>JGI994J12354_10004203_pt1 | contig 13061 bp, 30 predicted proteins | sample IntmicLarv3ML3BL_FD_12354 | JGI IMG/M metagenome (IMG submission 12354)
ATTTTTTACCCATTACTTGACAAACTCTGAATCTGTGGTAGTGGACGGCAAGCCGTGCTGAGGGCAGAGGTTGGGGCATATGACCCATGTGGATTTTATGGTGAACTTTATATTGTGAAGAGCATCTAATCATGAGAACATACAATTATAACTGGAGAGGACAAAATGGATCATTTAATAGTTCCATCGTTTGTATTATCGTGTATAGCTATTCTTGCTATTACGTTACTGATTATTTCTGCAATAAGAGATTTGAAATTATTCTCTGAAAGTAACACAACTACAACAGACTGCCTTAAGGCGATAATAGCAAGATTACAATCTGATAAAGAAATAAACATGGAAAATTATAATTATCTTTTAAAAGAACTCACCAGAATAAAAACCACAAAACGAAAAGTTCAAATAATCAATAACTATAAGGAGAAGTAACATGTCTTTAGCAAACAGAAAACGTATGGATTCACCGTTGGCCATGATTCGCAACCGTAAGAAGATGGAAAATCCGGGAGATGTGATAGCCGGAAATTATCTTCAAAAGACGGAAACCGATGGTCGGTACGGCAAACAAACTTGGGTTCTCATTGCAAACGAAGCTGGTGAACAGATTGCTGTGAAGGAAACAGCATCCATAGCCGGTATGATTTACGAAGAAAATGCACTCTACGCTTTCGTATACCTTGGCGATAAGGAAAGCGACGTGAAAGGTCGTGCGCCTATGAAAGATATCGCTGTATACCCGATTGAATCATGGGACGAAGCGGAAGAAATCGAGCAGGAAGCGACGGCTGAATATGCCGCCACGCTTGAAGCTAAAGCCAAGGAAGCCAAGGCAAGAGCTACAGAACGCGCGGCAAAGAAGGCCAAAAAGAAGTAATCTATTTTATTAACTTTACTTGGATTTTGCATTCAGGCCGTTCTTTCTGACCAGTCAGGACGGCCTTTTATAAGAAATTATGAAAAATGAAAAAGACAAAATTAAAAAGAGCAAGACGTCATCTTCCGATAAGCATTCAGATAAAAAGGATGTTATTGAGAGTAAGAAGATTTCGAAAACGCAGAATAAGACAACAAAAACGGGACGCATGGCTAAAAAAGCTTCATCTTCCGTTAAGATGGGCAAGACCTCAAGAGTGGTATTAGATGATTCGAAAAAGAAAAGACCGTCACCAGTAAGAGATTCGAAATCCGGTACCACAAAGGATATAGCACGTCGCAGAGCCGCAAGAGCACGTAAAAAGCGAGATGCAGAACGGAAGAAAAAGATTCTTGAAATGAATGATGACGATTTGGTTGAAGCTTATCTGACCAAACAGGGAAAGTATGGAAGACCGTCAAGACGTAAATTTAATGCTTTTTACGATCGAAGATTCAAGGATTATGGTGTAGAGACCAGCAAAACCGGTACCCGTATCGGTTCGCTTAAAGGAATGTATAAAATTCAATTAATAAATAAGCGAACAGGTAAAATAGCCGATAAAAGAGTTCTGATAAAAGATCAGAGTAAATATGAGGTTCGGATTTTAAAGAAGAAACACATCAAAGGTCTTAAAGGCGGTAGATCACGATGGAAAGTTTCAAAATTAACTCAACGGTTTAAATTTTCAAATCGTAAAATGGATGGATCCTATAAACTCCAATTTTGGAGACAGATGGAACGTGCTATTAACGGCATAGGTCATAACACAGAAAAATTATACTCTTTCATAAACTCATGATCGGATCAATGGACGCTCATAATATTTTTGGTTCTGTCCATGATATCAAATGGATGGATTCACAATACAGAGAGTATCCGTGTGTATCATTCGACACGGAAACACCTGAGGGTGTTATATCATTGTTGACAGCATCAACAAAGGACAAGGATTACATATACGATGTTACAGCCGAAAATGTTCTGGATACGTTTATTGATTTTCTCATGGAAGAAACAGACCACTCTACCCGTAAAGGTGGCGGATACGGTCACACTGTTGTTTTTGCTCACAATCTTGATTTTGATTTCAGCGTCGTTTTTAATCAGTTCCTGTACACAGACGAAGGTCGTAAAGAATTCGGTCGCGATTTTGGAACTTGGATTTATCCCTCGAAATGGGATGATGTATATATCGACTATTCCAATAATGCCCCACATTTCGGAACCATACAAATCAGGCGACGAAGATTCCATTTGAGAGATACATTCGCCTTTTTTGGTCAAGTGAAACTATCGTCGCTTGGCAAAAAAGATGTGATTGATCTGAATCTGCATAATATTAAAGATGCTGTCAAAGATGCCACATATCGAAAGTATGCCATGCAGGATGCGAGAACGACATATGATGTTGGTTGTCAAGTACTTGATTGGCATCGTAGCTCTGATATAGAACTATCCGTTTCGTCACCTAATATGTCGATGAAAAAATTCCGAAAGGATTTCCTTTTCAAAGATGTTTATCTTCAACAGGTACCAGAATCTGACTTGCACTTCTGGGAATTGTCTTATCACGGCGGAAAATCCGAATGTATACCAGGTGAGTATAAAAATCAGAATATCTATGACATAAATTCCAGTTATCCATTCGCCATGACTCGCATTCCGTCCTTTGTTCATGGGGATTACAGGCGCTCTGATAAAAATCATATCCACGATGGTAGACAGGGAATTTATAATATAAAAGGTAAAGTTACTTCACCATATTTTCCTGTTTATGATCACGAATTCCAACATGTGAAGGATGGTCGGAAATTTAATGACATCTGGATTACGTCATATGAACTTGAAACAGCTCTGAAATATAAGGCGATAGTTCTTGATAGAATTAACGCAAGTCTCACAATTAAATCAGATGATTCGATTCATCCATTGAGAGAATGGGCCCATAAATTTTATAAATTGAAATCAGAGACTCCGAAAGATGACCCATATTACATGTTATGGAAAGTAGGTTATCTGAATTCTTTGTATGGAAAATTCATCCAACGGAATCCAGACGAAGAAACTGGTCGTGAAATCAGAGCAAAAAGTTATCAGCCCGCTATTGCTTCTCTCATTACCGGCCATGGTAGAGCGCAATTACTCGCCATGCAGTATGATGGGGGTGCATGTCATTGTGCAACCGATTCCGTATTCTGTAAAAATGAATTACCTACAGGTAAAAAATTGGGTGATTTATCTTTTGAGGGAAACGGAAAGGTGAATATATTACGAACAAAACTCTATTATTTCATGGATGATGAAGGAAAAATTTTCAAAGATGCTACACATGCATTTAAAGGGTCAGTTGACAAACTGCGTTACATGGCAGAACATAATGGTTATTCCGGAGATGAGGGATGCGCTCATGGCGAATATTTATTTGAGCGTATCCCCCATTCTCGCGAATGGATCAAACAGCATGGACGGCATAAGCTTTGGACAATGAACACGTTCAAGGAATGCTGTTCCGTGTTTATCAAAAATTCGGCATTATTGCCTTTAACTGGAGAAATAGAAATATCATGAAAATTACATGCCCAAATTGCAAAGCAAAACTTACTGTTGCCGATCCCGAACCTGCTGTTGCGACCAAGACAGCCAAGACTTCGAAGAAACTCCCTACAGACCGAAAAGCCATGTTGGCCGAACAGAAAGCTGCGTGGAAACGTTTTAACGACATTCAGATTCAACTGGAAAGGGATGCTGGTGACGAAGACGAAGAAAACGAAGATGATGAAAACGATGAATCAAATGATAGTATCTGGGCATAGAAAGGATATACCATATGCCAAGACGGCCAAAAGTAACTGTTGATCTTGAACCCGGACTCATGACTTCTGAGTCGTTGGGAAGTCTGGAAAATCTCGCACCTACTCCAGTAGTCGAAACTGTTGCTGGAGAAGAGCCAAAAAAGCGCGGTAGGAAAAAGAAAGAAGAAATCATCCCGGAACCTACTCCGGAATTCAAACCTGAAGATTTGACAGCACTGGTGATGATTCCAGCAAATATCATTCTGGGAAGGTTGAATCTGACTGAATTGAATGAACATGAGGGTATACAAATCGCATCTGCATTAGCGCCTGTAATGAATAAATACGGCGGTGCTATAGTTAATTGGATGCCTGAACTTACGCTTGTCGGTGTTGTTGGGATGGTCGGAATGTCTCGTTTTGATGAATTTCAACGAAACAAAAAAGAAGCCGAAAAAGCGAAAAAAGTACAAGATGACTGGTTAAAGGAAAAGGTCAGACTTGAAAATGAAAACAAGGTTGACTCTTCGCCAATACCAAGTATGATTGTTCCATAATGATTGACTCAGTTGTTGCCATTGTAGGGATGAGGGGGGCGGGTAAGAGCACTTATCTTAAACGCTCCCTGCCAAGTTTGACGCCGTATCTGCTTATTGACCCTGTCATTGATCCGCACTTTGAACAAATCCACAGACCACAGAGCACGCAGGAACTGTATGACCTGTTTGCTTCCGGTACACCACAGCAAGTCGTTTCCACTCCAGACAATACGGCGTCATTTGATTGGATGTGTTCATTGGTTCTTGCATATGGCAGACAAAGGTTGTCGCGTCAGGAACGAATAACACTGATTGTAGATGAGGTCGATAATTTCACTACTCCATACGAAATACCGGAAAATTTCAGAAAATGTTTTGCCTATGGTAGACATTACAGCACGAACATCGTTGTTTGCGCGCGTCGTGTAGTTGATATCCATAAATATATCCGCAGTCAGATTTCCACATGGGTTGTTTTTCCTCTTAATTCGGAAGATATCAAAACTCTTTATACCGTAGTTGATTTCCCTCAATATCCAGAATTAAAACGTACAGATCGAAATTGCGAATATTTCACTTACAATACAATTTCTCATAAATTCACAAAAAATCTCTTGACTTATTAGGAACTTTTATTCAAAATTATACCGTGTTTGATTTGAACTAAATACGGAGAATAAAAAATGCCTAAGATTTTGAGTGTTGTTCTTTACGCCGTTCTCGCTTTTGTTGGTGGTTACGGTGCTACTACTGCAACCGGAATAACTGAATCCGTAGAAACGGAACAGGCTGCCGGAATTGCTGGTGCTGCTGGTGTTATTATTGGGCAGCTTTTACCAAAAAAGAAAGAAGAAAAGAAAGAGGAATAGGAATATGGGAAAGAATGTGAAATACGCGCTTGTGACTCTGGGCATTGCCCTTGTCGCCATCTATGTTGCCAACAACTTTGAGACCGTCGGAAACATTGTCGGTCGGAAAGCTACAGCGTAAGGAGTTTCGATATGTCCGATTTACGAATTCGACCGATTCGGTCTATCCCCGTTTCCAATCGCAGACGGGTTACGTTTGATGTGCCGATTACGGAAGTTGTGCAGGGTTACAACCTGAGATTTGAAGTGCAGATATCAGGTTCGGCCATGTACAGCCTGTTGTCAGATTGGTATCGTCAACTTGTGCAGAACATCAACTTTAACGCTTCGTCAAGCCTTCGAACCACGGTAGGAAGATTGAAAACCGGCAGTGGAATATCGTTTATCAATGAATCTACGTTGCTTCGAGGTGTCAGCCCTTACCTCTGGTCGGATGTGGATTTCAACGATTACTATACTTTTCCACGTCAGGTGATTTTCGATATTCCGATTGATTTTGAAAGTCTGCATACTCAGAATCGAAGGATGTCGTTACTCAATACACGGGAATTGTCATCGGCGCAATTTACGATCGATATGAACGATATCAATGAACTTTCCGCTAATCCGGCCATGCCAAGCACCGGAATGGATATGGATGGTGTGATCGAAGTATACGCTCGCGAATTCATTGATGATCAGGCGAAGGCTTTGCAGTATTCGCTTTCACGACGTGATCTGATCGAACAGGCTGTCTCTTCATCCAATCAGAATATGCAGATCGATCTTCGTCGCGGATTTGTCACTCGCGGCATTCTTGTCCATGCGTTCAACCGTGAAAGTATGGCTATCATCCCCAATGATCAGATCATTCGTTCAATTACGTTGAATGTCAATCGTGAAATCAAACATTCTATGACTTGGGACGCGCTGAAAAACATCAACAAAAATGATTACGGTATTACCTGCCCGGCCGGTACGGCTTACCTTGATTTGATTGCGGATGGTCAACTGGACGGACTTGTTAACACGGCTCTTTTCCAAGATGTCAGCCTTACTTTGGATGTCAACGGCGGTGCAACGAACGTCATTCAGCTCTACCCGTCCGAACTGATAATGCCCGGACTGTAAGGAGATAACCATGGATCAGAACCCATCAGCAGGCTGGGGAAGTCTCATTACGGCTATCGGGGGTGCTTTTGCGAGCACGTGGACGGCGGTAAACAACAGCAATAACAACCCTGTCAACACAGTGCAAACGCAGTCGCAACAACAACAGGAATCCTATAATAACGTAATAGGAACTGTGGTCGTTATAGGTGTTCTTGGTCTGGTCGTTTACCTAATAGTAAAGAAGTAACTTTCAGGGGGGCGTTTCGGCGTCCCCTTTGTAACTTCCCATGAATCCAGAATTTGAAGCCTTGATAAATGAACGTGATTACCTGTTGAGCATTCTACAACAGGACAAATCAGAGAGCACACCAGAAGCTAAGACGATGCGAACGCGCGTTGAGGTTATCGAAAAGATATTTGCTGATTATTATAATGAAAACAAAGAAGCTATCGATAATCAATTAATCATAGATTCTTCTACACCGAAGTCCTTACATCCCGATATCGAAGCTGAAATTGAACGGCAATTGAATGAGCGTTCCATTCACGCGACTGAAATGAATGATCAAAAAATGTGGATGATAGCGGCAATCGGCATTCTTATAATGTTGATTTTTGGAAGGAAATAAATATGGCAGTATCGGGAACATGGCCGGATTATACAACGAATGAAGCTGGATTTTTAGCATGGTATGCAGAAGCTACCAGCGGTAAAAATCAGCCTATGAGAATGGCTGCCGAAATAGCATATAGCGGATATCAGGATTGGAAAGCGAATCAGGGGAAAGATTCCCTGAAACAGTATCCGGTAACTCCGCCCGATGTTGTCAATCAGGTGCAGCCTGTACCCGATCAGCAACAGATAGCTTCACCATTACAATCTGTTGTAAATGCCGAAAATCGGAATACCTATATCATAATTGCAGGTGTGGTTCTTCTGCTGATTGTTTTACTCATGAAAAGGAAAAAATAATATGGCAGTTATCGAATATGGAACAGTAAGATCAGATGGTTACATGATGATCGGTACCCGTTGGCAGAATGGGCAGGAGATGTATATATGGCAGAAAGGCAGTCATGTTGTTCTCTCTGGTTATGTTGATCGATCTACGCCAACACAACAGGTTTCGGTTACTCCGGTTTCTTCGCCTGCTGTTACACCCACAGTACAGCCTACAGCATCACCTTTTGTACAGGTCGCGACGGGAAATATGGCTAGTATATCTGGTGATTGTAATGATATTTTCAATCTTACAGGTGACGGTTCAGGCGGATTGTCTTCTCTAAGTGGATCGTCAGGTGATAATACCGGTCAGGGTAATTCGGCGTTTGGCAGTGAAACTCTGTCGAAATGGTTACCGATTCTCATTGTGGTGATTGTTACAGGATATTTGATTTATTCAGAAAATAAAAAGAAGAAAGGAAATTAATCATGTCAAGGAAAGTTCATTCATCGGTCGAAACGGAAACGGAACGGATGCGAGATGCCCAGACTCCCGGACAGCTTAATGAAGCAAGGCAACGTCGAAACAGAGTCATAGCTACAGCTTCCACACCTCAGAAACGCTGGTTTGGTGCTGCTGTTCTTGTGTGTCTGGTTATTCTGGTATTCCGCAGCGGAAAGTAGGAATCATGAAAGATCTTATTACAGCTATAGGCACAATGTGCCTTAACATCTGCTGGAAGATTGGAGTAATTTTTGATTACTCTGTCGGTGATCCTGTTAACTCAACGTCGGGAACTTATGAAATTTCGAATGCTGTTACAGCGAGCGGATTTCATACTGTGATATCAACCGATATACCTTCAACAGTATATCTGGAAAATTTGAAGATGCTGGGACTTGATACGGGTGCGGATTGTATTATCAGATTCGACAATCATTCGGAAGGCGTACCATTTGCCATGGGCGAAAAAATGGTGCTTGAAAAGTTTCGCGGTGTAGTAGAAGTGAAATCGAATCTGGTCATATATCCTACCAGTTTCCCCGGTATAACACCCTTTGCGGCAATGACTCCAAAAATAGGATATACAGTTCTTGCACGTTATCCGGAACTGAGAAGGTCGGGTATCTCCAATGTCTAACGTTTTATCGGTGACTCATGAAGGATGGTTAGTCGAATCAAACCTGACACAGGCTGAATTAACAGCCGTATTTCAGGATTCGGCAATGTGGCCAAAACTCAAAGGATTAGATCGTTATCATTATGTGATGTTTCCTAATCAGATTCTGGGGGGAAAACTTGGTAATGATAAGATTGTTGTAGGTAGGGGGGCGACAGAAAATATTCCAGTAGGAGAACATTGGACAAGAAGCGAATCTGAAATCAACTCTCTTATGATTTCGATATGGGGGCAGAACGTAATCCAAGATGTAGTCACACCATCCACATATACGAATATTATCGATGATGTTCTTTCCTACACAAACAAACTTGCTAAATCAGCCGGGTCTATTGTCAATTCGTTAGTACCAAAAGATATTTTTATCCTCGCCTGTGTAGGAGTGGGGGTTTATCTTTTTCTTTATAGTAAAAAGGTGTCATAATGAAAAAACCACATGTTCCATACGTTCCAAAGCAGTATCAGAACACCGCTCTTATCGCTATCGGAGTAGGTTTAATCTATTTCGTGTGGTGGTATAATCAGAAGTATATCAATACCAACATGAGTAAATACGCTATCATGGCCGATGGTCGTATTGTTGCTCTTTCAACTTTAACACAGGCGGAAATCGATGCCTGGGAAGGAAATTAAATCATGACTATCAATGAACTTATTGCAACAAAGAAAATCGCTCTTGAACAGACCTGCAATGAAATCTTTGCTGACGTGCAGACCCTTACAACCGGAACAACTACTCCGGAATGTCCGCAACCCGATATTGCTGAACTCAATATGAAACTTGACGAACTGCTGCAACCAATCGCACAACTTGCAGTCAACATCAAAGGTCTGTTTCGTACACCCGAAACGGAATCGGGAAGCGGCAATGCCGGTCAGGATTTTATCTATATTCCTGAACCGAAAAACGGCGGCTTTACGCTTGCCGATGAGAAATAGACATGAAAAAAGATACGAAATATCTGATTGTCATTGTGATATCTGTAATCGTTATCGTATACCTGAAAAGAAAACACGATCAGAAAAACAATACGGTATCGATCGGACTGGTCGATTATCAGGTAGGAGAATTTCTGGGATAGGATTTTTGAATTTCAGATTAAGGGGTTCCATGTCAATAATCATTTTCGTATTAGGTCTTATTCTCACAACTTACGGCGGATGTAATATCGTCGTAAATTACAAGTCACCAGCATCTCCGGTATTGGAACCGATTCATGAAACTGATTAATATTCTACTTGTTATGATTGGCGGATATTACATCCTGAAAATCAACAAACAGGCTGATTTCATTGATCAGTTTCTATATCCGGTAACCAGTGAAATACCGTTATTAAAGGAATATATGATACCGAATAAATATCTTACACTCGCAGATGCTATACAGAATTTTGAAGGATGGTATCCGGGTAGTCGATCATATAGAAATAATAATCCCGGCAATATGAGATGGAATTTTCCAGTTAATCCATTTCCAAGCAAGTGGATCGGGGCCATTGGTGTAGACGAAACCAATCACGTTATCTTCGATACATACGCCAATGGTCGATCCGCTCTTATCTATCAGATTTCCCTTGCGTTCGATAACAAATCTTCTATTTATAATAACAAGATGACGTTATATGAATTCTTTGAGAAATACGCTGAAGGTAATCAGAAACAATATGCTGAGTATGTGGCTAAGCAATTGGGAGTTCCAGCCACTACTCAGCTTTCACAGATCGTATAGAAAGGAATATCATGGCAAAGAAAGTAAGAGTCAAAGGTCATACACGAAAAGTAAAAGGCGGAAAACGTATTCGTGTCAAAGGCCATCTCAGAAAGAAGTAAATTATGAGTCAGGCCGATAAATCTCTTTTTGGTGTTCTTCTATTGTTCATAGGAATTGTGATTGTGGTTGATGTCATGTTTCCCAAACCGGAGTAAGTTATGAGTTCCCTTGACCCTATTTCAGCTATCGCCAATGCTATTCCCGGATTGTATTCTCTGTATCGCTCTGTCAATCCACGTTCTGGAAATTTTCAGGTTTTTACTGGAGTAGATCGGGCATACGGCGTTTATCATATGTGGTTAGCCAAGGCCCAAGCTACCGGCTTACCTGTAATCGGGGAATGGTATGAGGGAGATATTCTTATCGTTGAACCAAATGGAACTTTTGGCGTAATCTATAAGGTGTATGATTCTACTGGAGAATATGAGACTAATCTGGGACAACGATTACGGGTTCCGGAAGGTCTTAACTATTGGGATACGTTAGCAGATCATATTCAAAGTTCTTTTTATAGGGCCATGCGTGGCGGATCATCGAATCCATCCAAGGCTGCGTATACATATCATCTTTATAATTATCGGGGATTCGATAGTATCACTTCCTATATCGAATCCCTGAAACAATTCGATGCAAAAGCTATAACGTATCTCGTTTGCGGGTTAATCGGTCTTCTTTTAACTGTCCGGTTGATTCGTCGTTAAACGTAATTTTCATCGAAATATAATAGTTTGCTCTCACTCCATATGCTGATAGCATATCAAGTTCATATTTTATAAAACGATCAAAAAACAATTCAAATTCCCACAATTTATCAGACGTTCGGTTCATGTTGGAATAATCCGGTCTGACCGGTTCTACTTCTACCTTTGCCATATGATAATCTCCTATGTTTTGAAAAAATTTCTGAACGGACAGACAGCACATTCACCACTGTGTTGTGCCTCAAACACCTGTTCAGGTGTGTAATCCTTTGGATGTGACATAATATGTCGTCGATCAGCATCCATGGTCATCAACTCTTGTTCAGATTCACCCTTAAATTGTAGCTCATATGTAGCGTGAATTTCATCTGTAAGCACATCGTTTTCAGCTTCCAATTTTTTAATATTGAAACGATTAGCTTCTACAGTCATAGTCAAATCCTGAATTTGTTTTTCTTTTTTCCACGTATCTTTCACCATCTCAAGGCAGCTTTCCAGTTCTTCCCATGTGATCATTTCACACCTCAAGGTAATATTGTATAAGACTTAAAAATACTGTAAAAGCATTCTTCCCAATCTGAATAATCGCCTGTCAACACTTCGTCATCTTCATTCTTCCACACATACCACAATGAGAACCCGGCTGAATTACGGGAATAATCAGCGTGTGTCATATAACAGGTTTCTAATTGATTGTTATTATTGACATATACCATGGAAATCAACCATTTATCTGTCATATTAATTTCCATCCTTTCCCTGTGCAGAGATATGATTCAGACGTACCGACTCTCACGCGATAGATGCAATCTAGCGATGAGCTGTCTTCACTATCATATGAAGCATGTTCACACAGGTCTGTTTCAATGTAAGAAGATGTGCCGCATTGCTTATATCCTTTAGTCAAAAGGTCTTGAGTTTTATTTTGATCTTCGGATTCCGCACGTTCACGAAAAATACAATTTTTACAGAGATGACTGTGATATAAAGTTCCAAATTCCATGAGGTCGGTAAGTACAGATTTTTCGAAGTATCTCTTAATCAACAGTTCTATTTCGTTATCAATCCTCTTAATCTTCTCTTCACATTTAGCCTGTTCGATATTTCTATCGATCACCAAGCCTATGGTTTTCGCCTTACCACAAGTCGGATCATCCGATATGTTCGTCATGGCTTCCCCTTTCGTATGCGATAGCTGTTTCAATTATAGCCGCTATCTGCATCACACTCTGTCGCGTTTCTATTGCCCAATTCTTACTCATCAATAGAGCGTGGTCAGTGTAATTCTTCGCCGTGTCAAAACTTCCGCGAACAAACGCATCTACAGCTTTTTCCAAGGCGTCAACCACATACCCGGATGCTGTATAGTTTTGGCGAGCCTGTTCAAGATGGTTCTTTAAACTCTCTTTCGTACTGTTGTCGATCATCTGATTTCCCTTTCAATTTTGGTTCCTAAAAAATCATGGTAATGGATAATAGCTTCGTTGATCAACTTATCCATTTTCCCAAAGTTCCCGGCAGTTTTGATCAATCGAACTATCTTTCCCAATTCATGATGTTTCGATATCAGTTCTTCACGTTCCTTATCCGTCATATATTACCTAGTCGCTGATTGGAAAAAATCCGTGATTGTTGGCCCACTCCATCAACGGTTGAATGCTTCCCATGACGTTTCTGGAGTTTGCGAGGATATTCTGATCGGCGTCTCGCCACGTATAACCTTCACGGTCGGATTTTACCAGGTAGGCGCTGACTGTGTGACCGCCTGCATTTTCCATTCGCATTGTTATTATCGGTCTTGGTTTCATTTCGTTCTCCTTTGTCGTTATGTATACTTTATCGGCATGTGTGAAAAATACTTTAACAAAAATTATAACGATTGGCTTCACACCACATCGTTAAATCGTCGATAGCTGTTCTACGATCACGTGATCTGACTATAATATGACTGTCTATCATCCACACGTAATCTTTTTCTTCTTTGTCACGTCGAAGTTGAACTATAAAGGAATCATTGTGCGTTTCACAATAAATTTCTTCATTCTGTAGCGATTTGGTGAATCGATCCCATCCGATCATTTTCGTTTCCCCCACGTTTTCTGTATTTAATAATCATATCGTCATTTGTCTGAAAAATCTTTAGTCTTTTTCACCATAAAATCCACATGGGTCATATGCCCCAACCTCTGCCCTCAGCACGGCTTGCCGTCCACTACCACAGATTCAGAGTTTGTCAAGTAATGGGTAAAAAAT
>JGI994J12354_10004204_pt1 | contig 13060 bp, 15 predicted proteins | sample IntmicLarv3ML3BL_FD_12354 | JGI IMG/M metagenome (IMG submission 12354)
ATGCTACTGCAATGGCCATGATCTCGCTGTATCCTGCTTCGCGGAGTTTCTCTGATATTGCCGGTCCTACTCCTGGTATGTCTTCTAGCGTTTTGGTGGCCATTTATTTCACCGAATTGTGATTAACGGACTCGATATATAACCAGAACGGGGGGAGGTCTTCGAAACTGCGGAACGTTTCGGAAAGGAAAGTGCAATCGTAATTAGTTGACATGATCCTTAAAGGAAAAAACAACAATTTTTTGGTGTTCCATCTCCCATCGGCAATGTCTGCAGGGACTGCAGGCGTTCCAATACCCTTTTCACACCCAATGAAAATGTTTCAGTACAGATTTCCGTCACTGATCTATCGAAGGGGCTTTGGACAATAAAGGTTATATTACGGTTCCATATTCATGCATCGATGGCAAAGAAGAAGAGACGCGTATCCGAGAAGAAGGAAGACGAATATGAGTTCGTTCCTCCGGAATTCGATGAGCGGGAATTCATCCTCAAGGATCTCTACGGGACGAAGGTCCTCGGAGTTGTTGCTGTCCTCGCAGTGGTAGTGGGATTACTTGCAGCGTGCATACACTATGTGCTTCTCGATATCACACAATACGGGTACATCTTAGGTTTCATACTCATCATAATCGTGATAGCAGGAATGAGGGAGTTCCTTGCACTTTTGAAATTCAACACCGAACTCCTTGAACAGAGAACGATGGTCGGTAATTACATACTGTTCTTCTTCCTCGCTCTGGGAATATGGATCATACTGCTGAACGAACCGTTCAACCTTTGATCCGAGGATCAAACATCTTTCCTTTATGTTATTCTAAGCCTTGCCGATCACTCTATTTCCCAAGGATTCTTGGGATCAAGTAATTCCGTGAGCAGCATCGGATCCGTTTTCGACAATGTTTTGTAATGTTCCATGATCACCATCGTCTCCAGCTCGATCTCTCTGCCGATGCCGGCCATTGCCGCTTCATCCGTAAGCATTTCCGCTGCGGTATCGTGTCTTCTCTCTGCCACCACCGTCCACTGACCTTCTTCGATGAATGGTCTTCCATGCTCATTGTCCTTCCATTTGTTCAGGAACGTCTCGGAAGAACGTACCCATACAGGAGGGCCGATGTGTTTGAACGTCTTTGACAGTTCATCCCTTTCCAGTTCGAACACGATGACGATCTTCTTGTCCAGGTCGTGAACAGCTCTCAATACGTTGAATGAATATGCATTGAGCTTCTTCTCCAATGCATATTGTGTCTTCCATATCTGCGAGTGTATGTTATCGGAGTTGGCATCAGGACGATTGAACTTCACGGTCAGGAGCCTTGAGCCGTGTTCTTTGGACCTGCGTCTCAGTTCCAGACGGTTATTGGGTTTCCTGATCACCGGGAAGAAGAATCTCAGGTCCGGTCCCGCGATGTATGATTTACAGGCGACTATGAACAGTGCCAGCGTATCAATGTATACAGCGGAGGCAACATTCCTTTTCGGATCCACAGGATCATAAACGACCATGGGTCCGAACATAGGCGGTCCTCTTTTTCCTACGGATATTGTAGCGCCTTCCCTCCATCCTGCCGCTGCCTTCACGACATTCTCGAAACTGCCGTAATGTATCACAAGCAGTTCGCACATATATCCCGAGAACCCTCTTGTGTTCGGTTCTGCACCGTATGTGCCGATGCCCTTCATGAAGGCCTTCAGAAGTCTTACGTCATCCTTCTGTTCGTTGCTGAGATGGGATAACACATAATCAGTATGGAACGGCGTGCGATCAACTGCAGACAGCAGTTTGTCGGTACTTTCCAATGCGTAGCATGGTACCATGTCCACTTCCATTCCTCTGAACTTTCCCCTGGTGTACGGGTGTTCCGCATACATTCGTTCACCATGCAGCACATCCTCCCCGACCTTCAGACCGATGTTCTCAAGTTCTTCACGCGGAACGTTGTTCGGGAACATTAGGAAAATGTCGAGATCGGGATCGGAAAGGAAGGTGCCTTTAGCGACCGATCCCACGAAACGCACTTTGATATCGAGGTCGATGCCCTCTAAGTACAGTTCAACGGTCCTTTTGAGCTCATTCGAAACGTCACGTATGTGTTCAGTCTCAGCCGCAGTCGGCTTCACGCGCAGAAGGACCTCATCAAGGATCACAGACCTCGATGAAAATGATATGATTTATTTGTTGGTGTGACTCCTTTTAAATTATGGTATTCATATCTTGTTCTGATATGCATCAGAGATGCCCTGAGTGCGGTTCTGATATTGAACCGGACATGATATTCTGTACACATTGCGGTGTATCGCTGAACGGTGCGGCCGCGGTCGGATCAGCAGAGGTGCTGAACCTGCGGCGAAAGAGATCCGATGCAAAGAAGCTGATAGCAGTGTCGGTCGCGATATTGATGATGACGTCCGCTGCGATGCTGATAATATCATACAGCGGCAGCGTTGATTTCGACATCAAGGACAGCGGATCGGAGATAAAGATAACCAACACATCAAAAGGTTCGCTGGAGGGGTTCACCCTGACTATCAGGGATGAAATGAACTTCATGAGGACAGAAACATTCACCGGCAGCTCCGAGATAGTTTTGGATAAATACAGCGACCGCTGGGGCCGGGGATATATCGTATAACACTGACCGCACAAAGCATCATAGGCGAGAAGAGTCAAAGCAAGCTGATAGTGATCAACGGAGAGAAAGTAAGGAGCGTATTATGGTTCTATGGCATGAACCCATATTCTCTGGAATATTCGATCAAAACGTCAGAAATGTTCCAATATCTGAAAGGAGGCCAAAAGGGCAGCATAGAAAGATGGCCGGGAGACTCTGCGGACTCCGATCTCGTAAGCCGTTATGTGAACACATCCCAGACGGACGCCCTCAACAAGCTGATCGCAGATCTCGCGGGTATCGCAGAGAGTTCTGGGATAACGGATGACATATCACTTACCAATTTCATCATGGCATTCGTTCAGTACAGCATAAGATACGAAAGTGACTACAAGACCGCAGGCTCTTCGGAATACTGGAAATACCCTACGGAAACACTGTATTCCGGGGTTGGGGACTGTGAGGATGTCGCATTACTGACGATGGCACTGCTCAAGGGCGTTTTCAGATCATTTGAGAAAGAGAACAGTGTTGCGCTCGCGTTGTACTGGGGCAGAGGTACAGGAGAGGACAGGATCGACGGTCACGCAATGGCCGCGATAGAACTGAGTACAGCACCGACCGCAGAACCCGCATCGAATGAGATAAAGATGGAAGATGCTGATCTCTACAAGGTCGATGGGATCACGTACTATGTATGTGAGACAGTCAGCAAAGGGTGGAGAACAGGATGGATAGGTCTGAACTACAGTGACGTCGCACCAGATCATCTGATAGTTATCTGATCATCAATGTCAACAACCATCAGGTCGTCTGCGGCGACGACCTTGCACCCGGTGGCTTCGGCAACCTTCTTTGCCTGCTCCTCTGGCCCTAATTTGATGACGTAGATGCCCATGTGCAGGAACAATGTCAATTCTGGCCTCACAGCGTTGACGAAATCTATCGCATCATCCGTGCACATGTGTCCTTTGATCCTCCTGTCGTTCGGTGTCGTTATCGGAAGCATGAGCACCCGCGATCCGACGTACTGTTCTGTGATGCCTTTTGATAATGAGGTATCGCTGACGTATGAGACCACACCGTGTTCAGTGTTGAACCTGAATCCTACGGTAGAAATGTCGTTGTGGTCTGAACGCGTGACATCGATGCCGAGTGCTCCGACGGTGAAAGAATCCCCGGGAACGACGGTCCTGGTGCATTTTGGATATCTTTGATGGTACGGAGAGATACACGGACCTATGCCGCCGAATCCGTTCAGCACAGATTCGCTTGCGATCAGCCCGCCCCGTCTTTCTGCACCGCCTTTGCACATACCTTCTATCAGCACTTCTGCATCAGAATAATGATCGGGGTGGCAGTGTGAGATGAGTATCGCATCCGTGTCAGCGGGATCGAGCTTGCAGTGCTTCATATTGGTAAGTGCACCCGGTCCCGGGTCCACGTGAACACGTCTTCCGGAATCAAGGATGAACCCTCCTGTGCTTCTGGTCTGATATATCGTCGCGTGCCGCCCGCCGCCTGTTCCCAGGAACGTGATCCTCGTCATTCGTGACCATATAGAAAAAGAACATATTTCTTTTTGCTGGAATAACTGTTAATATCGGTATATTGATTGCTGGAACAATGATAAAGGTCATACGTGATGCATGGATCGTTACTCAGAACAGCTCCCGTGACGTGATATGGGGGGATGTGGTCATCGATAATGAAACGATAGTCTCCGTAGGTCCGAAATACAACGGTACTGGAGACAAAGAGATACAGGCATCCGGCGATATCGTCATGCCGGGCATGGTGAACACTCACACGCATGTCGCAATGACCGTGATGAAAGGCGCAGCGGACGACATGCAGTTCCCTGATTTCTTGAACACGGTGTTCAAAGTTGATTCCGACAGGACCGATAAGGACCTTGACATCGGAACAAGGCTGGGATGCATGGAGATGATAACAGGCGGAACGACAACGTTCCTTGATCTTTACTATTCAGAGGATGTGATCGCCAAAGCGGTAAAGGACTCGGGGATGAGGGGTGTGCTGTCATGGTGCGTACTTGACGAAGAGTTCACAACGCAGAAGGGGAATCCGCTGAAGAACTGTAAGGAATTCCGCAGCAGGTTCAAAAAAGAACGCAAGATCATCCCAAGCGCAGGTCTTCAGGGTGTTTACGTATGTAATGAGGAAACATGCGTCTCAACGAAGGAGTTCGCTGACAAAGAGGACATGATACTTCATCTCCATCTTTCGGAAACGAGAGGGGAAGTGAACGATCACAAAAAGAAGACCGGCAAAAGACCCGCGGAATGGCTTGACAGTATCGGTGTCCTGGGAAAGAACACCACAGCTGCGCATTCTGCGTGGCTTACAATGAACGAGGTCCGTCTGATGGGTAAGGCCGGAATGTCCGTTGCGATGTGTCCTGTATCCAATATGAAGCTTGCAACAGGGGGCGTAGCCCCGGTGCCGCAGTTCATGAACGAAGGCGTCAACGTATCGATAGGAACCGACGGCAGTACGACCAACAATTCATTGGACATGTTCTCTGAAATGAAGATACTGGGTCTTCTTCAGAAATCCCATAATTGGGATGCTTCCGTCACCACCGCACAGCAGCTTCTCGACTTCGCAACGATAAACGGGGCCAAGGCAGTCGGGCTTGGGAATAGGATAGGATCGATAGAAAAAGGTAAACTTGCGGATATTGTCATATTGAACGGAAAGGCCCCGAACCTGAGACCTTTGGTGCCGGAGAACATCATCTCCAACATAGCGTATTCGTCATCCTCTCTCAACGTGAGAACGGTGATGTGTCAAGGAGATATCGTCATGGAGAACGGAGAGATCCTGACATTGGACACGGAAAACATACTGAACGAAGCGGAAGACACATGGGCGTCATTATGCAGACGGTAACGGCAGACCGCGTGACATTCTGCAGACCGGATTGGAACGATCTGCGGGAGAAAGGTATCAACGCGGCGGATATGCATTTTCATACGCGCTATTCAGATTCGTATACGGATGTGAAGAAAGCAGTGAAACTGGCGGAGCAGAGGAACGTCGGATTCGCGATAACCGATCACAATCTGATAGGCGGTGTCCTCGAGGCATCTGAGATCGAAACGGATGTGACGATGATCCCGGGAATAGAGATCAGCGCATGGGACGGCCCTCATATCCTCGTTTATTTCTATGATGTAAGGGATCTGAAAGAATATTGGACGAACAACATCAAAGAGAACATACAGAGAAGTCCGTACCTTGCCATAACCAAGGACACGGAATGGATACTGGATTCTCTGGAAGATGAGAATTGTGTAGTGTCCGCGGCACATCCCCTGGGATATCTGGGATTCAACAAAGGGATGCAGAAATGCATCAACAAACATTGTCTCTGCGAACAAGTGACCGAACGTGTTGATGCATATGAGGTGATATGCAGCGGCATGTCCCGCTCAGGGAACCTGCGCTCGAGGGAATGCGCTGACAGGTATGGATTGGGATATACCGGGGGAACGGACGGACACCTGATGCGGGAGCTCGGAAACGTGGTTACGTGTACCGAGGAACAAGGCATCGACGGAATGCTGGACAGTATAAAGAAAAAGAGCAATTTCGTTATAGGAACTGAGAAATCATTCCCTTCTAAAGTGGAGATGGGAGTGGTGACGATGACGCAGTATTTCAGATATATTCCGTCATCGCTGGTGATACATTACCGTCAGAACATCACACGTCTCACAAGAAGACGGTGATCACGCCAGTGAACTGAACAATCTGGAAATGCTCATCTTGAATTTGTTCCAATGGGACATCTTTGCATGTTCTTCCAGTGAATATTCGGTGCAATACTGAAGATCGTTCATGAACGCATCATCCATTTCCTCACCTATGCGTTCCGAACATATCATCGCATTCGTCTCGAAATTCAATATCATGCTCCTGAGGTCGAGGTTCGCAGAACCCACTGAGCAGTACCGGCCGTCAGCGACCAGCGTTTTCGAATGAACGAAACCGCGGTTGTAAAGGAACACACGGACACCCTGTTTCATCAGTTCGCCTGCGTTCCAAAGGCTCGTCCAGAACACGAACGGGTGGTCGGGTTTGTCCGGCATTATGATCTTCACATCAACACCGGAAAGTGCGGCCAGCTCCAATGCATTGATGGTGGATTTATCGGGGACCAGATACGGGGTGTGAATATACAGTGTCCTCTTTGCAGATGAGATTATCTTGAGATACTGCATAAGTATCGGATTCTTCTTGGTATCGGGGCCGCCGGAGACAATTTGGACGACATCGCTGCCGCGGTAATCCCAAATGTCATCGGGAATGTCCCTTTCCGATACTTCCCTCCTTTTACCGGTGGCATAACCCCAGTCCATCAGGAACCTGAGATCCAGGGGGATGGTACTGTGCCCCTCTATCCTCACTCCGGAGTCCCGCCAGTATCCCATTTCTCCCTTTCCGAGATATTCATCACCGACGTTGAATCCTGCCACATACCCGACCTTCCCGTCGATGACCGCGATCTTGCGATGGTTGCGGTTGTTCTTCCTGGGGCTCAGAAGTACTGTTATGGTGCGATGGAACAGCGCGAACTGTCCGCCCACGGATCGGAGTTCCAAGATCTTCCTTTTGCTTCCTTTGTTGTATCCGATCGCGTCGCTCATGAGTCTGACCTCAACTCCTTCCTTTGCTTTTTCAATTAGTATATCCAGCAGTTCATGCGACAGTTCATCATTCCTTATGATGTAGAATTCAATGTTGATGTACGTCTTCGCGTTCCTGAGATCATTGTAGAGCTCTTTGAAGAACGGTTCGCCTTCAGTGTATAGTTTCACATCATTGTTCTTGGAGTAAACAGAACCGCCGGCCTTCATCACAGTGTCTGCGAACTCCCTTTCCTGAACGGTGAAATCACATTTTTCCCGTATTTCGGCCAGAGCCTTGCTGCGGAGTCCTTCCATTTCGGCATCGTTGGTGTTCTTGACGGCGAACTGATGTTTCTTGTAGAACGTCTGACCGAAGAAGAGGTAGAAGATGAAACCTATCACCGGCAGAAGCAGGAACACGGCCGACCACATGATTATCGTGGTCGGTTCCGAACGTTCAAGGAATATCATTATGACTATCAAAATGATCGATATGATCAGGGTCACATCAGTCAGATCTGCGAAGATGAGATCCACAATGCCGTTCAGATCCACGTTCATGAATAGGGTTATGAGTATAAATCATCGTGCGCACGGAAGGTGTCTTTAAGTCTCTGATGCGATGCAGGGGCATGGCGAAGAATGGCCTGGGCAATCTGGCGGTAGCGGCAGGGGCTCTTGCGGTCGGTGCATTGTTCAGCAGGAAGAGGAAGAAAGAAGCAAATAAGAAAAAGGAAGAGGCAGAAAAACACGCTGCCGAAGTCTCCGCAGAGGTCTCGCTGCAACCGTCGCCGATGGAACACGAGCATGCTTTCGTTCAGCAGAACACCGAAAGGAAATGTCCGTCATGCGGATACATCGATATGACAGGTGCATCATCCTGCCCGCTCTGTTTCGCAAGCATGTCGGATCAGCCGACCGGCACGGGATCCGAAAAGTACTGAATCACCAGGGCGGTCTTCCCGTAAGGAGTAACTCTGTATTGTATTTTTTCACGAGTTCGTGCGCATCATACAGCGACCATATCACGAACATCAACAGGAATGCACCGAACATGAGCAGGAACACGATCCCGCTGCCTCCGACCGCGAGATCGAGCAGGAAGAAAGGTACGAGTGCGAATATCCATCCGAATATGCCGAACAGGAAGATCCCTATCCCGCGGGATAGCTTTCCCACATACATCTGACCGGCACCGATTATCAGCAGTCCTAAGATGATCGCGATACCTTCGCTCTTGTGGAATGCCAAGTAAGCTGATTCATTGCTCAAATTCGTTCGGGTATCTGTTCTCGGCGTTTCCGTTCCGGATCTGCCGTGTGCTGTTCGCCCGCATACGTGGCAGAATGACGCACCGTCGTCAAGTGATTCTCCGCATCCGCTGCAATACATTGTATCCTCTCCTGCATCGGTTCCTGAACATATATCCTTTCATGCCGTGAAGGAAAAAAAAGAAAGGAAAGGGTGCTGCAGGTTGCCTGCAGCTTGGAAAGATCATCTTACGATCAGAGCACGTCTTGCGAAGGCCATTCCCATGATCGTTATGACCATTGCGACCGCAAGTAGTATTCCGAGATCCGCATACCATGATATGTTCGGCATAGACAACAGCATGTTGCCCGGACCAGTGTCTATGAACACGCTTCTCAATGCATCAGCAGCGTATGTCAGAGGATTGCAGTTCGCGATCCCTCGGAGTATTTCGTTCTCTATGAATCCAGTAGGGAACATAGCACCTGATACGAACATCATCGGCATCATCAGCAGCATGTTGATGCCCATGAACGCCTCATGACTCTTGAGAACAAGTCCCAATGCAACGAATACCGATGAGAACGTCAATGAGATACCAACGACCGTCATGATGAACACAGGTATGGACCAAACACCGAAAGCTTCGCCCGAGATGTTAAGGCCCAATATCATAGCTATGATGAATACGATGGTACATTGTATCAGCGATTTCATGGTCGATGCAAGGACCCTCGACAGAGGGATGGCACCTCTCGGAATGGGAGCGGCACGTATCTTGTCAAGGAATCCGAACCTTCTATCCCATACCAGTGAAATGCCGGAGTTCATTGATGTCGTCAGGGCAGTAATGATGATCATCCCCATCGCCAGCGCATCGAAATATCCGGTGATGCCGCCCGCGCTTTCCATCATTCCGCCCATGATCGTCCCAAACAATCCCAACCAGATCAGGGGTTGTATAAGACTCATGAAGATCTGTATCCTGCTCCTGTACCAATGTTTCATTTCCCTTTTGGTCAGTGCGAACGTCTGCCTGAAGAAAGCATTCTCCATCTTACTGCCTCCTCTGGTTCTGCAGCATCGCGGTCCGATTCGCAGCCTTATTGGACCCGCCGTCCGTGTCGCGCAGCGATTTTCCGGTGTACTGCATGAACACTTGGTTCATGCTCGGCCTGTGCAATGATACAGAGATGACCTTCCATCCGTTCGCAGCGGACATTGCAAGCACATCTGTCATGGTAGCATCGCCGTTACGTGTCCTTAAACGGTAAGCGGTGTCGTTCCTTACGACGTTCGTCACATCATTGATGGATTCAAGCATCTCGCTGTGATCGAAACCGTCATCGATCGTAACATCAATGGCATCCCCTCCCAGTGCGGTCTTCAGTTCCAGCGGCGTACCGATGACACGAATGCGTCCTTCATCGATTATTGCGATCCTGTCGCACAATGAGTCCGCTTCTTCTAAGTAGTGCGTTGTCAGGAAAACGGTCATGTTGTTCTGTTCGCGTATCGTCTTGATATAATCCCAGATTATCTCACGGGTCTGGATGTCAAGTCCCAAAGTAGGTTCGTCGAGGAAAAGGATCTTAGGACGGTGTATCAATCCTTCTGCAAGCTCCAGTCTTTTTCTCATTCCTCCGGAGTATGTGTCAACACGCCTGTCTGCCGCATCTTCCAACTTCACGATCCTCAGTAACTCGTCTATCCTTTCCTTTGCGATATCCCGGGGAACGTTGTAAAGATCGGCCTGAAGGTGCATGTTCTCCCTTCCAGATAATTCATCATCTGCCGTAAGCGCCTGAGGAACAAGTCCTATGGTGTTCCTCACTTTGGTAGCATCTTTCACAACATCGTGACCGTCCAACTTGATAGTTCCGGACGTAGGCTGAAGAAGTGTCGTTATCATTGATATCGTCGTCGACTTGCCGGCGCCGTTAGGTCCGAGAAAGCCGAACACTTCTCCTTCCACGACATCAAAATCGATATTATCAACGGCGGTCACGCCCTTGAATTCCTTTATGAGGTTACGAACCTCTATGATACTGTTCATTGTCTCCCTTCTATTTCGTTTATCTTTTCGTTTATCTTTGCTAACTCAGTTCTCATGTGATCCCGCATTTCTTTAAGATGTGCCAGTCTCTCTTCGTCAGTGGTGTCATGAGGGTCTTTGAACTCAGCCATTTCCACGCCGAGGTCTTCCATGGCCTTCGATACTGCCGCGGCAACTTTCGTTGCCATGAACACCACGTGGCCGAAATGCGGAAGCATTTCGAGAAGCAGTTCCCGGCCGTCATCCGACAATCCGTAATATTCTCTGTCGTCAATGATCTCGGATACCAAAAGGTCGTCATCCTGCATCTTCCTGATCAGTGGGTAGATGAATCCCGTCTTCGGTTCCCAAGCGCCGTCAAACACGTCTCGTAGTTCTTTCAGAATTTCATATCCATACTTCTTTTCGTTGCGTACGACAAGAAGGATGAACAGCTGAGGCGGTCTCACACCTTTGAATTTCTTTCCCGGAAAGTGGCCGATCATGATATCCTCCGTAAAACTGACTAAGTAGAAATCTACTTAGTATATTTATACCTATTCTAACAACACCGCTTCTTCGTAAAAGTGTTGTACAACCTTCGCGGACACATCAGGAAATCGGAGCGTTCGAGCATACCCTAGATATATCAAGAAGATTATTTTTAAAACGAGGTTCTTGGAACCCGAGGCTGGAATGATCATGGCAACACAACGCGAAATAATGTGTGCAGCACTTGACCTTCAGGAAATGGACAGACCGGCGGTAGCGTCCCTGACGTTGATGACGCAGGATATGTTCATCAAATCCGGATTGAATCCCAACGGGATATTCGACCGGCCGAAAGATCTTGCAGCACTCTCGAAATATGGATATGATATATACGGATTCGATTCCTGTGAGATATTCAACATATGGTCGCACACGGAATTCTTAGGAGTGACAGTAGACTACGGCGACGGAACAAGTCAGCCGCATGTAAAAAACACGCCATTCAACATAAATTCTGAAATGAAGGCCCCGGACATAGACGATTATCTCAAGTTCCCGAAAATGAAGGCATCCATCGAAGGTCTGAAGACGCTCAGGAAGCTTGCCGGAAAAGACGTAGCGATCAACTGCATAAGCAGCTGGGGTCCTTTAACGACAGCAGGTCATCTGATAGGAACGGAAGACCTTATGTTCGCTATTGCAACAGATCCGGATGATGCAAAGAAACTGATCAAGTACGTTGCAGACTTCAACGCCGAAGCGTATAAGCTGGAATTGGAAAAAGGTGCGTTAGAATACGTTGATTTTATGTGTGTTGCCGAACCGTCAGCATCAGGCGATCTCATTTCCCCGGAGATGTTCAAAGAATTTGCGTTACCGTTCAACAAGAAAGAACACAAGACAATGAGGAAAGCAGGCATGAGAACAATGCTGCACATCTGCGGCAACACAACAGCAAACCTTCCGTTGATGATAGAATGCGGTTCCAACGCGATATCGGTGGAACAGACCGTCGATCCGTACGAGATAGTGAAGATAGCGAACAACAAAGTAGCGATGTTCGGTAATATCGGACCAATTGCACCGTTATGGCAGGGAACCCCGGATCAGGTGGCGAAGGACGTGGAACGCTGCATTGACGCAGGATTCAGAGTAATTGCTCCGGGATGTTCCTTCGTTCCAATGACACCGAAGGACAACATACTGGCGATGACCAACACCGTCAAGAAGTCAAAAAAGAAATTCAAGAAAGTGTGAACATAAAGCCCCGCAGTGATCCTGCGGGTAAACTCTTTCAATGGATACAGTGAACTAATGAGGACGGTAGGCTTTGTCGCGAGCCCGCGGAAGGACGGGAATACTTCATATGTCGTGAACAAGATACTGGAAGGTGCGGGGGAAGCAGGTGCTGAAACGCAAATATGGTATTCCGGAGAACTCGACATCAGACCGTGCAAAGGCTGTCTCGGTTGTGTAGAAAGTGGAAAATGTACCATCGACGATGATATGCAGAAGATATACGACTCGCTGAAACAAGCGGATGCAGTTGTTCTTGGTTCCCCGGTGTACATGGGACAGATGACCGCGCAGGCGAAGACATTCATGGACAGACTGTTCGCGCAAATAACCCCAAGATTCTCGCCGAGATTCAAAGAAGAGAATGCCGGGAAAAAGATGATACTTGTGTTCACCCAAGGTAACCCCGATCCGGAAAAATTCAAAGTATACTACGAATACACAAGAAAAATGTTCCAAATGCTGGAATTTGATGTCAAAGACGCGATCGTTGTAACAGACACCAGGAACAAACAGGCAAGTGAAATGCCGCAAATCTGGAATTCAATGAAAAAAGCAGGATATGCCTTGGTCCGAAACGATGAGCAATGACATGAATGATAATAGAAATGGTCCCCACTCCCTGATTTGAACAGGGGACTTGAATTTTGCAAAACACTGCACGTTCATTCCTTTGGTCTGCGAAGCAACTTATCGGAATCAATTTTTGCAGT
>JGI994J12354_10004205_pt1 | contig 13048 bp, 11 predicted proteins | sample IntmicLarv3ML3BL_FD_12354 | JGI IMG/M metagenome (IMG submission 12354)
ATCCTGTCGGCAGGCTTTGGTGCGGAGGTTATGACCAAAAGTGCACTTGTCGAGCGTGACCTCGATATTTTTCACGAAATTTCAAAGTATGCGCCCGCCGTTGTTAACATGTCGATAATCTCGACAGATGATGACCTTGCGAAGAAAATCGAGCCAAACGCCTCAGTTTTTTCCGAGCGTTTCGCGGCGCTTGAAAAAGCCGCGTCTATGGGAATTACCACAGGCATCTTGCTCGTGCCGATTCTCCCGCTTATAACCGACAATGCTGAGAACATACTTAGCGTCGTTCGAAGGGCTGCCGAGTGCAGGGTAAAATATATCTATGCCGGTGGGCTAACGCTTAGGATAAACCAACGCGACTACTACTTTGACAGGCTCGATGAGCTTTTCCCGGGGTACAAAGATGAGTACATCCGACGCTACGGCGAAAGCTACTCCTGTCCGCCGCCGCAGGCACGGGAGCTTTACACCATTTTCCAAAAGGAGTGCGGGCGACTTGGTCTTGTGTGCCGTATGCGCGACATTATCAGGATTATAAACGAGAGATATTCGCAGGAACAGCTGAGTATTTTCTAAAAAATGCTTGCAATTCGGCGGGTTTTGTAGTATATTTTAAAAGGAGACAAAATTTCCTTTCAAAGGGGGCATGTAATATGACGCAGGTGGTTTTTCGTTAACAGAATAGCCGCATGGGGCTTCCATGCAATCATCCGTTGAATACTGCTTTTTGTGGGACGCATGGGGTGCGTCTTTTTTGTTGCCCAAAAAACAGGCGAATTTGAAAGGAATGATACAAATAGAAAACCGAAATATAACTTTTGCCACCATCACATCAGTTCACCGTGAGCGCTATGGTGTTTTGAGCGGGATGGGAGAGGGCTTTGCACGGCTGAAAACCTCTGAATTCTACGAGGGCAATGCCGAATATCCAACTGTCGGCGACAAAGTCGAGATGGAGTACATCTCAAACGGGGACAGCCGCATTATCAAAACGCTGCCGCGCCTTTCAATTTTTACAAGAACGGAGCCGGGGAACGCAAGGCTGGCGGCGCAGGCGGTTGCAGCAAATTTTGACTATGTATTCATTGTTCAGTCGATGAACAAGGGTTTCAACATTGCGCTGCTCGAACGATACCTTGCCTCGGCGTGGCAGACAGGCGCGGAGCCTGTTGTGGTGCTGACGAAGCTGGATATATGTGAAAACCCAGGTGACTACCTCGCCGAGGCGTTGCGAATAGCGTCGGGCGTACAGATTTTTGCCGTCAGCGCAATTACGGGCGAGGGGATGGACGCAGTTTTGCCGTACTTTTGGGAGGGGAAAACAGTTGTTTTGCTTGGTTCGAGCGGTGCGGGAAAATCTACACTTGTCAACGCGGTTGCGGGGGAAACAGTGATGTCCACCGCCGAAATCCGTGAGGACGATGCGCGCGGCAGGCACACGACAACCCATCGTCAGCTCCTGTTTATGCCGCAGGGCGGCAGGGTAATCGACACACCAGGAATGCGCGAACTGGGTCTTTGGGACGCGGGCGATGGGCTTCGCGAGACTTTCAAGGATGTTGAGGAGATTCTGGAGCGGGGATGCAGGTTTTCGGACTGTAAGCACGAAAAGGAACCGGGCTGTGCTTTGCGCGCCGCATTGGTCTCCGGCGAACTTGAAGAGGAGCGCTGGGCGCGGTACAAAAAGCTTGAGCGCGAGAACATGACGACAGAACAGCGCGCCGAATACTACCGTACCCGCTCCGAGCTATTCAAAACCTACCAGAAAAATTCACGCGAACGAAAAAAGGCAGGACTAAAAAAAGGCGAGTAGACTATAAAATGCGGGAGCCTAAAGCTCCTGCCTTTTCACAAATTGAACATTATGCACAAAAACGAGTTGACATTATCGGTGAATTCTGCTAAAATATCAGCAAGCGCGATTAGATGAGGATGACCAGCGGAGACAAAAAACTCGGGGCAGAGTTTTTTTGTCAGGGAGCGCCGCTTGCGATTCTTAGTCTAACCGTGCTTTTTATTCTAGCTCCGGTTCAGTTGAGCCACGCAGAACAATCTCGTGGTCAAGAAAAACGCGCCTGCCCATGCGTTGTCCTTGATCAGTCATTATTGAGACAAGCATCCGCACAGATTCTGCGCCCATTTCAAAAAACGGCTGAGCAACTGTGGTGATCCGTGGGTGCAAAACCATCGCCCCGCGGTCGTCAAAGCCTGTAACCGCAACTTCTTGCGGAACTTTGACCCCCGCATAAGTCAGCGCAGAGACACAGAGTACAGCCATGCCGTCGTTTGTGCAGATATACGCCTGCGGGCGCTTCTCCGGCGGGAAAGAAAAATAGTGGTCAGTGATGGTTTTTTCGCGTCCGTCAACAGCGGTGCGGAAAGGAATCTTTAACGACAGCTCAGGAATATTTTCAATACCATTGCTTTTCAGAGCGTTTAAAAATCCCTGTTCGCGTTCGTGAACAAAGTGAATTGTCCTTTTCGTTCCCGACTCCGGCCCGACAAAGCCGAAACGAGTAAGCCCGCGTTTCGCAAGATGGCTGACAAGCGAGCCGATTGCAACGCGGTCATGAACCGAGACAAGGTTTACCTCGGGGAAATCCAGCCATTCGGCACACATAACGACGGGATATTTGCGGCAAAGTTCCATAGTGTTCTCGTCGGATTCCTGGAAGTTTATGAAAAGAATTCCGCCCGCAAGCCCGTTTTCGAAATACTTCAGTGCATCCTTGTTGTCGGACATGGGGGAGTAGGAGAGGATGATGTCATATCCGAGTTCCTTTGCCGCGTGGTGCGCGCCGCGGAGCATGTGGTCGTCTATCGCGCTAGATACGACAAGTATAGTGCGGTTTTCGTTGCGGCTGAGGTTTCGCCCGATAATATTGGGGCTGTATCCAAGCTCGCCCACGGCATCAAGAACCTGCTTGCGCCGCTTTTCGCTGACTTTATAATTGTTGTTTAATACGCGTGAAACCGTCGCGGTGGAAACTCCCGCGAGCTTTGCGACGTCCTGGATAGTAACCAAAAAAATCACCGTCCCGAAATATGAATGTAGGGCAAACAACATATCAGGGGGGATGTACCCCCCTGATATTTATTATTTACTCAAAGTTAACGACAATTCCTTTTTCGGAAGATTCGAACGCGGCTTCCATCAACTTAAGGCAGCGAAGAGCCTGCTCAACGGTGACGATTTGTTCAGCTTCGCCATTGATAACATCGACGAGGTTCGAGTAAAGCTCGTTGGAGTCGTACTTGATTTCCGGCAGCTCATACTCGGAGATGGAGCTTCCGGCGCGGGGAGCCATTGTCTTTGTCAGGCCTTCGCCGGCGAGGATAGGCGTTGCGTCCTTGTCCTCCCAGCTGTTGAGGCGGACAATTTTGCCATCGCAAGCCCAGCTAGCGATTGAGGCTGTGCCGTGAGTTCCGGCAATGTACCAGAGTGGAAGGTTGATAAAGTGGCAGGTGCCAACTTCGACAACTGTAGTGAGCCCGCTTTCAAAGGTGATGTGCATTTTGAATCCGTCGTCGCATTCGTCGTTTGTGATGTTAGTCATTGATGCGAAAACTTTTTTGACTTTTTCCGGAATCATAATCAGCAGACGGTCGAGGAGGTGAACGCCCCAGTCGAGCATCATGCCGCCGCCGAATTCCTTAACGCCACGCCAGTCACCGGGAATTCCGCGCGAGCCGAGAACACGGCTTTCGATATTGAAAACGTCGCCGACGAGCTTGTCATCGAAAATTTTCTTTATAATAAGGAAGTCCTTGTCCCAGCGGCGGTTCTGACGGGGATAAAAAACCTTACCTGTCTCTTTTGCTACAGCCATGACCTCAACAAGCTCTGCGCTTGACATCATGACAGGTTTTTCGCAGAGGACATGCTTTCCTGCGCGCATTGAAGCGATAGCCATATCCTTATGTAGATGGTTCGGAGTAGCGATGAGCACTATGTCAACATTTTCGTCGGCGAGTATCGCGTCGAAGCTGTCGTATGTAAACAATCCCTGTTCCTGCGCCCACACCTGACGTGCGGGGTCGATGTCATAAGTACCGGCGAGTACTAGTTTCTTGGCAATTTCGGTGTCGCCCTCCTGAAGTTTGGCGCCCTCTTTGCTTCTAACCTTCCAAACAGCAGTGCCGCTTCCGGTGCTTATGGCTATCGCGTGTCCGCCGCCCATTCCGCCGCAGCCGACGATGGCTATTGCGCGTTTACCGTCTATCATTGTTTTTTCCTCCATTTATATAAAATGTAAGCGTTTGCTTTCTTCGTACATTATTGCACTATTCTCTGCCTTTGTCAAGTAATATCGCAAAATGTAACTTTAATATTGCGTTTACTATTTCCGATATGATATGAAAAGGTTTTTAAACCGTAGAAAATCTTGAAAGTTTCTTGCTCGTGTGATAAAATGATATGGTCGCTGCGAAAACATATTGCAATTTAGATTAGCACTGTGGTATAATATTTCAGTTGCACATATGCCGCATTCTAGATATGCGCCTGTAGCTCAGTGGATAGAGCACCGGCCTCCGACGCCGGGTGCGTTGGTTCGACTCCAATCAGGCGTGCCAATCAGGTCTGTGAATTGATATTTCAGACCTTATACTATGGTTGCGATGGGTGATTGTTAGCGTTGTTTGCTGGTGTCTCAATTGAATTAATCGCCCTTTGCGTTGCAGTTGCGTCATTTATTTGGGAGGTTGATACGATGAATAACATGGTTGGAAAAAGTGGGCTAGGTGTACGTGGAGCGATCCAAATTCTACTTTTGACAGAGGCAATATACGCCATATTAATATATCCGGATCAATATAGTACACCGGAAGGTGCAACTCCTTCCCGCTCCCCAAACGAAAAGCTATACGCACTAATCGTATAGCTTTTCTTGTTACAATAAACCAGAAAAAGAAGGGGATTTCGTGAAAACTGCCCTTATAACCGGCGCGTCGCGCGGGATAGGTCGTGCCTGCGCAGAGCTTTTCGCTGAGAACGGCTACGCCATCGCCGTCTGCTGCAACGAATCCGTCGCCGAAGCCGAGGATTTGTGCGAAAACCTGAAAAAACTCGGACACACGGCGCATATTCTGCGCGGCGATGTGTCAAACAGTGCCGAAGCGTCAGCGCTTGTGCATGAAGCTGAGATGCTGATGGGGAAAATCGACACGGTTGTGACCTGCGCCGGAATTTCCGCGTTTTCGCTCGCGACCGAAACGGGCGACGACGACTGGGACAGGCTGCTTTCCGTGAACCTCAGTGGTACATTTTACGTCATTCGAGCGGCACTGAAAGGTATGATTTCGCGCATAAGCGGCTCGATTGTTACCGTTTCCTCGATTTGGGGTGTGTACGGTGCATCGTGTGAGTCTGCGTATTCCGCGTCAAAGGCGGGAGTTATCGGCCTTACGCAGGCGCTCGCAAAAGAGGTCGGTCCCTCCGGCGTACGTGTAAACTGTGTGGCTCCAGGATTTATCGACACGGATATGAACAGCGGAGTTTCTGCCGAAGCGTGTGCCGAATTTTTCGAAAGAACGGCGCTCTTGCGCGGCGGAAGCGCCCGCGAGGCTGCAAAGGCGATTTACTTCCTCGCATCCGAGGATTCTTCGTACATCACAGGGCAAACTCTTCGCGTTGACGGCGGGTATTTGTTTTAGTATTGTAAATTTTGTGTGAAAAAGATGTCTTTCACGCTCAGGTAAAGGAAAAGGATTGGTCATAATATGGAAACGAAACAGGCGAAGCTTTTCACAAAGGAGTTTATACTTCTGTTCATTATTTGCATATTCGGCATGCTCGGTTTTCAAATGCTGATTCCCAGTATGCCAAAATTTGCGGCAACCTTCAATGCGGGCGACTGGGCGGGTGGCATGATGAGTGCCTCTGTTTCGTTTGCGGCATTTGCCTGCCGCCCGTTTGCAGGCATGATGGCCGACACTATGCGACGGAAAATGCTTTTGATTGTTTCTATGCTTGGTGCAGGGCTTTCATTTTATCTCTATTCTATAGCGCCAAGTATCTCTTTTGTGCTTGCGGTGCGGGTTTTCCACGGATTATTCTTCGGGCTCAACACAACTGTCACGATGACTATGGCGGCAAACGTAATCCCCGAAGAGAAGATGGGCAGCGGAATGGGCATTTTTGGGCTTGCAAACGTTCTTTGTATGGGTATAGCGCCGTCGCTCGGCATATTTTTCATGGATAAATTCGGGTTCGACACACTTTTCTACGCCGCAATAGGCACTTCTATTATTGGCATTATACTGACGCTAGTGATTTCCGACCAGCCGATTATAAAAAAGGTAAAAGCGGCGAAAAAAAGCGCGGGGGAATTTTTCAGTCAGTTTTTTGCAAAACAAGCTGTACTTCCCGCAGGGATTGCGATGTTTTCAATGTGTGCAAGTGGTGTAGTAACAACATTTATCGCGATTTTAGGGGAAGAAAACGGAATAAGTAATGTCGGAATTTTCTTTACTATCAACGCCGGTGTTCTCGTTTTGATCCGCCCGCTGATGGGGAAAATCACAGACAGATATCCAGTGAAGTACTTAGTCTATCCATGCTCAACCGTCGTAATCAGCGGACTTATTTTGCTTGGGCTTTCGCGCTCTACTATGTCGGTCGCTATTGCCGGCGCGTTGTACGGTACGGGCTTCGGCGGGATGATGCCTGCGTTGCAGAGCCTGTGTATAAAGCTGACACCAAGCTCGCGGCGCGGTGCCGCCAGCGGTACATATTATATGGGTATGGACGTTGGCAACATTGTCGGCCCGATTGTCGGTGGTGCGCTCGGTGCGGCGTTCGGCTTTGGNAATGCGCTAATGCTCATGTCAATTTCNGTCGCAATGGGTATGGTTCTGATGTTTATTTCAACCATTGCGGAAAAGAAAAAGACGAAAAAATAAGCAATCGCANCATTTTATGTCACAAATGTTTTAAAATTCTGTCTTGACTTTCTGGCTAAGAGGCCGTATAATACATGAAACAGTGCGCTATGCGCTTTATAACCGATGAAGCGAGATAAAACTTTGACACGCACCCAAAGAGAGCAGGGGATGGTGAAATCCCTGCGGCGGCGGCAAAGAATAATGGGGCGCTGAGGGCACGGGCGAAAGGGAAACCGAGTAGCTGTGACGAATAACCCGCGTTAAGGGCAGGGCGTGTTAAACTCCCGGACGAGTGGGCGCGATTTTTGTCGCGTCAAACGAGGTGGTACCGCAGGCACAGCCTGTCCTTGTATAAGGGCAGGCTTTTTTGTTTTTGTGAGTAGTTTTCACATTCGGAAAGGAATGAGTTTTTTGAAAGAGCTTTTAATGGGCAACGAGGCTATCGCCCTCGGAGCGCTTCGCGCCGGCGTGCAGGTCGTATGTGGATACCCCGGAACCCCCTCAACGGAAGTACTCGAAACCGTTGCGTTGCGAAAACATGACGGCGTTTACGTCGAGTGGTCAGTGAACGAAAAGGTTGCGCTAGAGGTTGCTGCGGGCGCGTCGTACTCCGGCGTGAGGACGCTTGTTACGATGAAGCAGGTGGGCTTGAATGTCGCCTCCGACCCGCTAATGAGTCTGAATTACATCGGGATAAAGGGCGGGATGGTTATTCTTGTCGCTGACGACCCCGGCCCGATTTCTTCGCAGACCGAGCAGGATACGCGCCACTTTGGAAAATATGCCCGGATTCCTGTTTTCGATCCTTCCTCGCCGGAGGACGTGTACACTATGGTCGCCGAGGCGTTTGAGTATTCGGAAAAATACCTCACGCCTGTAATTTTGCGTCCGACAACCCGTGTCTGCCACGGTTGCGCCGCCATTGATGTCAAGGAATTTTCGCCGCCGCAAAAGCCGGCAGGATTCGAGAAGGACTCCAGCCGATGGGTAATTTTTCCGCGCCTTTCGTTTGCAAAAAAGCATGTGTTGGTTGAGCGCGAAAAGACATTAGGTGACGAGTTTTCAACCTACACAAAAAATCGCGTAAGCGGTTCGGGCAAGCTCGGTATAGCTTGCGGTGGTATAAGCGCCGCATATGTTGCCGAAGCGCTTGAAATACTTGGCACGGATTGCAAGATTCTGCAAATTTCAACGCCGTATCCGTTCCCCGAAAAGCTTGCGATGGACTTTATGAACTCAGTGGAAAAGGTGCTCGTGTTCGAAGAACTCGACCCTGTCATCGAGGACGCACTCATGATGATTCGGGGAAAAAACTCGCTGAAAACAGAGGTTTTGGGCAAAAACACTGGGAATTTGCCCGTCGCAGGCGAGTATTCCGCCGAAATCTGTGTTGCAGCATTGCGTGAATTATTGGGGCTTTCGTCTGAGGAAAAGCTTGCGTCGACTGCTGATATTCCGCCGCTTGCGGTGCGTCCGCCGGTTTTGTGCGCGGGTTGTCCGCACAGAGCCTCGTTCTATGCTGTAAAACAGGCGATGAAGGACAAAAAAGCGGTTTTCTGCGGCGATATTGGCTGCTACACTCTCGGTAACGCTATGCCGCTTGACATGGTTGACACCTGCTTATGCATGGGGGCAGGAATTACCGTTTCGCAGGGCATAACCCGCGCGAAAAACGGCTCGGTGAACTTTGCGTTTGTCGGCGATTCAACGTTTTTCCACACCGGAATTGCGGGTGTTGTCAATGCGGTTTACAACCGCACCGACATGGTCCTGGTCGTTCTTGACAACTCCACTACTGCCATGACAGGCCATCAGCCGCACCCAGGAATCGGCAAAACCGCGAGCGGCGAGGTTGCGGGTAAAATATCGATTGAAGCAGTGCTAAAGGCTGTCGGCGTAGACTGGATACGCGAAGCTGACCCGCTGAATCTCGACTCCACAATCGAAATTGTCACCGAAGCCGCAGAGCAGAGCGGTGTCCGCGCGATAATTTTTCGCTCGCCCTGTATCGCGATTGTCAAGAAGGAAAAAACCTGTTCTGTCAGTGAAAACTGCATTGGCTGCGAGGTCTGCACGGGTGTGCTGGGCTGCCCCGCGCTTTCGATGAAGGACGGCGTTGCCGCGATTTCGAGCGGACTCTGCACCGGCTGCGGACTTTGCGCGGCGGTATGCCCGATGGGAGCGATTGTATGAAAAACGAAACTAAAAGCTGCCTTATCTGCGGTGTAGGAGGACAGGGTACTGTTCTCGCAAGCCGCCTGCTTGCCCAGAGCGCAATGAAAAACGGACTTTTTTGCCGCACAGCTGAAACCATCGGCATGGCTCAGCGCGGTGGCTGCGTCACAAGTCACGTACGTATGGGCGAGCAAATTTCCTCTCCGCTAATTCCGAAGGGCGGCGCGGATATAATAATAGGCTTCGAACCCGGCGAGGCGCTGAGGCATTTGCCATACCTCAAGCCCGGCGGCGTTATGATTACCGCGCCGGACGAGATTACGCCGGTTGCGGTAGGGTCTGCGCCGTATGACGGCAAAAAAGCGCTCGAATACCTGAAAACAGCGGTAAAAAAGTTGATTGTTGTAGACGGTGAGCAGGTAGCAAAAGTTTGCGGTTCGGCACGGGCGCTGAACGTTGCGCTTATCGGCGCGGCAATCTCGAGTGGACTTTTACCCATAACAAAGGGCGACATGACACAGGTTTTATGCGAGCGTTTGCGCCCACAGTTCCACGAAATGAACATGCTGGCGCTCGAATACGGTGTAAATGCAGGAGGTAAATTATGAAAATGCAGAATGAGACGCTGACCCAAATTGTCAGCCTGATTGAAAAACTTTTGCCGCAGGGCGGCTTCTATTCGAAAAAATTCGCAGGAATCGACACCTCGTCCATCAAAACTCAGGCAGATTTTGAAAAGCTACCCTTTAGCGAAAAGGCTGATCTCCGCGATGCGTATCCGCTCGGACTTGCCGCCGTTCCCGAAAGCGAGATTGTCCGAATTCACTCATCCTCCGGCACAACAGGCACGCCGGTCATAATTCCGTATACCCAGCAGGATGTTGACGACTGGACGGAGATGTTCAAACGCTGCTACGAAATCGGCGGCATAACCTGCGATGACCGCATTCACATCACGCCCGGCTACGGGCTGTGGACGGCAGGAATCGGCTTTCAGGCGGGCGCGGAAAAGCTCGGCGCGATGGCAATTCCGATGGGGCCGGGCAACACCGACAAGCAGATTAAGTTTATGCAGGATTTGAAGTCCACCGTCCTCTGCGCCACCTCGTCCTACGCGCTCCTGCTTGCCGAGGAAATCGCCGCGCGCGGAGTCAAAGACACAATTCACCTGAAAAAGGGTGTAATCGGCTCGGAGCGCTGGGGCGAGAAGATGCGCCAGCGCATCGCTGACGAGCTCGGCGTCAAGCTATATGATATATATGGACTTACCGAAATTTATGGCCCCGGCATCGGCATGAGCTGTGACGAGGACTGCGGTATGCATTACTTTGACGACTACCTCTATTTTGAAATTATCGACCCTAAAACCGGCGAGGTTCTGCCAGACGGCGAACTTGGCGAACTTGTAATTACAACACTCCGTAAGGAGGGCGCGCCGCTTATCCGCTACCGTACACACGACCTCACGCGCATGATTCCGGGCGACTGCGCATGCGGCTGCAAATATCCGCGCATTGATTCTATCCTCGGACGCACCGACGACATGGTGAAAATCAAGGGCGTCAACATTTTCCCGGGGCAGATTGACGGCATTTTGAAGGAAATTGAGGAGGTTTCGAGTGAATATCAAGTTATGATTGACCATCTCAACGGACGCGACATCATGACACTGTTTTTTGAAACCGCCATTGAACCTGACCGCCGTGAGAAAATCGAAAATGCAGTCAGGGCCCTTTTCAAAACACAAATTGGAATAGGCATTACCCCAAAAGCTGTTGCAATTGGCGAGCTTCCGCGCAGCGAGAAGAAGGCGACCCGAATTTACGACAACAGATATTGACGGAGGGCTGTCATGAAACTTGCGAACGGTATTTGCCTGATAACCGAAAATGTACTAAAGCTTACAGAGTTTTACGAAAAAGTGCTTTGCGTAACATCCGACAAAAACGATGTTCATGTTGATGTCGTGCTTGACGGCGGAGGGCTTACGCTCTACTCTAAATCTTCCGCGATGGAGGACATGGGATTCAATTTCGACGAATATTCGGGGACGGGGATGTGCAAAATCACGTTTTTCGTCGAAGATGTTGACGCTGAATATGAGCGGCTGAAATCGCTGAACCTCGGTATAAATTTCATCGCTCCGCCGACGACATATCCATGGGGCGCGCGGTCTATGCACTTCCGCGACCCGGACGGCAATATTATCTGCTTTGTGTAAGAATACGGCAGGGGATTGGAGTATTCCAAAACCCTGCCGTTTATATTTTATAGCTCAATTGTTTTTCAGCCATCCCTTCGCCCAGTCGCGCTTCAAAATTGCGTATAAATTCAAGTCATGAAACTCGCCGCTATGTGTTTTCCATCCCTCGCGCATAGTTCCCTCAAGGCTCATGCCGCATTTCTGCATGACACGCCCGGACTTTGCGTTTTTTACCGCGTGTTTTGCCGTGATTCGATGAAAGCCGACATGCGCAAACAGGTGGTTGATAACTCCCTCAAGCGCTTCGGGCATTATACCAAGCCCCCAGAAATCGTGACTGAGGCAGTAGCCGATTTCGCAGTTTTCGTTCCTGGAGCCTATGTTTACAACTCCAATGCTTCCAATCGGTTCGCCGTCAAGGGTGATGCACCAGTTATAGTTTTCGGGGTCTTTGTAGGCACTTTCCCACATTTCGAGTAATGCCTTTGTGTTTTCAAGCTCGCCGTGCGGTGTCCATGTCAAAAACCCGGTGACGCGCTCGTCATTTGCCCAGTTTTTGAACATCGGCTCAGCGTCAGAGGGCACAAAGCGACGCAGTACAAGCCGTTTTGTCTCAATCATTACCGTCCCCGTGTGATTAAGCATAAAATCAGTCCTTTCTGTTTTTCCATTCGTCAGTCAAAATTGCATAGTAATACTCGTCTACCCAGCGTCTCTCATCGCCGACGCGGGTAAATTTCACGTCACGAAAGTGCGCCTCGCGGCGCATCGCGTTGCGCTCCATGACACGATACGAACCGTAGTTTTCGGCGTTGCAGGTCGCGTAAATGCGGTGCAATCCTAGGTCATCGAACCCGAAGCGCAGCATTTCGGCGCAGAACTCGGTGCCAAAGCCCTTTTTCCAATAATCTTTTTGCAAAATCCAGCCCGCCATCGCGACATTTCTGTCCGCATTGAGGTATAGCCCGCCACCGCCGATGTGCTCGCCCGTGTCGCGCAGGCAAATCGCAAAATCGTACTCGGTCAGAGGGTCAGCGGCGTATTGCTGCTGCTTGCGCTCAAGATACTCAACCGTCTCCTTTTCGCCGTTTGGCCCCCACTCCATGTAAGCCACGTTTTCAGGGTCGGCGGCGTATTTGAGGCAGGTGTTCAAATCCTCCATAGTAAACGGGCGCATTCGTAAACGTGTGGTTTCGAGAATAATGTTCATCAATTCAATCATTCCTTCCAAAAATAAACAAAGCGAAGGACTTCATAGTCCTCCGCTTTGTTTCGGCATAATGTTATAATCCGAAAACGGGTGCAGGAGGACAGCCCGGCGCATAACCGCGCGCGGACATGTCAACGTTATTCGATTTGGACTGCAAACGTATAAACATGTATGTATCCATCCATTCTGCTAAATTTCAGTTATATTAACACAGGCGTCTGGAGTTGTCAACAGAAACTACGGTAAAATCCGAATTTTTGTTCACACATTATTCAAAAAAGCCTATCGCATTCTTGAATGCGATGTGATATAATCATTTTATGCAAATAAGACCGAAAAGCTTCAGAATACGAAGAATTCGCGTGGTTGCGCTTTTGACCGCATGTGTGCTCCTGCTTTTGGGGGGCTGTGATTTTTTTGCGGGCGGCGGCGACCTTTTTATGCTACCCAAAACTTCGAGCGAAATATCGCAGCTCCGAGGCGAAATCGACCGACTTCTGGGCGGCACAGGCGAGCTTGCCGCGCCTATCGGCGGCTACTACCGCCAGTCTATCCAGCTTGAGGATCTGAATGGC
>JGI994J12354_10004206_pt1 | contig 13048 bp, 11 predicted proteins | sample IntmicLarv3ML3BL_FD_12354 | JGI IMG/M metagenome (IMG submission 12354)
AAATGCTCTGACGGACGATGGCGCGAGCCTCGTCCGCGCAAACGAGGAGTAGGCGAAATTCATTTTCGCCGCCAACTCCGAGTGCAGCGTTTCGAACATGATAACAACGCTGGAATAATTGAAAAACTCACCCCCGAGTCTCCTGCCGCAGACGGTTCTGGCAGGCGTTTCTCTGACGCGCCTTAAAAATGTACCGTGAACGATGCGTTTATCTCATTACTGCTGTAAGTTTTGCTGAAGGTCCGCATATAGTCCAGCGACAGCCCCATTTCCAGGGGAGCCGGAAGGGTCCACTCAAGCCCCAGCCCGGCGGTGCCGCTGTCCCTGCCAAGATTTCTGCCCTCGGTTGTGAAGGACATGGTATCCAGGCTCCTGATCGCGCTCCGCAGGGCGACATTCTTGTCCGCGAATTCGTGGTGCCAATGGCCGCTGACGAACAGACGCAGCGTGTCCAGAGGCCGCCAGTTGGCGACAAGGCCAGCGGAGGAACGGAACGAATCGTAGCGTTCCAGATCGACGTTCAGGGCCAGATCGCCGCCGGATTCGCGGTAATGCTTCATTTTCGCGGACAGATAGTCAAAACCGAGTTCCGGCCGCAGGCTGAAGCCGCCGCTCACCGTGAAGTCGTTTCCCGCTGAAACGGCCGCGTTCCACATGGTACCGAAGGTTCGCTCTCGTAAGCCCCGGCGCCTTCCGGGGAAACATCCCCCCGGATCTTTCGGGTCTGCTCGAGACTGTAGTGAGAATAGCCACCTGTCAGGGCGATTTTCGGGCTGAAGACTTCTCCGGCCCGCAAGCGCCGCGTTACTCCCGCGCCGAACCCCAGGCCTTCAACGTCGGCGTCGTACCGTGAGCCGTCAAGATCCCCTCTGCCCGCGTGAAGGCCGAGACCAAAGGGGTAGTTTCCCGCTTTTTTGACCACGCCCGCCGAAACGCCTGTGTAGTCGGCGTCTATCTCGGAGCGTAGCGAATCCCCCTTCTGGGTTCCGCTGTGGTAAAACGGCTGCGCCCACACGCTCCTGCCACAGTTTTCAGCGGAAACAGGAACCTCTCCTTCTGCCGGAGACCCAAAGCCGAGTCATTTTTTGAGCACGCTTGTCGAGGCCCTATCTATATAGCTGAGGTTGATAATGGCCTGCCCCGAGGCTTGCGGGGTAAGGGCGGAATACGCCTTTTGCGCTTCGACCTTGAAGGCTTCGGCATTGGGCTGCGAGGACAGTTTGAAGAAAATCGAATGAGCCGGATGGAAAAAAACGGATCCGGGATTCGGGTTGCGGTCCAGCAGTTCCCGCAGATAGCGGGTGAAATCCCCGAGTTCCCCATTGCCGAGGGAAGCCGAATATCCCGCGTACGTCGGGCTGTAATAGGAGACCGAGCGGGTGATCGCGTTCTGGAACACGTCGTAAAAATACAACTCCCATTCCACGGCATGCAGGACCCCGTGTGGGAACATGGGGAACAGATCGTAGCCCGTAGGATCCATGGTCGTGTTTATGATAACTCCCCGGTTCGGGTCGATCTGGCCGTCACTCCCCGCATAGCCGGGGATGCTGCTGCCCAGGCTTTCCGACGCGGGCGCATATGTGTCCGAGGTGGTCCAGGTGATGGGATTGATGACCAAGGCTCCGGGGAACACCACGGGATTGGTACCGGTCGTGCCCGGGGCTTCCGTGTTCCAGGCGATGATCACGCCGGTGTCGTCCGGCCCCTGGGCGAACTTCAACCCCCGCGCCGCGAGGTAGTCCGACGTGAACGTCCAGCCGATGGTGTACGCGGCGATCATCCGCGAGAGAAGCGCCGGCTCTTGGAGGATCACTGTCTCGATAACGCCGACCTTCATGGTGCTGCTGCCCTGGGAGTGGCTGACAAGGATAAACGGCCTACCCTGGTTGTAATGCTCCAAGTAGTATTTAAAGGCCGCCTGGGCGTCTTCGCCCGGTGCTGCGCGCATGATATTCTCTACCCCATCCAAGGACATGCCGAGCGTCGCGGCAGCGTCGGCCTGCCGGTAGTACGGGGCGTAAATGTTGGCGATATGGTCAAACATGCCCTGGGTTCTTCCCAGAATTTCCTGGGCTTTCTCCCGCATCTGGGCATCGTCGATATCGGAGTAGGTCTTGCCGCTGCCGGTCCCGTTCCAGGCGGAAGGGTAGAGATAAAACACGTCGATGGTTTTATCCGCATTGCCCGGCGCGGCCATCCAGTTGTTCGGGTTTGAATAGTCCGAGCCCTGGGCGGCCGGAGATTCGTTTCCGGCGCACAGGAGTAAAAAACAGGCAAACGTCAGGACCATGGCGGTTTTTTTCATCTTTCACCCTTTCTTCATGCTTTGCTGGTCGGAATAGCGATATGTCATGCTTGAACTGTCGTAACAGGCGTGAAGATCGCAACGCTTAAAAACGTGGTTTCAGCTTGTATCTTCGCGTAGCATAATTTCCATGTAAACAACAAGAGCGCCAACGTGGACTTTTCATGGAGTCCAGCCTCTTAAATTAGCGTTGAGCCGCCGAAGGGGAGCGAGTAAGCCAGCCCCGCACGGGCAGGACGGGAGTGGGTAGACTTGAAAAGTGTACCCACCTCCCTTGTCCTGTCCTCCGCAATGCGTACAAGCGGGGAAAAGCAAGGAACGGCAAATACGCATAGAGAAAAAAATATCTGTTTTTCTCGAATTATCTCAGCCTATACTTTTTGATACGTGTTGTTCACTATGTTTCTTTGTATGATAGCAAAAATTCCGTAATTTTCTCTTCTTTTCCTCAAGGAGCGGGCATTGACAATGACACTATATGTAGTATCATTTTCCACATGGAGGCTTCATGACGCGAGCGGACAAGCGATTACAGAAGATGCGGCAGAATCCGCGTGACTGGAGGATTGAAGACATTCAAAGCGTTGCCGACAGCCTGGGCATTGAGTGGCTGCATGACGGCGGTAGTCATGTCATTTTCCGCAGCCCCTATGGCGAACATTTGAGCGTACCGGCTCATAGGCCCATCAAGCCTGTTTACATCACACAATTTCTGGCTCTGGCCGCAAGCGTAAAGGAGGCAAACGATGAACGCTCCCAAGAATAAAGTAGAACTCCGCCCGTTGACGATTGATGAAGGCGGCGGTTGGCTGGCCTCGTTTCCCGACTTGCCCGGCTGCATGTCCGATGGTGAAAGCCCGGAAGAAGCTCTGCGCAACGCGGCGGAAGCCGAAAGCGCGTGGCTCGCCGCCAATGAGAAATGGGGCAAGGCCAAAGCGGAAAAGCCCGCTCGCCTTGTTGCCCGTCTCCCTCGCAGCATCCACCGCGATTTACAGGAAAGGGCCAGCGAGGAAGGTGTAAGCGTCAACACCATGATGGTCACTCTCATAGCCCACGGCCTGGGGGAAATCTCCGGCCGCCGCCAGGCTTCCGGGAACAGGTAGTCCCGCCCGCCCGCAGACCTGCTTTCATCTTTCCAGCTTCCCGCCGACAAAAAAACTGGCCGTCCATCAGACAGCCAGGGGCTTTCCACGTCCAAAATCGTCCGCCGATGACCTTGTAAAATAAATCATGGTACTGAAGTGTGCCGCTGCATCAAACCGTGCCGCCCGGTGGGTCCGCGATATTTCGCGCCTTATCGTTTCTCTTTCAGTTCCGTAAGGTAGTCGCTCCATGACTGCATCATCTTCCGGCGCTCCGGTAAATACTCGGCGTAATTGTACGCCGCCCGGACGCTGTTCAGTTCGCTGTGGGCAAGCTGTCTTTCTATCCAATCTTTGTTATAGCCCAACTCGTTCAGCAGCGTCGAAGCCATGGAGCGGAAACCGTGAAATGTCAGTGCCCCCTTGGCGTACCCCAAACGACGCAAAGCCCGTAGCGGCGTGGTGGTTTGCAGATGGGCCGCGCTTCCGTCACTTCTGGCGGCGGGAAAGACATATCGCTCATCACCGGATACCGCCCTCAATTCTTCCAGAATCGCCAGAGATTGACGGGAAAGCGGCACGATGTGCATCTGTTTCATTTTCATTTTTGCAGCCGGTATGCGCCATTCAGCGGCCTTGAAATCAAATTCTTCCCATTCGGCCTTGACCAGTTCCCCGGCCCGGACGAAAACCAGAGGCGCGATACGCAACGCGCGGGAGACAAAAAAGTTGCCATCGTAAGAATCGATTTTCCGCAGCAGTTCGGCCACGGCGGCGAGGTCGGTTATCGTGGCGTGGTGGCCCCTGGAAGGGGGCGCGAAAGCGCCGCGCAACGCGGCGGCTATATCATGCTCGGCTCTGGCCGTAATGACGGCGTAGCGGAATATCCGCCCGCACGCTTGCAGACACAAACGTGTCGTAATCAGGGAGCGGGCTTCGACTCGGCGCAATACTTCCAAAAGCTCTTTGGCGGTGATGCTGCCTATAGGCCGCTTGCCGATGTAGGGAAAAAGATTCTTTTCAAGACGGCCCATCATGTACTTTTTATACGCCGGACTCCATGAAGCCGAATACCTGTCGAACCATTCCCGCGCCACGGCTTCAAACGAGTTGCGGGCCGCTTCCGCTATCTGGGCCTTGGCCTCCCGTTTAGCGTTGCTTGGGTCGATGTTGGCGAGAAGTTGCTTTTTCGCCTCTTCCCGCTTGTCTCTCGCCTCCCGCAGCCCCACGGTAGGGTATGGCCCGATGGTGAGCAGCTTCTGTTTCCCGGCGAAGCGGTACGCCATGCGCCACGACTTCTTGCCCGTAGGCGTGACGTACAGGAACAGCCCGCCGCCGTCCGAGTGTTTTTGCACCTTGTCGTTACCGTTCACCCGTCGAATAAAGGTATCCGTCAATTTCATCCCGCTTGCTCCGCCTTGGTCTTTTTGGTACTTTTGCCCCGGTTATACCAACATTCGCCGTAATCTCTTTGTAATCAAAGGATATCTCAGCGAATGAGGCATATTTGCTCTTGCCCCTCTTCCTGTTTTTTCAAGGCTGGTGTATCATCGCTCCAGCCTTGAAAAACAAGGAAACCGTCAAGATGGAAGTACCAAAAACCTACCAACAAGTCTACCAACGGACTTTGCGGATTTCAGCGGATTCTGACGGATGGTAATCGGAAATGAGTTCCGGTTAATCATATGAAATTAAAGACTAATTAAACTTGTTCGGACTACTTGAAATTGACAGGCATATTCTCAAAATTAAATTGCCCTAAGGCGGGATACCCCCTGAGGCGCAATCAGGCATCGCCATGTGGCGTCAACATGGGGCTGTCGGGGGAACTGTGGTTCCTTTCCCCCGACAGCCAGGTCTTCACGATGGGAAAGGGGGAATTACAGTCCCCCTTCAATCTCCTTCTTCACATCTTCGGGTATGTTGAGCGCCCTTGCCAGGGCATCCATATAGCTCCGCTCCATGAAGGTGTCGATGCTTATCACAGCGCAACTGAGGGAGTAAATCTCCAGAGCTTCTTCAGGAGATTCCACCCCACGGGCCAGGGCTTCGGGGTCCAGGGGTTCTGACAGCATACCCTGCACCAGAGCCTGCCCTTCGGGGCCAAGGTTCAGCTTTTCCACCTCGCGCAGAATGTTCCGCTCTTCATCAGGATCAATGTGTCCGTCGCTTTTGGCCGCAAACACCAGGGCGCGGATAAGCCGCTCGGCCCTTTTGGTGCATTCCGTCACGGACTGGCCCTGCGGCCCCGGGTCGGCAACCGCGCCGCTCATGCGATCTTTGTACTTGTTCCACAAATAGGCCCCGGCCCCGACAGCCAACGCGCCGCCCGCCCCGGCCCTTGCCGTTTTGCTTGTTGCCAGCACCCCCACAAGCCCCCCGAGCAGCGCGGGGCCAAGCAGGTTGGAATCCTGAACCTTTCCCGCAATGCCGCCAAGAAGGCCGCCCTTCTGCGAACCAACCCTCCCCTGCGGGCCGGCAACTTCTTTCAACGCGTTTTGCAATGACTGCAATATACTCATTTTTTTCGCTCCTTCGGCGTAATTTACGAAGACAAACAGTTGCGGCATCACACTGTGCCTGAATCAATTTAGGCCAAGAACCTGTTCTCCGCAAGAACCCCTTGCCTTGACCGGAAAAAAAATGGCACAGTGCACCGAGTATTGTGTCCATACTCTCACCCCTGTTTTGTGCAAAAGGATACTTTCCATGTTCCGTTGGTACCCCATAGTCATATTTCTCGTTCTCGCCCTGCGCTTCGTACTGCCCCTAAAAATCGGCATTCCGGCGCGGCTTGCCATGGCCCTGCCCCTGGCACTGGTGGCCCTGTACCCGGTAATTTTCCGCGCCCTCGGCGTTTCGCCCTTTAACCCGGAATTGCCCAGACTTGTTCTTTTGGGCCTCTGCTGGCTGTATATGGGCTGCTTTTTCCTGCTGATACTTGTACTCGCCCGCGACGCCCTCCTTCTGCTCACCTGGCCCCTGCGCCTGCTGTGCAAAGAGAGCGCCCAGCCCCTGTTTGCGGCCCTTTCCGTTGTCACCGGGCCAGCAATACTCTTTGGCATGGCCCTTCTTCTTTCGGCCTACGGGGTGTGGGAGGGGGTTCGGGTGCCCGATACCCGGGAAATGGAAATCTCCCTGCCTGCCCTGCCCCCGGAACTGGACGGCCTCACCATTGCCCATATGGCCGACCTTCATGCCAGCCCCTTGCTGAAAGGGCCGCGGGTACAGGGTGTTGTTGACGCCATGAACGCCATAAAGGCCGACATTGTGCTCATTTCGGGCGATGTGGTGGACGGCCTGCCCGAACAGCGAAAGGACGATGTGGCCCCCCTTGCGCAGCTTTCCGCCCCATTGGGCGTGTTCATGGTGACAGGCAACCATGAATATTATTCCGACTATCTGGCCTGGATGGACAGCTTCGCCGCCCTTGGAATGACGGTTTTGTCCAACAGCCATGCGGTCATCGAAACGCGCGGGGCGAGCTTTGTGCTTGCCGGGGTAACGGACGAGGTTGCGGCCCGTTTCGGCCTGCCCCTGCCGGACCTGGAGGCGGCCCTGCGTGGCGCGCCTGCGGGCAGGCCCGTCATTCTGCTGGACCACCGGCCCGGCCTTGCGTCGAAAAGTGCGGCTGCGGGCGTTGATTTGCAGCTTTCAGGGCATACCCACGGCGGGCTTGTGCGCGGGTTGGACTACATTATTGGCACTTTCAACGCGGGCTACTATTCCGGGCTGTATGATGTGAACGGCATGAAGCTGTTTGTGAGCAACGGGGCCGGGCTGTGGCTCGGCTTTTCAGCCAGGCTTGGCGTTCCGTCCGAGGTGACGAAGATAACCCTGCGCGCTGTGAAATAATTACCGTATACGAACAGCGCGGTACACCCCATCCACCCGCTCCGCCTGCACCGTTCCGGCACTGGCGTCCATCACCGCCTTCGTGAACAGGGGGGTCTCGGCCACGGGCAGGAGAATCTGAAGGAGAATTTCCGCGCCATAGTCGGTCTCCTCAATACTGCCTTCGCACCGGGAAACAAGCATTTTCACGCGCTCGTACAGGGCGTAGGGGCAGGGAACGAGCACAAGGTCCCATTCCCGCATCAGGCTTGCGCCCGCCGCATCGAGGGCCAGCTTCGCCGTTTTGGAATAGGCCCGCGCAAGGCCGCCCGCACCCAGAAGAATGCCGCCGAAATACCGCGTAATGACGCAGCATACATTGAATATGCCCTCATGCTGGAACACGCCGAGGGTGGGCATGCCAGAGGTGCCCTGGGGTTCGCCATCGTCACTGTACCGGGTTTGGCCGCCGCGTATGATGTAGGCGTACACATTGTGCCGGGCATCCCAATAAGCGGAGCGGGCCTCGGCAATGCGGGCCAGGGCCTCGCCCTCGTTTTCCACAGGCCACACCCGCCCGATAAAACGCGAGCGTTTTTCCACCAGCTCTGCTTCGCCGTAGCCCGAAGGGATGAGGTATTCCTGTTTCATTGCCGCCAGGTGCTTTTCCTTTGCTCTTGCCTGTTATTCTGGAGAGAGGGCAAGGCGAAAGCCAATGAAGGGGAGCCGGTAGTCCGCCGAGAAGTAGCCGCGGCTGGCCGAGCGGCAGGGGTTCTCGGTGCTGAGCCAGCAACCGCCCCGATCCACACGGTAAACGCCTGAAGATGGACCTGCAGGGTCAGGAACAGAAGAGGCTGGATACTCTCCATACCAATCCTGCACCCATTCCCACACATTACCGTGCATATCATACAGCCCCCAGGGGTTGGGCAGTTTTTGCCCCACGGGGTGGGTTTTTTTCCCTGCGTTGTCAGTATACCACGCATATTGCCCAAGGGCACTTTCATCGTCGCCAAAGGAATATTCCGCACTGGTTCCTGCCCGTGCCGCATGTTCCCATTCCGCTTCTGTGGGAAGACGGTAACGGTTGTGCCCTTCCTTGTCGTTCAGCCGCCGGATAAATTCCTGGGCATCGTCCCAGGAAACTTGCTCAACGGGGTTATGGCGCCCCTTGAACTTGGACGGGATATTGCCCATAATAGTCTGCCATTGCACTTGGGTTACTTCGTAAACACCAAGATAAAAGGGCNTGCTGATCGTCACTGCAGCCCTTGTTGCGGGCACAACTTCACCAATATCATTGCGGCGTTCAGGTATTGTTCGCACAAACTCCCCCGCTGGAATCAGGATAAATTCCATGCCGATACTGTTGGTATGCGTCTTTTCGGCGGCAAAGGATTCCCATGCCGCAAACAGAAGAAAAAGGCTCAAAACCGCCACACTCAGGAAGGCTCTTTTTTTCATGTTGATCTCTCGTGGTGTAGGTAAAGTTGCCCCATTCGTGCCCTCTCACGACAGGCGCAAGAGATGTTTTTTCAAAAAAAACACGGAAAGGCTCCGCAAGACAGAACTATGGCGTCACTCTTTGTAAACTGCGTTACAATGGAGAGAGGGAGAGCGTGTGCATAGGGTGCGCCTTTGGCGTCAAACAAACCTTGCTTGTCTGGAGTACCCATACATAATAGTTTGAAATACCGATAAAGGCAAATCAAACGGAAAACAAATGATGCCGGAGCAAATGCGGCAGGGCAACAGTAAACGGCCAACCGGGGCAGCCCTAAAACACGTTTTACCGCTCCAACACCCGGCTTCGGGGCCTTTTGCCGTGACCCTGTGTCGGGCGGCAGGCGGTCATTTATGGAACAGGCTTGCACAGAAGGAAAACATACTGTAATTATTGCTCTGTAAAACCTGTAATAACGTCTCGGGTACTGGCAGGCTGCATTCCCGACTGCCAATTCTCCCCGCGGAAGCGCAATGGAACGTTCCACAGCGAAAACTCGCCTTTCACGCGACCGCCTGTACGCCACCCTCGCCCAGGCCGTAAACGCTCACCCCCTTGTGGTGCTCTGCGCCCCTGCCGGGTTCGGGAAAAGCGTGTGCGCGGCCAAGATTGCTTCCCTGCCCGAATTCGCGGCCGTGCGGGTGAATTTTTACCGCAAAAACACCGCGTCCGTTTCAGGCACAAGGGGCGCAAAGCCCGAGGCAGAGAATTCACCGGAGACGCCCCTCCCTTCCCCTGCCGCCGTTTTTATGAACGCCCTTGCCGACGACGGGCTGCCGGAAATTTTTACACGATTCGTCTTTTCGGCCAGGAGGCAGAGCGGCCAGCACGAATTTTCCACCCCCCTGACCCCCGAACAGGAAGAAGCCTTTCACGCGGCCCTTGGCAAAGCAGCGGCGAAAAAGCCCATTCTCTTTGTGCTGGACGGGTTTGACACTGTTGAAAACACCCCCTTTGCCCAGCTCTGGCTGCGTCTCTCCATGGTGGGTATTCCAGGGGTGCATGTGCTGCTGCTGTGCAGAAAACTGCCCAAATGGCCCTTTGACGTGTTGCAGACCAGGCGGCAGATCGCCATTTTTCAGCAGGATACCCTTGCCTTCAGCAAGGCCGAAACCATCCAGTTTTTCTTCCAGTGCGGCATTCCCAATACCCGGCTCATGGCAACCGTGTGGCGCTTGTGCGAGGGCTGGCCCCTGGCTGTTCGTCTGATGGCCGAATGTGTGCTGCAACAAAAAGAACTGCGCGTGGCTGTTGGCATCTGCGCGAAAATTGTGGCCCGCACGGTGTTCGCCCCCCTTGCGGAAAACAGAATTCCCCCCCTGCTCATGCTTGGCGTGCTTGGCTCCTTTACCTTGCGTCAGGCGCAGATATGCACAGGAGACAAGGAGATTGGCGAGCTACTTGAAGAAATGCGCCGCGAAAACCGCTTCCTTGTCTATTCAGGGGCTGACAACCGCTACAGGATGCATGTGTTGCTGCGTCTGTTGCTGCTGAACATGCTGCAAAAAAACACGCGCATCAATAAAAGCGCCCTGTACCACAAGGCAGGAGACATCTTTCTCTCCACAGGGAACAGGGAAGAGGCCATCCAGTGCTTCCACCGCTCCGGGCGGAAAGACGATGTGGAAAAAATCCTGCAAATTTTGGAAAGGCCGGGGGCGCACCTGCTGTTCCGCGAGCCGCCCGACCTGCTTGCCGGGGCCATTCACTCCATACCCAAAGCCATCCTGACCCAGTACCCCCTTGGCTACTGCCTGTTCATCTGCCATTACCTTTTCCGCATGGGCCTGCCTGCGGCCTCGCGCTTTCTGGACGATATTCCCGACCTGCTTGCCCTTGAAGATACAAAAAAATCGGCAATCTACGGCCCCGTGCCCCCTGCTCTCGCCCCCTTTGCCGAGCAAGAGTCGAGGGAGGAGCTCACGGTATTGCCCGACCTTGAAGCGGCCGACGCGCAACCGCCCGCCCGGACCAATGCCGTAAAAACGCAGATTGCCGGGCTTTGCGCCCTGATAGATGCCTGCTCGCAGTGGAACAGCATACAGAAAATGCATGAGGCTCTCGCGAAATACGAGCAGACGCCGGGTGCGACCGCTGTTGCCCAGCCCCCGGAAGGCGGGTGGGCCTATGGCTGCCCCTTCCTCGGTTTTTCCTGTATCCGCACGGAAAAATCCTATGCGAACCAGCTTCTGCCAGCGCAAAACCTTGCCCGCCTGTATTCGCACATTACGGGTACCCCCTCGGAAGCCCTGTGCCACACCCTTGAAGCGGAAATGCACCTTGAAGCGTGCCTTGACAGCGAACACCTTCTGCTGGCTGAACCGCCCCTTCAGGCCGGGGCTGCGGCGGCCTCCCGTTCCGGCCGCCTGCCCGACATTGTTTCCAACACCTTTGCCCGCGCCCGCCTCGCCCTGTTCAAAGGTGATCTGCCCCTTGCCAGAAAAACCCTGGAAACCATGCCCCAAAGGGAACTGCTCAAAAGTCTGCCCTATTCCCAGCTTGAATATGACATGGCCCTGGGCTATATTTTTTCCGTTGCGGGCGATTTGACCGGGGTGCCCTTCTGGTTGAGGGCCGGGGTATTTTCTTCGGTCAACCTCCTTCCTCCGGCGGAGAATTTCGCCAGGGTGGTCTATGCCAAGGTTCTTCTGGGCAGCAAAAAATTCAATGCCCTGAACGACCTTGCCCTGCTTCTTCACGCTCTTTTCAGCGCGTCGCGCCAAACCCTGGGCCTTGTGCACTCCCTCTTTTTCCGGGCTGCCGCCATTCACCATCGGGAAGGGCAGCAGAAGGCCGCCCCCTGGTTTGCCGACGCCCTCTGGCTGGCAAGGGAAAACAAGGCCCTCCTGAGCCTTGTGGAGTACGGGTCTTCCTTCCTGCTTCTGGCAGACGCCTTTGTTGATGCCGGGGAAGCGGCCCTGCCCGAAAGAATGCGCTTTAAATATGCCGAAATGGCAGACACCCTTGGTATAATGCGGAAAAAGGCCGCTGAATACAGCGCCCTTGAAATGCAGGAAATGCCCCCGCTTACCGTATACAGGCTCAAATTTACCCGGCGGGAACAGGCTGTGGCCCCCCTGCTTCTGGCCGGGAAAACCATCCCGGAAATGGCTTCCATGCTTGATATGGGCAAGGAGGCAGTAAAAAAGGTTCTTCTGCGGCTGTACAAAAAAATCGGGGCGCACAACATGCACGAAGCGAGGGACATCATCCGCAAACTTGGCGTCAGATGAGCGTTTGCGTGATTTCCCCTGCCTGGACAACGGTCACCCATGAGCACTGCCACCTACCGTTTTTTTCTTGAACGGAACCGCGTTGCGGCCTGCCTGCGCAAGTCCCTCGGGGCCTTTCCCCTGGTAGCCCTTTCGGCTCCCCCCGGATACGGAAAAACCATTGCCGCGGAACAGTTGGCCTTTTCCTGGCCCGCGCCTGCGGTCCTCACCCGGATACCGAGCGGCTGCCCTGACGCCCCGACTCTCTGGCAGGCCTTTGTAACCCCCCTTGAGGCCCAGTACCCGGCCCTGGCAGCCGGGCTTGCCAATATTCCCCCCGGCAATGACCCGCAAACCCTTGCCTCTGCCGTTGCCGACGCCCTTGCCCGCCTTTTTGGCGATACTGGATGCCTTTGGGTGGTGGATGACGCCCACAACCTTGGCCCCGCGACAGACTATGCCCTTCCCCCTCGCACGCTCCGGGCCGACCCCATTGATGCGGCATTTTTTCATGGGTTTTTCCGCGCTCTTGGGGCGCACGGGAACCTCTCTTCCAAGCTCAGGGTACTGGTGCTTTCCCGTTCACGCTTGTCCTCGCGCTTCAATGAACTGCAACTTGCCCGCCTCGCCCTTGCCCATGATCAACGGCTTCTGGCCTTTACCCGTGAAGAAGCCCTTGAATATGCCTTTCACACCAACTTTGCCAACGAAGAAAGAACCGCCGGAATCTGGGCCCGTACCGAAGGGTGGCCCGGCGCCTTTTGCCTTTTGCTGCACGAGGGCGCGGGCAATGAAGAGGCCGCGCCCGTGGCCTTTGACATACACACCTTTGTTGAGGAAACGGTTTTTTCCCACCTCTCGCCCGAACAGGGCCGGATGCTTGTCCGCCTTTCGGCCATGCGGCGTTTTTCCGACCAACAGGCCGCACGGCTGGCCGACAATGCCGAGGCCCCCATTCTGCTGCAACAGCTTTTTGAGGCCAACGCCTTTATCACCCGCGATGACGAGGGGTATTTCGCCTTCCACCCGGTTTTTCACACTTTTCTTCATTCCCGGTTCGGGCTTCTGGAGCAGGCGGAAAAAAGAACCCTGTACCGGCGGGCCGCAG
>JGI994J12354_10004207_pt1 | contig 13045 bp, 14 predicted proteins | sample IntmicLarv3ML3BL_FD_12354 | JGI IMG/M metagenome (IMG submission 12354)
CGGGGGAAGTTAGAAAAGCGCCCCTCAATGGCGAAAACAGGTGGGGAATGCAGCACATTGATCGACGGGAATGGTGTCATGTTTTAGCCTGGTCAAGGTACTACAGGTTCTGCGCAATCAGCGGGCACAAAGCTATATGAAGGAGAGTTCAGAACATGAAACCAATCGGCAGCGGCAGCTTTGGCAGATGGACGGAGGGGGCGCAGGGCGTGCCCGCCTACCGCTATGAATGCGACCAGCGCACGGAACAAACCGCGCTCACCATGACAAACAAGGCGTGGAACGACAGGCGCAACCATACCTTTGCCTTTGGCAACGACAGAATCACCGCAACCGCCAGCAACTTTGGCTATTGCCAGCTGCGGCAGGACGAGGGCGGTGCAAAATACCTGACGGATCACGACCCGAAGCACCTGCAATTCGGCGGCGGCTTTGGGTATCTGCAGGGCAAAGAGCTGCTTTGCACCTACTACGATGGCGGCGAAATGGAGCGGGAATACGGCGCGGGCTACATCCGCAAAGTGACGAAAAACGCGCAAGCGGCGGTGGAAGAGCTGTTCTTTGCGCCCTATGGTGACGACCCGCTTATATTGAAAAAGGTGATGGTGACGAATAACGGCGATGCCGTGCAGTCGTTTCAGTGGTACGATTATTGGTCGGGCGCGGTGCATCAGCTGAGCTTCACGCTCTATTGCCTGGCTCAAGTGACGCTGCGCACGGCGAACGCGGCGGCATTCCGCAGGCGGTTTGACAAAGCCTTTGCGAAAATGCTTGCGCCGTTCCCAGGCGGCGTGACCATGACGCGAAAATTCAAGAACGAAGGCTTGTTTTTAAAAGCCGGACAGGCATTTGCGCAGGCGATTTTCCGCAATTTTGCCAAGCGCTTTTATGACAACAAAAACAACGCGGGCATGGATTACGCCCCGCCGAAGGTCGCGGTATTTACGCTGGATGGGGAGCCGGTGCGGGTTCACACAGATGCTGCCGGATTTTTCGGCAAAAGCGGCGTGCTGCGCCCGGATTTCTTTGCCGGGAACAAAACAAAATTAAACCCAAGCAAAACAGATATGCTGATGCTGAACCGCGGGTTTTCGTTGGAGCCGGGGGAAAGCAAGACGCTCTGGTTTGCCTACGCCTATGAGCCGGCGGGCTTTTCTCTGCCGGCGCTTGTGGAAACATATCGCGGCCTTGACCCGGACGCGCTGTTTTGCGAAACGCTGGAGCGCTGGAAGCATGACCGCGTTGCCGTCAATCTGCCGGGGGAGGAATGGGCCGACCGCGAGCTGCTCTGGCACAACGCCTGTCTACGCGGCAGCATGAGCTACGCGGAATATTTCGGCGCGCATGTGCTCTCGCAGGGCGGGCACTACCAATATTGCATGGGTTTGCAGGGTGCCCCGCGCGACCAGTTGCAGCACAGCCTTTCCTTTATATATACCGACCCGCAGATTGCGCGGGAGCACATCCTCTTCACGCTGCGCGAGATGTCGCCGGAGGGCGAACTGCCCTATGCCACGCACGGCAACGGCATGATGATCGCCTCTGTGATGGTGCCCTCTGACCTGCAGCTGATGCTCCTTTCCTACGTTGGAGAATATATTCTTGCCACGCGGGATTATGATTTTTTGCGGACGACATACACCTCGCACCTGGACGGCGATAAGCAGGAGCGCACGGTTTTGGAGGGCATACTGCTGGCGCATCATTATGCGCAGACGGCGGTGGGGCGCGGGGAACACGGCCTTGTGCGGATGCGCACGGGCGACTGGAACGACCAGGCGGTCTATGGCCGTGTGCCGTTCACCAAAACAAAATATGCGCAGAAGCACGGGGAATCCATGCTGAATTCCGCGATGGCGTGTTATTCGTTCCGCGTGTTCGGCGATATGCTGGCTGCCATTGGTGATAGTGAGCAGTCGATGGAGTCCCTCACGTGGGCGAACGAAATCCGCGCGGCTGTGGCAGAACAGTGGACGGGCAAATGGTTCCGCCGCGCCTTTTTGGGCGAACAACTCGGCTGGCTGGGGGAGGATTTGCTTTGGCTGGAACCGCAGCCGTGGGCGCTCATCAGCGGGGCCTGCCCGCCGGAACAGGCCGTGGTGCTGGCGGAGAATATTCGCGAACTGCTGGACAACCCGAACGGCGCTTCGCTCATCAGCCACAACCCGGAAAAAAGCGAGAACAGCGCCGGGCTGGACGCCGGTGTTCTGGAAAACGGCGGCATCTGGCCGGCAATCAACGGCTATCTGGTGTGGGGGCTCGCGAAGGTGAACGGTGCCTGGGCCTATGAGGAATGGCTGAAGAATTCCCGCTGCGCGCAGGCGGAACGCTACCCGGATATCTGGTACGGCATATGGAGCGGGCCGGACGCCGTGAACGCCGGCTACGCGGAATACCCCGGACGGACGCAGAACAGCCGGAACCCTGTCACCGGCAAGCGCGAAAAGTTCTTCAAGCTCACGGTGGGCGTGGACTGGGAGGACTACCCGGCGCTCAATCTGCACGCGCACACATGGCAGCAATATACGATTTTCAAGCTGCTGGGGCTGGAATTTTCCGCGCAGGGGCTGTCGTTTGCGCCGGTGATTCCGAAGGAGCGGTACAAAGTGACCTCGCCGCTGCTGGATTTTGAAAAAGACGGGGATTCCTATATCATCTCCTATCGGCCACTGCGGGCGATGCCATTGGAGCTTTCTATCACAACAGAGCAGGGCGCGCAAACAATGCAAATAGACGCGCCGTTTGAGAAGCTGACCCTGACGATATCATAATCAACCCAAACCGCAAGATAAACCCAATATAAACCGGGAAATTTTAATGTTAACGCTTTTGCCTTTTTTTCTTCAATTGATTGTGGTACAATGACTATGTTTGTTCACATCTAAAACAAAAGATGAAATTATGGTGAAGGGTCGTTGGTTTTATGAAACATTTGCGCCGGGTTCTTTGTGTTCTGCTGGCAGCTGCCATGTCCGTTTCCCTGATGATTCCCGCAAGCGCGGAAGCCCCAAAAAAAGATTGCTACCCAATTATTTTTGTGGCAGGCCTGGGCGCGTACGGCGAGGACGACGGGCTGAACAAGATCGTGCCCGTTTGGGGCATGATGGCGGGGAGCATGGCGAAACATCTGGAAAAGCAGGGCTATGAGGCGGGCACGGCGTCCATCGGGCCGTTCAGCGGCTCCTGGGACCGCAGCTGCGAGCTCTATGCGCACCTTGTGGGCACCCGCACGGACTACGGCGCGGCGCACGCGGCAGCGCACGGGCATGCCCGCTATGGGCCTACGTATAAAAAGGCGCTCGTGCCGGACTGGAACGACACCGACCGCAAGCTGCACCTCATCGGCTATAGCTTTGGCGGCAACACGCTGCGCTATTTTGCCCAGATGCTCAAGGACGGCAATCCGGAGGAGCGTGCGGCCACCCCGGCCGATGAGCTTTCGCCGCTGTTCAGCGGGGCGCTGGACGGACGCATCGCGTCCATCACCACGCTGGGCGCACCGCACAACGGCGCCACCGTGTTTGAGCCGAACGTGAAGAAAACGGGCGCCCTGCGCGCTCTGCTGGCAACCGGTCTTGCGCTGGCAAACGCGCTGCCGCTGAATGGGATGTACTCCATGCGCCTGCAGCAGTTCGGCATTTCGTTCAAGGATTTCTGGACAAAGCCGTGGACGGTCACAAAAATCTACAAATTTTTCACGAGCGAAACCGGTGAACGCGCGGACTTGGAAATGACCCTCGACGGCGCGGCAAACATCAACAAAACCATCGAATGTCTGCCGGACATCTACTATTTCAGCTACACGGCATGCATGACGGAGGACGACGGCAAGGGCAATCAGGTGCCCCAAAAGGGCATGTGGAGCGCCTTCAAGGGCACGGCAAAAACCATGGGGAAGCGGATTATCTTCACCACGCCAGGCGGCATTTCGGTCGACGAGCGCTGGATGCCCAACGACGGGCAGACCAACCTAATCTCGGCCCTGCACCCATTTAACGAGCCGGCGCGGGACTATGACGCGAGCAACGTGCAGCCCGGGATATGGCAGCTGATGCCGACGCTGGAGCAGGATCACTTTGATTTTTCGGGCGGCGTCAAGCATCTGTTTGGCGGCACGCCGGGCACGCGGGAGTTTTATCAAGAGATGGCGGAGATGCTGGAGGCCACGCAGAAATAGCAGGCAAAAAAATATTTTTAAAATATCGAACAAATATATTGACAAACAGAAAATATGTGCTATAATATGGGTATCAAAACCAAAAAGGAGCGCTTCTAATGAAAGTGAACCCCTACCTGACCTTCAACGGTAACTGCGCCGCGGCCATCGCGCTTTACGAAGCCGCCTTCGGCGTGAAAGCGGACGCCCTGCGCTACAAAGACGCCCCCGCCGGCGAGGGCTACGACCCGCCTCCCGGCACGGAAAACCTCATCATGCACGCGCAGTTCAGCCTGGGCGGCGATGAAATTTATCTGTGCGACACCACGCCGGAAATGCCAAGCACCTTCGGCAACGGTATGGCGATCCATGCGGCGTTGGACAGCGAGGAGCAGGTGCAGACCGCGTTCGATGTTCTCAAAGAGGGCGGCAAAGTCGGCATGGAGCCGGCAGAAGTCTTTTGGAGCAAGCTGTTCGGCAGCCTGGAGGACAAATTCGGCATCAGCTGGATGTTCTCGTTTGGGGCGCGCTGAAAAATCACTAGATGAGCGGATGAAAAAAGCAGCGGGTTTTCGTTGCTTTTTCCCATTGCTTATGATACAATGGTTGCATACCTGTATTCAAAAAATTTGGATGGGGAGGCAGCCATATGTTAACATTCCATTTGATCACCGACACACACTACTACGACCTCAAAGGGCTTGGGGTTTCCGATCACAAGGACCAAACAGTCGTCAACGAAAGCGGCGCGGTGCTCAACGCCGTGTTTGACTGGCTTTTGGCGCACGACGAAAGTGATATCGTGCTCATTGCGGGCGACCTGTGCACGAACAGCAACCGGGTCAACAGCGAAAATTTTGTCCCCATGCTGCGGCGGCTGCAGGCGGGCGGCAAGCGGGTGTTCCTCATCCCGGCCTCCCACGATTACTACCACGCAGACGAGAACAAGCTGCGCACGGACGTGGTTTACCGCGATGAACTGCGCGGCATCTACCACGAGTTCGGCTATGACAGCGCCATCGCAGCCTACGAGCCAGACCCGCTGTCCTACGTGGTGCAGCTTGCCCCCGGCTACCGCTTGATTTGCCTGAGCACCGACGGCGGCGAGCAGCATCGAGTCGGCCTGATGGATTGGGCGGAGGCGCAAATCCGGCAGGCAAAGGCGGAAGGTCAGTTCATCTTTGGCATGCACCACTACCCGGTGCTGCCCCCTTCGCCGATTTACCCCATTGTCTCGAATGACATCGTTGACCTGAGCCCCCGCCTGGCGGAGGCTGGCCTGCGCTTTGTCTTCACGGGCCACACCCATATGCAGAACATCAACCGCATTGAAACCCCGATGGGCGGGTTTTATGAAATCAACACCGGCGCTGTTACGGGCTTCGATGGGCCCATCCGCACCGTGGTGATTGGCGAGAAGGAAATGACCATCACGACCGGCTCCATTGCGTCCTTCGACTGGGATTTGCAGGGCAAAACCGTGAGCCAGTACCTGAAAGACGTCTTCGACCGCATGCTCAACAGCATTTTTGAGGCCATGAATAACGATGTTGCGGAGATGTTGAATATCATAGACGGGGAGTTCAGGGTCAACAAGGCGGCGCTGCTCAAACACAAGCTGTTGCTCAAGCTGGGCGGCAAAATCCTCTATCGGCTGACGCTGGGGGGCGCCGGGCGCCTGCTGCTGTGCAAGCGGAAGGTGCCAAAAAGCGTGCGCAAGGTGCGCGTGAAGGATTTGATTATGGAAATCATACGCAATATATACACCGGCGACGAGCCTTATTCCACCGAAACGCCGATGGGCGCCGCCGTGTTTGCCATCGCGGGGCGGCTGGAAAAGCTGACACGCCCGTTCTTGAAGAAGGTGGACCTGCCGTTTGATAGCCTGCAACGCTTTGTGATGTCGCTGATCTATGACGACGGCCTGCCGGACAACAACGCGGTGCTTCCGCTGGAGGACTAGGCCGTCCATGCCGCGGTCTCAGGATGCGAACGAAATCTGGGTGCAAACTAAAATAATGCAGGGAATATGCTGTGAATTTCACTATATCTTGGGGGGAGCTTGCCATTCTTCTTGTTTTTTGTACAAATATTGCGTACAATGCAGGATTATATAGGTTTTTTTCTGAATTTCGCACACTAAATTGCAAAAGTAACCAACAAATGAGAATATGAAAATATTCTTAATAAATGCAATGAATGAAAAATATGCAATTCAGCGAATAAAAGCACATGCATTGAAAGAAGGTGCGACCACAAGATATAGGCGGTGCGTCAGGGGAGGCAATCTGTTTTCAGCCATCTTTGACAATATATGTGGTATAATCTACGCCAACCCTACCAATATATGCCCAAAATAGGGAGATGAAAAAACAAAAGTAACAAAATGTAATTATTCAGCGCGCTACTAGATGAAGTTCTAAAAAGGAAACATGTGGGATGCCATGATTTGGATATCTGATGTATATTATTCCCAACTGCAATTCCATTATTGGGGAGAAAAATTTCCAGAATTATACGAAAATACCGCACATTGCCATAAATAATGCCAAAAATCCCTTCTTATGTCAAACAAATCTAATATTTTGCAAAGAAAATTTCAAAAAAGTATTGCATTATCTCAAAAAAGTGTTATAATAATAATATCGCTTTGCAAGTTAATAGGGCAATTCGTTAACAATGTTGCAAGCCAACATAAGGAGGTAAAAAATTGAAAAGATTTGTAAACACGTCCGGCAAAGAACTTGTGATTTATGCAGACAGCAAGATGACGATCAAAGTGGGAATGCTTTACCGGGACAGCGCATGCTACTCCATCATGGAACACGATGGCTCAGTTGTGGTGCTGTACAAGGTTTCCTCAAACGGCGTGTTCAAGGTCGGGTTTACCGACTACACAATGGGCGTACAAGAGGCCTGATTCTTCGTTGCCCTTTGGGCATCCCCTTCGCTGTTTGCTACCGCCACCTGGCGGTGTTGCGGTGCAACCGATATGTCCCCTGTGTGAATTTCACGCAGGGGATTTTTTAGTCGTACCGGGGCTGTTCGGAGAGCAAGGGGGCGGCGCGAACCCATGGCGAGGCACCGCTATTCCTCCATTTGCCGCCCCAAAAACGACGCCGCCACTTGGATGAGCTTGACCTCCGTTTGCGTGGGCATGGCGCCGTCCTCGCTCAGGAGCATGATCACGCAGCCGGAAACATCGCCGCCGCCAATCACGGGGCAGGCCACGGCGGCCTCGCGCTCAAGCCCCTCAACCGGGAGCAGGCGCTCGCCGCCGATCGCCGCGGTAAAGCTCGAGCGGCCTTCGATGAGCGTTTCCAGCGCGCCGGTGACGCGGCGGTCAATGACCTCTTTTTTGGAAAGCCCCGCGCAGGCGATGACCCGGTCCCGGTCGGTGATGATCACGGGCAGGTTTGTCCCGCGCGAGAGCACCTCCGCGTAGGGCTTGGTGGTGGAGGAAAGCTCCCCCACCGGGGAGTATTTCTTAAAAATAACCTCGCCGTCCGCGTCGGTGAAGATTTCCAGCGGGTCGCCCTCGCGTATCCTCATCGTCCTGCGGATTTCCTTTGGTATGACCACGCGGCCCAAATCGTCAATGCGCCGCACAATTCCGGTTGCTTTCATGGTTCCATCATCCTCACTTGAAATTTTGGGTACAAAGGTTGTAAGGTTATTATTTCTTGCGGATGGAAACTTATGCAGAGATTGGGAGCGCGGGCGCAAGAAAAACTTTTTTCTTGACATCGCCGGAAAAATCTGCTAAAATTAAATTGTAGAAGAATGACCCCTTCGGGGGATTGAGACGCAACAGTGCCGCCAATACTACACAAATCAACACAACGTCGGAATTCCGAATGACCCCTTCGGGGGATTGAGACCCAAGCAAGGGCTTTTTTGTCAGCATCCTTGAGTTGAAAAGGTCGGAATTCCGAATGACCCCTTCGGGGGATTGGAGGTGTGTGAACTCGTTCACGCAATACAAAATCACGCTGCAGCCGGAGGGAACCCTCACCGGCTGGCTGGGGCATCTGCTGCACGGGGCGTTGTTCGCACGGCTGGAGCAGGAACGGCCCGCGCTAGGCACAGCACTGCACATGCAAAACAGAAAACCCTTCTCGCTGTGGTATGAGCAGCGGGAGGGGTTGTTGGTATGGCGTCTCAGCACGTGGGATGATCAACTGGCGGCGGTCATGCCAGAGCTATTCGCGGCGGGGATCGTGCTGCGGCTTTCGCAAACAAACGCGCGAGTGGTGTCGTTTGAGCAGGGCAGTGAACTTCAATTGCAGCAGCCTGCGGCTATGCTGACGCGCTGCCAATTGCGCTTTGTCACGCCGACTTGCTTCCGATCCGCCGGGCAGCCGCTGCTGTTTCCCGATAGCCGTTTGATCATCGAAAGTGCCGCGCGCGCGACTGGTTTCCACTGCTCCGTACAAACCGAACAAGTGTTGCGCCCCCTGCGTTATGCGCTGCAAACCCATGATATTTCGTTCGGCACGTTCGTGCTGACGGGGTTCGTTGGCTGGTGCGAATATCGGGTTGAGGGCTCAATTGAAGCACAGGCGCTGCTGCGCGCGCTGCCATTTACGGGTGTGGGGTATAAGACGGCACAGGGCATGGGTGCGGTGCAGGTGAATTTTTTTCTTGACATCGCCGAAAAAATCTGCTAAAACTGAATTGCAAAAAATGACCCCTTCGGGGGAAAGCAAAAAACCGCCGCACCAATTCGGTACGGCGGGTTTTTGTTGATTTGTTTATATTCTAACGAATTCCATAATACGCTGCAATAATGTCCCATTCTTTTGACAAAACAGGGTTCAACTGATTGTAGAGTCCGCGATCAGGTTTTTCGGGAACCGAGTAGGGATCAAGCATCGCGCCATAAGAAGATAGGGCTTTTTCGTAGGAAATCATATAGCGCAGCGCGTATGGAAATTGTTTTTCGGGAACCTGTTGAAACGCTAACTCAAACCCTTCATGCGCTTTTTTTACGCTGTGGACGAAATATAAATGTTTAAAAAGCGACCAAAGGAACAGCGGTGAAAGGAATAATTGCAGCCCGGCAAGATACATATTGTTATCCATCCCAATGCGGGCAGCGACCAAAAATATGCAAAGTAAAATTATGTTTTTTACAACCAAACCCGTCGTTTTCTTTTTCGCAATGTTCAGCGTAAAAAAACTGTTCTCAAAGTAGTCCGCCGTCAAGTTGTCAAGGCCGGGTTTTACGGAGTTGTTGAAATAGCCATCTCTCTCGCGTTTGTCTGTGATTTTCACATCAAGTGCGCTGCCAAGCAACCGCAAAACGCGGGACTCTTCACCCTCCGGGTAAAAATAAATCTCCGATACAGCCTGAACGATAAACTGTACAAGCAACAGCACCGAGGAAGCAATCATGAAACCGGAGGAGAGCCATTCGGGCAACCAATCCGGCGTGGGTAAAGCGAGCAGAATAGACAAACCGCCGGTAACCAACATTAAGGCATCTGCCGCCTTCGTGCATGTTCTGCACAATTCAAATGCCGACTTCGCTTTAATATTTTTTTGTTCTTCCATCCTCAAGCCCTCCCCATTCTCTGGAAACAGTCAAAGCACAGCGAGTGATACTTTCCCGTCTTATTGTGCCGCTTTGTCGGCTTGCCGCATTCACGGCAAAGGCCCTCCGCTTTTGGCGCGGCGGCTGGCCGCATCGATTCGCCCACTGCCGGCACCAGCATCCGGTATTCCAGCCGGTCGTTTTCCTTCACCATTGCGCCGAACCCCACGTTCGTTTTCGCGCCGATGCCCGTGAGCAAAAGCAGCTCTCTGAACAATTTGCGCTTTTCGGCCGCAGAGAGCAATCCCTTGTCTTTCAGGCGGAAGCGGAACAAAAACTCCACATCAGGGGGCACCTTCAGCAGCTTGATGGGGTTGGATTCCGCCAAGCCGCTCGCATGGGGCGTGATGCTTTCGAACGCCAGCAGCGTCCCCTCTGTGATGGGATAGGCATCAAAGTACACATCTTCGCTGTCCGCGTCAAAAAGCTCCAGCACCAATTGGTCAAGATTCAAATCGGACTTTTTTGTCAGCGCTTCAATGGTTGCTTTCGCGGCATTGCCTTTTTTGAAGAGACTGCGCAGAACGCCCTTCACCGTGGAGCCGGGAATCACCGGCAGGCCGGAGACATAATCCAGCGAACAGCCCAATTTGATGAGCTCCGGTGCGCCGCTGCCGTCATCGTGGGGATAGCCCAGCCCCAAAAGCAGACCGGGGTACTGTGTTTTCAACACAAAGCTCTGCTCTGCAAGAGGGATGCTCACCGTGCCGGGCAGAAACTTCTGTTCAACCAAACGCTTGTTGTGCTGTTCAAACTGTGCGGGTTCTGCGGGTTGCCATAGTATTCCTTGTGGAACAGATAATGCAGGTTTTGCAATTCAATCCCCCCAATCATAGAGGCTCATGGCCAGCTTGAGCGCAATCGCGGCGTGGAGAATTTCACTCTTCGCCTCTTTTTGCTGCGTATATTCCGGCAATGAATTTTTCTTTTGTTTAAGCAGCAGTTCAATGGCCCGCATCAGCTTGCTGCGGCTGTAATTGCTTTCTTTCCGCTGGTCGTCGTGGTCTTTGTCGCTGCCATCCTTGTTGAAAAATGCGACTGCAGAAAGCACACTGCCCATGGAAATTGCCGCGCCAAAAGCAGAAATCTGCCCACGGTAGCCCTTGTCCAGCTTGCCGTCTATGGCGATTTTCGCATCTTCCAGCGCTTTTGGTGCCTCCGAAATCAGCTTGTCAACCCTTGCTTTGTCAATGGTCACGGCAGCTCGACCTCCTTCACGTTGCAATAGCCATAGCCCACGGAGGCGTTGCCGCCGAACTGCACGGCGCCGTCCTTCAGCAGCTTTTTGAGCGCTTCAAAGCCGGTGTCGCCTTCGGGCGCAAGCACAAAGAAATAGAAGCGGCTGGTGTAGGGCACGAACTCCTCATACCAGAGACTTTCGCTGATTCCCTTGTCATTCAAGCGGTTGCGTGCCACGATCGGCAATTCGAAGTCCTCAAAGCATTTCACCAGCGCAATCTGAGCTTCGCCGAACAAATCCGGGTTTGCCGGCGCAAAAAAGCCCCGGTCCTTGCCTTCCGCATTGACCTTCCCCGTTATATCCACCGGGATTTTCAGTGCCAGGCTTTTGTCCAGTCCCTCTGTCAGGGTTTCCAGATTGACCAGAATTTCCTTCGTGGTGGCGAGGACATAGCTTTTGTTCCAGTCCCCCTGCGACACCCGCAGCGGGCGCACCAGGAGGTTTGCGGTGAAGAACTTGCATGTTCCGCTTGGCGTGTCGTTTCCGCTGTTGCCAGAGGCTGCTTGACCTTCATCCCCGAACACCCTTTTTGCCCAATCGGCCTCCGTGCCGTTGTTGGCGGCCTTGCAATGGGATGAGCAATAGCCGGTGCCCCTGCACGCAAAACTGCACCGGCGATTGGAAGCGTTTGATCTCGTCTGATTCAACATTTACGTCCCCGTGACGTGACGTCTTATCCTTTTTTGCTAAAAACTTAAAGCCGCCCGGCAGCCCCAGCATCGCGCGGACAAAACGAAATTCTCCGTAGTGCATGCGTTCTTCGCTGTTTGGGTTCCAATCCTGCCCGCGCAAAACCCGCTGCTTGATAAAAGCTTTGTCGCCGCCGATTTCCCGCTCCGAAAAATAGCGGAAAATGCGGCCCTTATAATAGTCGGAGGGATTGCGGAAGGTGAAGTTGAACCCGCTTTTCATCATGTTGCTGAGCACCCAGATGTCATTGAGCAGCATGGCGGGCTCCTGCTCGCGCGGGTAGTTGAAATAGCACACCCCCGTTATTTCAACTTGTCACAATAACTTGTCAAGCGTTTTTTATGTACCATCGTTTCTCCAACGCCAGCATTGTATATCAAGCAAAAAAAATTTCTTGACACCGCTGGAAAAACCTGCTAAAATTGAATTGCAAGAAAATGACCCCTTCGGGGGATTGAGACACAATTGATGTGATAGCAATCATCAGCAAGTTCCACAAGTCGGAATTCCGAATGACCCCTTCGGGGGCTGCAGCTGCAGCGCAAATTTCACAAAACAATAGCCCGGCGGAGCGTAAAATCTCCGCCGGGCCATTGTTTTTATACGAAGGGATAGTTGTGATACGATTCCGCGATCAAACGATAGACATAAGCCTTTCGTTTTTTCAAATTCTTGCCTCGTATTTCTTGTCTCTTGTCTCTTGTCTCTTGCCTCTTAATACCAGATCCAGCCGAAGAGAAGAATGATGATGATCCACTGCAGGAAGGTGGGGCGAACCTTCACCTCAAACTCCACGTAGCCCGCGCTGTTTTCCGCCCGGATCATTGCCGTTCCACTGAAACCCTTGACAGAAGTGACTCTGCCCGACTGGTCCACTGAGACGAGCCTTGCGTTGCCGCTGGACCAACGCAGATTTTCGCCCCCGGCCGCCAGCTGCGTGCGCCCCTTGTAGGAGAGATTCACCTGCCTGTTCCCGGTGATGGTGGGCGCGCTTTCAGGCTGGGGCTTAGTCCCGATCACTTCGACATACACATCCCGGAACACCTCATCATAGCTCGCGGTGTTCGTCGGCGTGAACACCATGCTGTGCGCCCGCGTGCCCGCGCTGCCCACGGAATCCCCCGGCACTGCCCACGCGAATGTGCCCGGTGTGCCGCCGCCGTTGGTGAAGCCTGCCAGTGATACGTCCGCCAGGGTTTGCCCAAAGGTTGCGGTCAGCCCTGTCGGCCAGGTCACTGTGGGCGCCGCTTTGCCCACGGTCAGCGCGCTCGTGTTTTCCGTGAATCCGCCGCAGCTCACCGCAACGGTTGTGCCGTTGTCGGCAAGCGCCAGCACCGTGCCGTTCGCCGGGCTCGCGCTGATG
>JGI994J12354_10004208_pt1 | contig 13042 bp, 10 predicted proteins | sample IntmicLarv3ML3BL_FD_12354 | JGI IMG/M metagenome (IMG submission 12354)
AAAAGGCGGCACGGGGTAAATAACATCAGTGGTAAGTACCTTGCCAAACGGGTCTACTACTGCCAGTTTACAACCATTGCGGTATCCGGGGTCAAACGCCATGCACGTTTTGCCTTTAATAGGTGGTTGTAATAGCAGTTGTCGTAAGTTTTGAGAGAACACTTTTATTGCTCCGCTTGCAGCGGTGTCAGTCAAATCTGAACGAATTTCACGTTCTAAAGATGGAAACAATAAACGTGAATAGCTATCTGCAATGGCATCAGATATATAGGTGTAAGTGGGAGATTGCCCTTTAAGAAAATGCTTTTCCAGTACAGTAATACCTTCTTCTGCAGGTAGTTCCACTGTTATTTTTAATAAATCTTCTTTTTCACCACGGTTTAGTGCAAGCACGCGATGCCCCGCTATTTTAGAAATAGGCTCACTGTAATCATAATAATTAGCATATACTGAATCTTCATCTTTTGCAGCACTGCTGCGAATAAATCCATTCTTCCAAAGAAGTACGCGCATATCTTTCCTTACATCAGCACTATCGCTTACTTGCTCAGCAATAATGTCTTTTGCACCTTCTATAGCATCTTCTGCCGTAAAAACTTCTTTTTCTTCACTTAAATATTCTTGTGCAATCTCAAGAATGTTTTGTATGGCGGGGTCTTGCAAAAGTAAAATTTCTGCCAAAGGGGCAAGCCCTTTTTCAATAGCCACTGAGGCACGTGTTTTTCTTTTAGGCTTATAAGGGCGGTAAATATCCTCAACGGCAGCAAGCGTTTCAGCATTTGCCACAGCAACAGAAAGTTCCTCGGTAAGCACTCCTTGTTCTTCCATACTGCCAAGCACTTCTTCTTTTCGCTTTTCAAGGTTGCGCAGGTAGTTTAGCCTATCGGCCAAATCTCTCAAAACTTGGTCATCTAATTCACCTGTTAGCTCTTTACGGTACCTTGCGATGAACGGAATTGTATTGCCTTCATCTAAAAGTGAAACAGTATTTGTTGTGTTTTGCTCGGTAAGCTTAAATTCATTTGTTAATGTTGAAATAATATTCATACAGTTGTTTTACCGTCCTTCATTTTCTTGTTTGATTTTATACGTTTATTAAGAATTACATAACCTACCCATAACACCCATGCCCCTATTGTTAATTTAGTAGATAATGATAGCCCGGGTGTAGAGTATATAAATTCAATGTGTGCTTCACCAGCTGGTACCGTTACCGCACACATGCCGTTTGAAACTTTTTCTATTGGTGTTTCAACGCCGTTTACGTATGCAGTAAAACCTTCATCATGCGGCACAGATATAAATACAAGATTACGTCTGTGTAATATAATATCTGCGGTAAACCCAGTGTGGGAAGCCTCAAAAGAATATGCAGCATTTTCTCTGCGTTGTGCACAGTCTACTATGTAATTTTCAAAGGTAATTCCATATGTTTGCTCTTGAGGTAACTCAGTTAGAAAAGCCCCATATAATTCAACTTGCTCTTCTGAAAGACAAATGGCACGCATTAGCACTTTTGGGCGTTCATTAACGGTTACACTCTCAAAAGCTTCTTCTGTAATGTAGTAGTCGTAAATAAAAGCCATTGGTACAAAATTTGTGTTTTCGTATATTGCATAGCCACTATCACTTCGCAGATACTCAAACCCAAATAATTTGTCATTTTCCATAAGTGCCAGCATATTTGTTTCAGGAGTAATTAAATATTTTACGCTTAATAAGCCACGCAGTGCGTACTGCTCTATTTCAGGCTTTGAGGAAACATCTCTTTTCACACCTACAGAAGGGTAAAATTCCATTATAGATGGAGTTACCACACTGTTGAAAAATTGTATTGAAGGAATATTAAAATGCAGGCCCATATTGTCTTCTCCGCGGTAAACATCAACTCTGTAGAAAGAATCATCATTTAAAGAGAAGGTGGCAGCCGCATCATAAACGCGGGGTTTGTAAAGTGCATCATTTTCCCATTGAGGAAACTTTGTTAAGGACATATGTATTGCACCGTAAAGTATTATAAAAGGCATTATGCGTGCAAGCAGCTTTGATGGCGATAAGACTTTTTTATTATATTGAGATAAAAACAGATGAAAAATTAATAAGCCAAGTAATGATGTGAAAAGTGTTAGCCAAAAACGGTAAGGGTCTTCAGCAAGGCCAAATTTCATTACACCTTCACTTGTTTTTTGTGGGGTAAGCCCAAAAATTGCAAATGATGCAGTAACCACCGTAATTACTTTAATTGCTTTGCGTAAATAAGGAAGGCTTCTTTCTTCTTGCAATACTTGCATGGTGGCAAAGCTGAACAAAATAATTAGCATGTAAAGCCAACGTGTGTAGTAGCTACGGTTAAATGCATGAAATGCACTATTAAGAATAGGCACGAAAGACATAAAAATAATTATAATTAGAAGGTGGTACAAGGCAGATTTTTTCTTTCTTTTTTTCTGCTGTGAAAGAAATGCAAAAACACCACTGAATGAAACAAGAGGTAAGTAAGCAGAAAGACTTGTCCATTTAACAGAGGCATCAGTAAATAAGTTTGGCATATAAGGTGGGTCTGGTGAAAACAAGGCAGAGGAAAAAATGGCGAAATATTGTTGCACACGGCTGTATAACAGCAAAGAAAATCCATCAGCAGTGTTTATTGAGCGGGGATTGTCTATTAAATTCATTAAAGCGGGAATAGCAAGCAGAATACCCATAAAGCATCCTACAACTGCCTCAAACAAAATAGTAAAAAAGTTTTGAATAGTAATTTTATATTCATTGGTAAATGCTTTTGCAAAGAAGTAAATTATTAAAAAAACAACCTGCCCTGTAAAAAAGTAGTAATTGTTTAGCAAGTTAAAGGCAACCGTTACAGCAAATAAGCCACGTTTGTTTTCATAGAAAAATTCGTCCATTGCCCAAAGCATAAAAGGAAATAAGGCTATAACATCTATAAAATGGTTGAAAAATATGTTGTATATTGAAAAGCTTGAAAAAGCGTATAATACAGAACCAACCAGCGCAAAGTTGCGCGTTTTTGCATAGCGCCTTAAAAAACAATAAGAAGAAAGACCCGCAACAGCAAATTTAAGCATAAGCAACGGTGCCATTAAGTAGGGCACAAGCCGTGTAGGGAAGGGCAGAAGCAACCAGAAAAAAGGGCTGCCTAAAAGGTAGAAAGAGTAAGAGTTAAAAATTGAACCACCTAAGTCGCTTACCCAACTATAACCAATTTGCCCGGTTTTTACCATATGGTGTACATATGTATAAAATGGAATTTGCTGAGAGTTATAATCTCCTGCATAGATAAAGAAGCCTTTATCAATTATTAAAAAAGGCAGAAACAGCAAAAAAGCTATTAATAATGAAAGAAGAAAGCTAAGCAAATATTCGTTTATTTGTTTTTTCTTTGAAAGTGGGTTTAGCACAATAAAACTCCCTTAATAGTAATCATTTTCTGTAAATAATTATATCACAAACAATAAATTTGCGTGAATTGAGTAGATATATTGTAATATTTCTGAAACAGTAGTTTATAGTATACATTTGTAAAATTAAACAGATGTAAGACTATAAGTTTTCACGCATTACTCGTTCTGCAAGGGCCTGGGCGTCAGTATAATATGTAAGCGAAACGGCTTCCCTGCGTAAAGAGGCGGCACCATTAAGGCCCTTCATATACCAAGTGGCGTGGTAACGTGCTTCACGCATTGCAGCGTATTCGCCTTTTTGTGCACATAAATCATGTATATGGTGCAACATACACTGCATTTTTTCGGCAACTGTTGGTAACGGGGGTGTGGGTATTTCATTTAAAGAAGCATATATTTGTTCAAACACCCAAGGGTTACCAAGTGCACCACGCCCAACCATAACCATATCGCAACCGGTGTAACTTAACATGTACTGTGCAGATGCAATATCAATTACATCTCCGTTGCCAATTACAGGTATTTTTACAGCTTCTTTTACTTGTTTAATAATATCCAAATCAACGCTGGGGGCGTACATTTGTTCACGGGTACGCCCATGCACAATAACAGCAGCTGCACCGTTTTTCTCTGCTTGTTGTGCTACCTCAATGGCGGTGGTAAACTCTTTATAACTTTTTCGTATTTTTACGGTTACAGGCACAGTACAGCCTTCAATAGTTGCTGCAACTAACTCGCCTACAAGTTTTGGGTATTGCATTAAGGCACTTCCTGCACCATTGTTTACAATCTTCGGGGCGGGGCAACCAATATTTAAATCAATAAAATCGGGCTTAAAACGCATTGCTATTTTTGCAGCTTGCTTTATAACAAGCGGTTCGCTTCCAAATAATTGTATGGCATATATACCATTGTCTGTACGTCTCATAAGCGCAAGGCTTTTTTTATCTCCCATAGAAAGTGCTTTGGCACTAACCATTTCAGAAACGGTAAAAGCAGCATATTTTTCACTACAAATAGTGCGAAAAATATTATCTGTAGCGCCAGCCATTGGGGCTAAGGCGGCACCGGTAGGTATGTTTAAGTGTGCTATTTTCAAAAGGAAACCTCCGTTAATACATTCAATATAGTATAACATAAAATGCATCGCATCTGAACTGAAAATATGGTATAATTTTGAAAAGTTGAAAGTGATTTTAAGGAGAATTATTCATGAAACTGCTTTGTTTAGACGGTAATAGCATTTTAAACCGTGCCTTTTACGGAATTAAGCTTTTAACAACAAAAGACGGAAAATATACAAATGCTATTTTCGGGTTTATGAATGTTCTGCTTAAGCTTGAACAAGATGAAAAGCCTGATGGAATTGCAATAGCATTTGATTTGAAAGGCCCAACATTTAGGCATGAATTGTTTGATGGCTACAAAGCTACAAGGCACGGTATGCCTGAAGAACTTGCAGAGCAAATGCCGATTTTGAAAGAACTTCTTTCTTATCTCGGTTATAAAATTGTAACAGCTGAAGGTTATGAAGCAGATGACGTGCTTGGTACTTTGGCGTACGTTTGTACGGGGCAAAACGCTGAATGTATAATTGCTACAGGAGATAGAGATTCTTACCAGCTTGTAAATGACAACACTTCAGTTTTACTTACAACAACAAAGTTTGGTAAGGGCGAAACGCAAAGAATTACAAAAGAAACAATAGAAGAAACCTATAAACTGGAACCAAAAGATTTGATACAAGTAAAAGCACTACAGGGAGATGCTTCAGATAATATTCCCGGCGTAAAAGGCGTAGGTGAAAAAACGGCCCTTGCTCTTATTCAAGAGTTTAAAACTGTTGAAAACCTGTATGCCAACATAGATAGTAAAAGCATTTCTGACAATGTTAGAAATAAACTGCTTGCAGATAAAGAGAATGCTGAGATGAGCCTTGTGCTTGCCCGCATAGCGGTAGATGCACCTGTGCCAAATAAATTAGCAGAATATGAAAAAGTAGAGGGCAACAAAGCTTCTGCGGCAAAACTACTTTCATCACTTGAAATGACAACCATACTGAATAGGCTGAACCTTGATGAAGTAAAAGTAGAACAAGAACAAATGGAATTTAGCGTACCGGAAGTAAAAACGCTTGCCCTTACAGGAAATGAAACAGGTAAGTTGTATATTAGCAAAGCAGAGGGAATTTTTTATGCTACAGATGAAAAAGCAGCTTACAGTGTAGATGAAGAAAATGAGAACTTTTTGAGTGTTCTGCAAAATGGAAAAGTAGAAAAATATGTATTCGATGCAAAAATGCTATATAATACAGCCTTGCAACATGGCTGTGAAGCAAAGGGAATAGTATTTGATACAAAACTTGCGGCATACTTGCTCAACCCTTCAGCGGGTGAATATAAGGTGTCGGCTTTAGCAGCAGAGTACGAAGTGAAACCATATTTTGAAAGTGAAAACGCAGAAATATCTGCGCTACCACCTTTAACAAAAAAAATGGCAGAGCTTTGCGAAGAGCAGGGCATGCTAGACTTGTTGAGTAATATAGAGCTTCCACTTTCAAAGGTTTTGGCAGAGATGGAGCATAGTGGGTTTTTAGTGGATGCAGAAGGCATAAAAGAATTCGGCAAACAACTGCAAGCGGTATTACAATCTTCTTTACAAAATATTTACAGCATAGCAGGGCAAGAGTTTAATGTAAACAGCCCGAAACAGCTAGGGGAGATTTTATTCGTTAAGCTTGGGCTTCCGCCGCAGAAAAAAACAAAATCAGGCTTTTCTACTGATGCTGAAACCCTTGAAGCCCTACGCGGGCAAAGCCCGATTATTGAAGATATTTTGCAATACAGAACATATCAAAAATTAAATTCAACTTATGTTGAAGGTTTATTAAAGCAAGTAAATGCAGACGGGCGCATACACACAGTGTTTAACCAAACGGAAACACGTACAGGGCGTATTTCCTCTAACGAGCCCAATTTGCAAAATATACCTGTACGTACTGAGCTTGGCAGAGAGTTGAGGAAATTTTTTGTAGCGCCTAAAGGCTGGGTGTTGTTAGATGCCGACTATTCACAAATTGAGCTTAGAATTTTGGCACATATATCTGAAGATAAAGCAATGATAGAAGCTTTTGAAAATAATGAGGATATACATAGAACAACGGCAGCACGCATTTTTGGTTTGCCGCCCGAAATGGTGACATCGCAGTTGCGCGGACGTGCAAAAGCAGTTAACTTCGGTATTGTGTACGGCATAGGTGCTTTTTCACTTTCAAAAGATACAGGCGTTACTGTAAAAGAGGCAGACAGCTTTATAAAAAATTACCTTGAACAATTTTCGGGTGTAAAGAAATATATGGATGATACAATAGCCTTTGGAAAAGAACACGGATACGTTGCAACGTTATATGGACGTAGGCGTGCATTACCAGAACTAAGAAGCTCAAACAGGAATGTAAAAGCCCTCGGGGAGCGCCTTGCGATGAATACACCAATACAGGGCACCGCGGCAGATATTATTAAGCTTGCAATGGTAAATGTAGCGAAAAGGCTGAAAGAAGAAAAGCTTAGGGCAAGGCTTATTTTGCAAGTTCACGATGAACTTATTATAGAAGCACCTATAGAAGAAAAAGATATTGCCTCTGTAATATTGAAAGAAGAAATGCAAGGTGCGGCAAAATTGTTAGTACCGCTGGTAGCAGATGTAAATAGCGGGGAAAACTGGTACAATGCAAAAGGGTAAAAGATAAAAAATATGGAATTTATAATAAAGCCATTTAAGAGTGAAGATGTAGAAAAAGTAGCAGAACTTAAAGAATTTTTTGAAGAAATGTGGGATGAAGCAGCCCTTTTATCAGAGCTTAGTAATGCGGCTTCAATAGCAGTGTTAGCAAAAAATGGGCAGCAGGTTATTGGCTTCTGTGCTTTTTCTGCGGTAAAAGAAGAGGCTAATTTGAATATGATTTTAGTGCACCCTAAATATAGGAAAAATGGTGTAGGCGAAATTATGCTTAAAGAAGCCGTAAAGAAGATAAAAGAAAAAGGTGCAACAGAAGCTTATTTAGAGGTGCGTGTTTCAAATGAAGCCGCTATAAACTTATATCAGAAATTTAGATTTGAACAAGTGGGTTTGCGTAAAAATTTTTACAAAAACCCTGAAGACGATGCACTTATAATGCATTGCTATTTATAATGAAAGAAGGCAGAAAATAATTGCGCATTCTAGGAATAGAAACCAGTTGCGATGAAACCGCAGCGGCAATAGTTGAAGATGGCAGAACAATAATCTCTAATATTATTGCTTCTCAAGTAGAAGAGCATAGTATATATGGTGGTGTTGTACCGGAAATTGCCAGTAGAAGGCATATTGAAAATATAAGTGAAGTAACAAATAAGGCACTTAGTGAAGCTAATATGCAAATGCCAGAAGTAGATGCAATTGCAACCACCTTTGCGCCTGGTTTAATTGGTGCATTGCTTGTTGGGTGCAATTTTGCCAAATCAATTGCTTTTTCTGCAAGTAAACCCTTTGTGCCGGTGCACCATTTAAGAGGGCATATTGCTTCGCTATATTTAACAAACCCGCAATTACAACCACCTTTTTTATGCCTTGTAGCATCTGGTGGGCACAGCCATATAGTGCTTGCAAAGAGTTATACAGAGTTTGAAACAATAGGCAGAACTATTGACGATGCCGCAGGTGAAGCATTTGACAAAGTTGCAAGGGTGTTAAATTTAGGTTACCCCGGTGGGCCGGCAGTGGCAGATACGGCTAAAGAAGGAAATGAAAACGGCTATAAATTACCTACACCACATACAGAAAACCCGTTTGATGTAAGTTTTTCCGGTCTTAAAACATCGGTTATGAACATAGTGAACCAAGCTGAGATGAAAGAGGAAAAGATTTGTATTCCTGATTTAGCTGCGAGCTTTCAACTTAAAATGGTAACTATCTTAAAAGAAAAATTAATGTCTGCATCACAGAAAATGCAAGTAAATAAAATTGCACTGGCCGGCGGGGTTGCGGCAAATAAATTGCTTAGAGATATGTTGATGGAAGAATGTGCACTGCAAAGAAAAGAGCTTTTTTTACCGGAAATTGCCTTGTGCGGAGACAATGCGGCAATGATAGCAAGCCAGGGGTACTTTGAATATGAGGCGGGGAATATAGGTAAATTTTCTCAAAACGCATTTGCAACAATGCCAATTCACTATAAAAATTTATATGAGATAAATGAATAATATTTAGGAGGAAAATATATGTCTAAAATTCAAGAAGTACGTACGGCGATGACAACTGCGATGAAGGAAAAGCAAACAGCAAGAAAAGACACACTCTCAATTTTACTTTCAGCGCTACAAAAAGCTGAAAAAGAGAAGCTGGAACCTTTAACAGAGGAAGAAGAAAACGCTATAGTGCAAAGAGAGATAAAACAAACGAAAGAAACACTTGAAAGCGCGCCTGAAAGCAGAGCAGATATCAAAGAAGAAGCAACTTTTAGAATTGCAGTGCTTACAGAATTTGCCCCAAGCATGATGAGCGAAGAAGAAATAAAGGCGATAATAGAAGGTGTACTTTCAGAACTTGATATTACAGAGCCAACACCCGCACAAAAAGGTATTATAATGAAAAACTTAATGCCACTTGTTAAAGGCAAGGCAGATGGTGGGCTTGTAAACAAACTGGTTGGAGATTTGTTTAATTAAGTAAAAGTGCTCCGCAAAAATATACTGTTTTATAAATTTTTTAAGTAATAAATAAAATATTTCCATTTTTGTATTGACAATATTTACAAAACAAGATATAAATGGTGTAGCAATTTTCCAAAACAACGTAGGAGGCAATTTTTAATGGTATTTGAAAAAATCAGAGCAATGATATGTGAACAGCTTGATTTAGATGAAGACCAAGTTACTATGGAGTCAGACATTATTGATGATTTTGACGCAGACAGCTTGGACATTGTAGACCTTATTGTGTCTGTAGAGGAAGAATTTGAAGTAAAAGTGCCGGACGGAGAAGTTGAAAATTTCCGTGTGGTAGGCGATGTTGTGCGATATATTGAGGATAACCAGTAACGTACAAAAGCAAAAGCCTTCTTAGTTATTAAGAGGGCTTTAATTTTTATAAAAAGAAATACACTAATTTAAGGAGGAGCAAAATGGCAGACAAAGAAAAAAGGCTGGTGGAAGAAATTACCCCGCAAGAAGTAGATTTTGCCCAGTGGTACACTGATATTGTGCTAAAGGCAGAACTTGTTGACTATTCCACAGTGAAAGGGTTTACCGTTTTGCGCCCGTATGGTTACGCCTTGTGGGAAAATATGCAAAAAGAACTTGATGCACGTTTTAAAGAAACAGGGCATGAAAATGTAGCCATGCCAATGCTTATACCTGAAAGCTTGCTGCAAAAAGAAAAAGACCATGTAGTGGGCTTTGCACCGGAAGTTGCATGGGTAACACACGGTGGAAGTGAAGAGCTTGAAGAACGTATGTGTATACGCCCAACAAGTGAAACTGTTTTTTGTGACCATTTTAGCAATACGCTACAAACGTGGCGCCAATTACCCATGAAGTATAACCAGTGGTGCAGTGTTGTAAGGTGGGAAAAAACTACCCGCCCATTTCTTAGAACAAGAGAATTCTGGTGGCAAGAAGGGCATACCATACACGAAACAGCACAAGAAGCAATTGAGGAAACAGAGCAAATGCTTAACTTGTATGCTAATTTTTGTGAGAAAAAATTGATGATACCCGTTATAAAGGGGCAAAAAACAGAGAGTGAAAAATTTGCAGGTGCGGTAGCTACTTATAGCATTGAAGCAATGATGAAAGACGGCAAAGCGCTGCAAAGTGCAACAAGCCACTATTTCGGAGATGGATTTTCAAAGGCGTTTGACGTTACTTTTGCAGGCAGAGATAACTTATTGCAGTATCCTCACCAAACAAGCTGGGGGCTTTCTACACGTTTAATAGGTGCAATTATTATGGCACATGGAGATGACAACGGATTAATTATGCCGCCTGCAGTTGCCCCGGTACAAGTTGCAATAGTACCAATTGCAACACACAAAGAAGGCGTTGTTGATAAAGCGCTTGAAATAAAAGAAAAAATTTCTGCATTTTGCAGGGCAATTGTTGATGTATCTGATAATTCGCCTGGGTGGAAATTTAGCCAGTATGAAATGAAAGGTGTGCCACTTAGGCTTGAAATAGGCCCAAAAGACATTGAGCAAAACCAATGTGTATTAGTACGCCGAGATAACCGAGAAAAATATTTTGTGCCACTTGATAAGTTAGAAACAGAAATACTACGTTTACTTGATGAGCTGGCAAGTGAACTTTACAGTAGGGCACTTGAACGTATGAAAGAAAAAACATTTGTGTGCACAACACTTGATGAAATGATTGATACTGCTGATAGGGGCTTTATTAAGGCAATGTGGTGTGGTGAAGAGGAATGCGAAGATAAGCTAAAAGAAATTGCAGGGCTTACCAGTAGAAATATGCCGTTTGAACAAGAGCAAATTGCGGAAGTGTGCCCTGTTTGTGGAAAACCAGCAAAAAAAATGGTTTATTGGGCAAAAGCTTATTAGTATAATTTTTAATTTAATAAGAACCTTATGGTATAGACATAAGGTTCTTATTAAATTAAGCCTTTTTATTGAAAAATGCATATATTTTGTGTATACTTATAATTGCCTTATACTATATATGCAGTTTTTGAAATAGTAGTGTTCTTTTGAATAACAAGAGTTGACTTCAAAGTGATATTTACTTAATATTTTAACAACAAAATTATAACATTACTTAAACATTAGTACATTAAAATTTAACCGTGTTTTATTTCTTAAGGTTTTGCCGTAATAGTAATATAGGAGTGTACCATGAGAACAATAACAATTTTACTTACAAAACACCGAGACCGTATGTCAATGTTTCTTTATTTCCTTAGTATAGGTGGTTATACGCATTCTTCAATTTCGTTAGATGATGGGTTAACTTATTATAGCTTTAATTTTCGTGGTTTCTGTATTGAAACGAAAGAAAAGCATAAAAAGCATGGCGTAACCGAAAGCGTTTGCTTTAAGGTAAAAGTCTCAGAAAGAGTTTACAATCTTTTGAAAGCGCGCATTAAGCATTTTGAAGATAATAGAGAAAAATATCAGTATACATTATTTGGGGTTATTTGTTGCATATTTAAATATAAGTTTGTGAAAGAAGACTATTATTTTTGTTCTCAATTTATTGCAGAACTTCTTTCAACTTCGGGGGCAGTTGAACTTAAAAAAGCTTCTTGCTTATACTTGCCCAATCACTTTTATAAAGAATTAAAACAGTGTACAGGGCTTGAGCAAACATTATACAATCCTATTTAATCTGATATAGGGCGGAGCACAGACAAAAATTTATATAGTATTAATAGTGTAAGCATAGAAAGAAAGTAAGGGTACCCTTACTTTCTTTGGCTATATAAAGGAAGTAACTACTATTAATGGGGGGGCTATAATGCAGGTGTTAGATTATACATTTTCCTTTGTGGATATACTCAAACCAAATCAAGATAAAAATGGAAAGATTATTGAATACCAGCCACAGAAAAATTATTTAAAGAAAGACCCCACAAAAAAATTGCATAAATATGGCGAAGGTAGCTTTTGTGAATTTTCTATTGACCCTAAGTGGAGCGGTGTTGCAGGAGTTTATATTTATGTTGTAAATGATGTAATAATATATGTAGGGCAATGTAGAGATCTAGCAAAGCGTTTTAATACGGGGTACGGAAGTATTTCGCCGCGGGCATGTTTTGCTGGAGGGCAAAGTACAAACTGTAAAATGAACAAAATAGTTCTGGAAAATACCCAACAGGGCAAAGAAGTTAACTTGTATTTCTTGAGAACACATGATTTTGATAAGATTGAAAGAGAATTAATAAAAAAACTTTTACCAGAGCATAATGTATCATTAAAACAGGATGCAAATTTAGAAAAAGAAGGTTTAAAGAATAATAGAAAAGAGAATTTGAGATATACTACTCCTAAGAAAAGTAATAATAAGTATGGCAAATACGAAATTGAAAAATATATACAGTTAATTCTGTTCGAGCAAAAACAAAAAGGTAAGACATCAGTCGTCTTAATATCAGGGGATATTCACAAAGAATTGAATCTCCATAGTGCAATGCCTTCAGTTTGTAATGCAATGTATTCAAAAATGAAAAGTGGAGACAAGGTATTGAAGTCTACACCTAGTGGATACAGTTCTACAATTCAAATAGAGTATTTTCTATAAAAAAGAGCTTGCAAAAATGCAAGCTCTTTTTTATAGTCTTTTTATTTTGTACCAAAAATACGGTCTCCTGCATCACCAAGGCCGGGTACAATATAGCCGTGGTCGTTTAATTTTTCATCAAGTGCAGCAACATAAATTGGAACATCAGGGTGGTCTTCATGCAATTTTGAAAGTCCTTCGGGTGCGGCAATTAGCCCTATAAATTTAATATTTTTCGCACCTTTTTCTTTTATTAAACGAATAGCATCTGAGGCACTACCACCGGTTGCAAGCATAGGGTCAAGCACAATTACATCTCTTTCAGCTATATCTCCGGGTAGTTTACAGTAG
>JGI994J12354_10004209_pt1 | contig 13041 bp, 18 predicted proteins | sample IntmicLarv3ML3BL_FD_12354 | JGI IMG/M metagenome (IMG submission 12354)
CTGCGACACGGCGGGACGATTGCACAACAAGTCGAATCTGATGAACGAGCTGGCGAAAATCAGCCGCATCATCGACCGCGAGCTGCCGAGCGCAAAGCGCGAAACGCTGCTTGCGCTCGACGCAACGACGGGGCAGAACGGCTTGATTCAAGCCAAGGAATTCAAAGAGGTCGCAGGACTTACGGGCATCATTCTCACGAAGCTCGACGGCACGGCGAAGGGCGGTATCGTCATCGCGATTGCGTCGCAGCTCGGCATTCCCGTAAAACTCGTCGGCGTGGGCGAGGGGATTGATGACTTGATTCCGTTCAACTCGCAAGACTTCTTGGAGGCGTTGCTGTCATGAGTGAAAAGTACACGAATTTTTTGCTTGCGACGACGAATCAAGGCAAGTTGCGTGAACTTCGCGAACTACTCGCGCCGCTTGGCTTAGAGCTCGTCTCGCCATCTGACCTCGGCTTAACGCTCAACGTTGAGGAGACGGGCGCGACATTTGAGGACAACGCTCGATTAAAGGCTATCGCGTACTGCGCGGCGGCGGGAATCCCTGCAATCGCTGATGATTCCGGCTTGTGTGTGGACGCGATGGACGGAGCGCCAGGCGTATACTCCGCTCGCTTCGGCGGCGAGCATCTCAACCCACACGAGCACAACATCTATCTGCTCGGCAGGCTCGACGGAATAACCGACCGCGCAGCGCAGTTCCGCTGCGCAATCGTGTGCGCGTTCCCGAACGGCGACGAGCTGACGGCGCAGGGCGAGCTGCGCGGCGCAATTGCGATGCGTAGTGTCGGCGAGCATGGCTTCGGCTACGACCCGATTTTCGAGCTGCCGCAGCTCGGTAAATCGCTCGCGGAGCTAAGCTCCGAGGAAAAACACGCAATATCCCATCGCGGCAACGCACTGCGTGAGTTCGTGGTCAAGCTCCGCGCGTATATGGACTCGAAATAACTAAAAAACGTAACAAAAAGGAAAGAAATAATGCTAAATTCAAAACAACGCGCGCAGTTACGCGCACTTGGTAATCCGCTAGACACGATTCTGCAAATCGGCAAGGACGGCATTACCGAAAACACCATTAAAACGGTCGCGGACATGCTCGCCAAGCGCGAGCTAATCAAGTGCCGCGTGCTGGAGAATTCCGGCTTGACGGCGCAAGAGGCCGCCGACGCGCTCGCAAAGGCGTGCCGCGCGGAGCCCGTACAGGCAATCGGCTCGCGCTTCGTGCTCTACAAGGAAAATCGCGAAATCGACAAGGAAAAGCGGATTCGACTCGTGAAATAGGTTGCAGAACACTGCAGGACATCGGAAAAACCACCACAATACCTTGACGAAAGGGGTGCTTGGGATGAAAATCGGCGTATTCGGCGGCTCATTTAATCCGCCGCACGTCGGGCATGTCGACAACGCCACGGCCACACAACGGCAGCTCGGGCTTGACCTGCTGCTCGTGGTGCCGTCCGGCGTGCCGCCGCATAAGGCATTGCCGCAAAACACTCCGACGGCGCAGGAGCGCTTGGAAATGACGCAAATCGCGTTCCGCGACGTGCCGCGTTGCAAGGTCCTAGACATTGAACTGCGTCGGGCAGGGGAGAGCTACACCGTAGATACGTTGATTGAACTGCGAGGACAGTACCCAGACGCGGAGTTTTTCCTTATCGTCGGCACGGACATGTACCTCACGCTCACGCAGTGGCACAAGGCGGGCGAGCTTCTGAGCCTCGCGACACCGGCAGTCGGACTGCGCGAGCTCGGAATGGAGCCGCACACGGAGGCAGAGGCAGAGCGCCTCGCGGCGTTCGGGATTAAAACGGAAATCGTTGAAAACGACACGATAGAAATCTCCTCATCGGAGCTGCGGCGACAGCTTGCGGAACGAATTTGGTCTCGACAGCTTGACTATTCCGTATATTCGTTTATAATAGAGCGAGGTCTATACAACGCAAGACCGAATCTTGACTGGCTGCGCTTTGAGGCGTATAAGCTCTTGGACGACCGCCGCATTCGCCACGTTGCGGGCTGCGAAAGTGAGGCCGTGTGCCTCGCTAGGCACTGGGGCGCGGACGAAACCGACGCGCGCGAGGGTGCGATTCTGCACGATATCACAAAGCGGCTCGGCAACGACGAGCAGCTTGCGCTGTGCGAAAAGTACGGCATTGAGGTTGACGATTTTATGCACTCCACGCCGAAGATTCTGCATGGTCATACGGGCGCAGAGCTTGCGGCGGAAAGATTCAACGTCTCCGACGCTGTAAAAAGCGCGATAAAGTGGCATACTACGGGACGTGCGGACATGACGTTGCTTGAAAAAATCGTGTACTTAGCGGACTACATGGAGCCAAACCGCACGTTTGACGGCGTGGCGGAGCTGCGTGAGTTAGCGTACCGCGACCTCGACGCGGCAGTTATCCTCGGACTGCAAATGAACTTTGACGACCTGACCGCTCGCGGTTTGGAATTTGACAAAAACGCTGTTGAAGCAATGAACTCTCTTACAAAAAAGGACTAAAAAACTGCAATGAAATTATTCGGACGCTCTAAAAAGGGTAAGCACTTGGCAAAGCCCGCCAGATCCACGGGCAGCAAGCTGATACGTGCGGCGATTATCGTCGTTCTCGTCCTCATCGCGCTGTGCGGCGTGGTGTACGCGTACTTGAAGTCGGACAGCCCCGCGCCTGACGTCGAACAGCTCGGTATTTCTACGCCGCGCCCGCCGAGCAATTTGCATGGCGACGATTCGCACACCGACGTTCCCGTCGGCACCGACGGCACAAAGCGCGTTGCGGGCAAGTACACGTTCACGATTCTCGGGCTTGACAAGGTTGGCTTGAATACGGACGTTATGATGATTGCGACTCTTGATACCGTAAACAACACGTTCAACGTCGTCAATATCCCGCGCGACACGCTCGTGAACGTCTCGTGGAGCCTCAAGAAAGCGAACACGCTCTATGCCTTCGCTGACAAGGAAAACCGCCCTGAGGGCGCGCAGGCGGAGCTGGCGAAAATACTTGGCTATCAGACGGACTTTTACATCGTAGTGAACACCGACTCCGTCGCGAAAATCGTTGACGCTATCGGTGGCGTGGATTACAATCTGCCGCGAAATATGAACTACGACGACCCCGAGCAGGGTTTGAGTATTCACTTCACCAAAGGGCAACAACACTTCAACGGAAAGCAAACGGTCGAGGTTCTTCGTTGGCGGCAGAATAACGATGGTAGCATGTATCCCAACGGTGACATCGGCCGCATAGACTTCCGAAACGACTTCCTGAAAGCCATGGCGGAGCAGATTTTGGCGAAGAAAAACCTAAAACTCGGCGTTGAGATTGCGAAGATTTGCATCGACCTCACCACGAACATGTCGCTTGACGATATGAAGTGGTTCGCGCAGGAGATGTTCAAATTGGACGTTGAGAACATCAACCTTATGACGGTGCCCGGTAATCCGCAGGATTCCGTCAAGGGCTCCGGCTCGGTAGTGACGATTTACCTCGACGAGTGGCTGGATATGATTAACGAGTATTTCAACCCGTTCTCGGTGCCGATTACCGAGAAGAACATGAGCATCTACACGCGAGAAAACGGCAAGGGCAAGCTCTACGTTACCGACGGCAATTACGCCGGCACTGCGATTAGCAGCAACTCGGCACCAGGTTCAGGTTCGACGACTTCGGGGTCAAACGCCGGCGCGTCGACTAGGCCGACGACACCAACGCCAACGCCCACACCGACACCGACACCGTCGCCAACTCCAAGTAGCGATACGCCGAGCAATTCGGATGACCCGAACGCAACGAGCGACCCGAATGCCGAAATCACGCCGACACCGAATGTGCCGAGCGTGACGGAGGCTCCGACGCCGGATATTCCGGAGGAAACGCCCGACCTTTGGCTGCCGATTGTGACGCCGCCGGAGGATCCGACGCCGACACCGTACGTGCCGCCGGACGAACCGGACGCACCGGCGTTACCGATGGTTTAGCTACAGGATAAATCGCGACAAATAACGACAAAAAGCGTCGCAAAGCCTTGCGGCGCAGACGATTTTACAGAACAGGGGACTGCATAAATGGATAACAAGCAACTAACGCCCGCCGAGATGGTGGAAATCGCCGTCCGTGCGCTCGACGCAAAAAAGGCGACGGATATCAAGGCGCTCAGAACGCACGACATCACGGTGCTCGCCGATTACTTTGTGATTTGCACCGCGAACAGCACGACACACATCAAGACGCTGACCGATGAGGTTGAAAAAGCATTGCGCGACAGGGGAGAGGACCACCCGCGCACGGAGGGCTATCGCGCCGGCGGCTGGGTGCTAATCGACTTCGGGTGCCTCGTGATTCACCTTTTCCTTGAGGATTTGCGCGAGTTCTACAGTCTTGAACGACTGTGGAGCGACGCGGAGGACGTTGACACCTCGGCGTGGCTGCTAGACGCGTAGGTCACGCGCCACGCGCCGCGAGCGTTGGACTACGTGCGCGGCAACGAAAAACAGAGATACTTTCATTGAGAGGATTGGCAAGAATGAAATACGAATTTAAGGACATAGAAAAAAAGTGGCAGGCGATTTGGGATGAAACAAAGCCCTACGCCGCCGTGACCGGCTCCGATAAGCCGAAGTTTTACGCGCTCGTTGAGTTCCCGTATCCGTCGGGTGCGGGCTTGCACGTCGGGCATCCGCGGCCGTACACGGCGATGGACATCGTATCGCGCAAGCGCCGCAAGCAGGGCTACAACGTCCTGTTTCCGATGGGTTTCGATTCGTTCGGACTGCCGACGGAAAACTACGCGATTAAGAACAAAATCCACCCGACCATCGTCACGCGCGATAACATCGCGACGTTCACGGCGCAGCTCAAAATGCTCGGTTTCGGCTTTGACTGGGACCGCGTAATTGACACGTCCGACCCCACGTACTACAAGTGGACGCAGTGGATTTTCATCAAGATGTACGAGCGCGGACTGGCGTACAAAGCGTCGATGCCCGTCAACTGGTGCACCTCCTGCAAGTGCGTGCTCGCCAACGAGGAAGTCGTAAACGGCGTGTGCGAGCGTTGCGGCGCAGAAGTTGTGCGCAAGGAGAAGAGTCAGTGGATGTTGCGCATCACCGACTACGCCGAGCGCCTGCTTGACGACCTCGACACCGTCGATTTCGTTGAGCGCGGCAGATTGCAAACGCGCAACTGGATTGGTCGCAGCTATGGTGCGGAGGTCGATTTTGAGACGACGGAGCACGAAAAGCTCAGCGTATTTACAACGCGACCAGACACTCTGTTCGGCGCGACGTATATGGTCATCTCGCCGGAGCATGCCGCGCTTGCGCAGTGGCTCCCGAAGCTGAAAAACGCCGATGCAGTGCGCGATTATCAGCTCGCCGCGTCGCGTAAGTCCGACTTTGAGCGCACAGAAATGGCGAAGAACAAGACAGGCGTTTGTCTCGACGGCGTTGCGGCAATCAACCCCGTTACCGGCGGCGAGATTCCGATTTTTATTTCCGATTACGTCCTTGCGACGTACGGCACGGGCGCGATTATGGCCGTTTCGGGACATGACACGCGCGACTGGGAGTTTGCAAAGAAGTTCGACCTGCCGATTGTTGAGGTCGTTGCTGGCGGCGATATCGAAAAAGAAGCGTTCACCGACTGCGACGCAGGCGTTATGATCAATTCCGGTTTCCTCAACGGACTGAACGTCGACGACGCGAAAGTAAAAATCACGCAATGGCTGTCGGAGCGCAAGCTCGGTGCGTCAAAGACGAATTTCAAACTCCGCGACTGGGTTTTCTCGCGTCAGCGTTACTGGGGCGAGCCGATTCCGATGGTTTACTGCGAGCATTGCGGCTGGGTGCCGGTGCCGGAGAGCGATTTGCCGCTCGTTTTGCCCGACGTTGAGAATTACGAGACAACGGACGAGGGCGAGAGTCCGCTGTCGGCGATGACGGACTGGATTGCGACAACGTGCCCGAAATGCGGTTGCGACGCTAAGCGCGAGACGGATACCATGCCCAACTGGGCTGGCTCAAACTGGTACTTCCTGCGCTACCTTGACCCGCACAACGACACCGAGCTTGCGTCACGGGAGGCGCTCGATTATTGGACGCCGATTGACTGGTACAACGGCGGGATGGAGCACACGACGCTGCACTTTTTGTACTCACGCTTCTGCCACAAATTCCTGTACGATATCGGCGTTGTGCCGACGAGCGAGCCGTACCTGAAGCGCACTTCGCACGGTATGATTCTTGCCGAGGACGGGCAGAAAATGTCAAAATCACGCGGCAACGTCATAAATCCGAACGACACCGTGCGTGAGTTCGGCGCGGACACACTGCGCCTGTACATTATGTTCATCGGCGACTTTGAGAAGGACGCGCCGTGGTCGTCTACGGCGGTCAAGGGTTGCAAGCGGTTCCTTGACCGCATATGGAATCTCTCCGAAAAGCCGTTGCAGAGCAAGGACGACGAGTATTCCGCCGCGAACGAGAAGTCGATTCATCGCTCCATAAAAAAGGTCGGTGAGGACATCGACAGTATGAAGTTCAACACCGCAATCGCGACGCTGATGGCGCTCGTCAACGATTTCCACGAGCACGCGCCTAACCGCGCGGACGTTAAGGCGTTGCTGAGCCTACTCGCGCCGTTCGCCCCGCATATCGCGGAGGAGTTGTGGGAATTGCAGGGCTTCAAAGGCACTGCGGCGCAGGCGAATTGGCCTGTTTACGAGGACGCGAAAACGCTCGATTCCGAGGTTGAGATTGCGGTGCAGGTGCTCGGGAAGCTGCGCGGAACAATCAAGGCGCCTTACGATTCGACGGATGATGCAATCGTCGCGGCGGCGGTGGGCGACGAGAAGATTGCCAAGCTCATAGACGGCAAGGAACTTGTGCGCACGATTGTGGTCAAGAACAAGCTAGTGAATTTGATTGTGAAGTAAGTGCGCGCAGAAAAAACAACTGACACAAAAAAACGGAGTCGCTGACGCGGCTCCGTTTTTTTGTGTCAGTTGTTTTTTGTTTGGTGTGATTCACGCCTCTTGACATCGTCACAGGAGCGTGATATATTCTATGTACCAAAATGCAACAAAACGAAAGGAAAAGCTACACGGGTCAAACTTACACACGAAAGGGGTGCAAACCCTCCGCAAGTGATAACGCAACAAAACTTTCATTATTGCTGAACATCAAAGGCACCCTAACGGGTGCCTTCGTGCGTTATTCTTCGCTTATTAGGTAGTCTTTGAAGTCCGCGAAGCCGTTCCACGCCTCATCGAACAATACCGCTCCTTTATGGTCTACGATGATATTTGCAACTTCGTCTCCGAATTTCTTTTGTTCGAGTAGGTAAATCGGCTTGCACGTTATCGGGTGTGCTACTTCGTCTACAATGTACCACGTGCCGATATATCCCTCTATTTTGATTACGCTTGTGTATTGTTCGATGTCCTCGCCGCTAGCGTGTCGTTTGTAATGATTCATAATTCGTTCCTTTCGTCTCCAGTATTTTTAGTGAGCAATTGCAAGGCTTGCCCTTGCGATTGCTTGTTTACAAGCTCGTATAAAAGAAAAAGGCTGTCAAGTGGAGCGTGGAATAATTCCAGTGCGCACACTGGTTTTATGCCGCGAAAGCCACTTTACAGTCTTTAGCTTTTATGCAACGTCCCCCCGCAGGGGAACAGGAAACGCCGCAGGCATAGCACCTACGGCGTTGAATCATTTTACATATATTTATTTCGGTAGCTGTTTTTGCTTTGGTTTCTCAATCTTGTTCCTACGTTCGCTCTAACAATGAGTGTCACGAAGAATTTTATAGTTGCGATAATTCCTATGATAGCGAAGAATAACAGGAATCCGAAAATGATGTTGGCTGTAATCTCGCCTAATTTGTAGATTGAATAGAATCCGAACATTGTTTTGTACCTCTCTTTCTTGCTTAAATGGCTAATTCTTCATCTTTGTAGAAGCTCGGTTGCCCCTCGTAAGTGGTCGCTGCTTGAACGGTCTCAGCGTCGCGTAATTCAGCTTTCAGCCTGTATAGCTTTAGCTCGTCCTTGCCGAAATCCTGTTCCATCATAATATGCCCTCGAAGTAGTAATATCCTGTCTCTTAGCGCAAGCGAAATTACATCAACTTCTCGGTTGGTTAGGTAGTAGTTCGGAGCTTGAACGCCGTCTATGTCCGCTCGTGCGTCTTTCTTCTTGAACATTAAACCATCTCCTTATCTCGGCCTGTCTAAACCTTTTGGCAACCCTAGTATGTAATCTGCCGAAACTCTGTAAAGTCGGCATAGCGTCGCAAGGTGCCTTAGTGGCAAGTCTCTTTTTCCGCTTTCGTACAGGTGGTATTGCTGTTGTGATATGCCTAATACTTTTGCTATGTCGTTTTGCGTTCGGTCTGTGTCGGTGCGTAGCTCGGTTAGTTTTTCGTAGTAGGTCTTTTCCATTCGTTTTTACCTCATTAAATATTTTAGCCTAAAATCGAACGAATGTATTGACAAACGTTCATTTAGATGTTAAGCTGTAACAAAATACATCCAAACGAATGTAATTACAATGTGAAGTCGAGGTTGTTGATAATGAAAAAACTATTTAAATCCTTTATTGCAAGCTCGGTGCCTATTATTTTCGGTTATGGTCTCTTTACTTTTGCTGGTGTTTGTATAGGGCGTGAAGATGTGTATTCTTCGTGGCCACTGGCTTTGGTCTTTGTCTTTGTGCTTGGTTTGGTCGTCTTTGTTCATTTGTTTCTCACTTTCGTTGTATTCATTTTTAAGAAATTGCGTTCACGTAATGAGGTGAATTCTGATGATTGATGTTATCGTGATTGCGCTTGCTCATTCGCTTCCGTGGCTTGGTTTTCTTGGTTTCCTGATGTGTTTGGTTAAGTCTATTGTGGAGGTGCTTAATGGCTAAGCCTAGATTTTCAAATACTCGTAAACCTCTTGACCGAGGGGTGGTAATCGCGCAACGTGAAAAAGAGTTGTCTAATCTCCGTGCGCGTCAATTGTCCGTAATGTTGGCCGCTGATGTAAAGGCTGAATTGTACCATATTGCCAAACGTCGAGGTATTACGCTTGCTCAGCTCTCACGTGAAATTATAACTGAAAACTTGATTAACTATATGTAAAATTATTCTTGTGAGGTGAATTCTGATGCTTGATATTCTTGAAATACTCGGAGAGGTTATTGTGTTTGCCTGTGCTCTTGCTCTCTGTCTTTGTCTCGTCCGTAATGGTCTGGTTAATTTTTGATTGTGTGAGGTGTTCGTCGATGGGTAAATATATATCGCTAAAAGTCCCGCCGCCGTACGACGGCTATACGTCTAAGGTTCAGCGGTTCAGCGTCTCATTGCCGTCGGCTCGGCGGTGCAACCTACGCGAACACCTGCGCAGTTACGAGTACATAGGCGCAGATGATATCAGTATCACACGGTATTACTTGCGGGTTTGGAGCGTCACGACGTTTCAAGATGTCTCAGATGTCTCAGCTCGGTTAGATTTCCTCGAACGGTTTGCAAAGCTCCCCGCACATACTCTAAAGGCTCGCGATTTGTTGTTGTCCGATGTTCGGGTTATGCGAGCTCAGTTAGCGCAAAAGGTCACTCAAATAATGACTGAAAATAAATCTAAAATTGAAAAATTGTAAAGGAGTAAATTAAAATGCCTAAAGCAAGAATTGTAGGAATCCAAGTGATGAACTTCGAGGGTAACGACGGCGACGGAAAGCCTTTCGCGGTAAACGGTCAGCGGCTACATTTTGTTGTTGCTAATCCTGATGTTGACGGCTACGAAGTGGGGAAGTGCTTTATTAAGTCCTCTCACCCTAAGCAAGCTGACATTGAGGGAATGTTCGACCGAGGTCTAATCATTGAGGTCGAGCGCGGTACCACAAAAGGCAGTTGGAAGTATCTCCCCGGCGAGGCTGTTGAGCCGACGTTCGACGATTTGTAATGCCGTATGATGCGGCGTACTTAGCGATGTACGAAGAGTATGCTCGGATAGCTCGCGAAAGCTCCGGCACGGAATCCAATACGCTTGATGTTCGCGTGTTCTTGCCTGACCCTTTTATTGAAGTCATACGCGAGAACATCAAGCTAAAAGAGGACAATCGGAAGCTACGCGCTCTTGAACAGCGATTAACTCGTCTGTATATGGAGAATATGAATCTGTACGATAAGTTAGCTTATCTTGCGGATATGGTGGAGCAATACCACCAAGAACTACCCTTTGCGATTGATGGAACGCCTAATTAATGGGCGTAGGAACGTTGGGAAACGTGCCTTGCGAAAATGTATGCGGTGTGCTTAGAGTGCCTTAAATGAGCCTATATGACGTGCTCAGCCGCTACCATAATGCGAGGTGATTAACGTGGTTGAAACACCGCGAAGCGGGGACTTGACACTATATCATAAAGCGGTAAAACCTGAAAACTATATCGAGGGAAAACGTCCACACCACATAGTAAAATACTACGGCACCTCTGGTTTAATGAAGGTAATTTCATTTCGAGTAAAATATGATGATTTTGTCTATTTGGAGCCAATTAAAAAAGAAGAAAATTCGGGCGAAAAGCTCGCTAACAATATCATAAGAACGAAGTCAACAATTCTTCAATATGCGCTGTGTAATCCGTGGGAACATTTCGTTACAATGACGCTTGACCCTAAGAAGTATGACAGGCACGACCTTGAAACGTATCGCAAGGATTTAGCACAACATATAAGAAATTTAAGAAAAAAATATAATTCAAAAATTGAATATCTATTAGTTCCTGAACGCCATAAAGATGGCGCGTGGCATATGCACGGTTTCTTCTCGGGCATTCCCGAACAATACCTTACTGAGTTTCAACCTGACCGTTACAGCGTCGCGTTGCGAAAGCTCAAAGCATTTGGCTATAAGAATTGGTTAGACTATGCCGAAAAGTTCGGTTTCGTCTCAGTTGACCGCATTAAAGACCAAGTAAAAGCGGCAATGTACATCACGAAGTACGTTACCAAAGACCTCGGCGATGCTGTCGGCGGGTACGGAAAGCATATGTATTTTTCTACGCACGGACTTTCTAAAGCGGAGACCGTTGCAATTTATTACTCCGAACAATCTGTATTTGAGAGGTATGCAATATATGAAACGCCGTTTTGCTCGCTCGGTTGGCTTGATGACACTTTGCCGGAGCTTCCGGATAGAGATGGGTTTCTTATGGAGCCTCGCGGGTTTGAGGTGGTCACTGCTGAAGATGAAGCGCGCTATGGCACCACGGAGGAAGTGGCGGCGGTATTTCGTGCGGCCGAGGTTGAGAAGATACGTAGGCAAGCATACGCGGAGATATCTGCGAAAACTGGGTTAGACCTGTTTGAGAACATTACATATAAGCAGCTTGAGTTAATTATCGAGAGGGGGGCGTATTTGAATTGAAGTGTTTTTCTGCTGATTCCGTTAAACGTCGAATAATCGCAATAGCCGTACTGCTGATGATGCTCCCCGCAATGCTCTTTGTTCCGACTGCAACGGCTAAGGCTGATGAGCCTGTACCGTGGAATGAATATGAAATTGGCTCCGTGTGGGACGTGCCGGGGGCTATTAAAAATTTCTTTTGGGACAACGGCATAAAGCGAGCTTACACGGAAATTTATGGTTGGATTGTTGGCGTTGACGATGAGAAAACACCCGCTGAAATAGAACAGGCTGTAGTCCAAGCAATTCAAAATAACTACGGTACCACGCAATTCGGGCGCGGTGGCTACATAGTTCCGCTTACTACTAATGCTGTTGGTGCTTATGGTACGATTCCATCTTATTCGCTGTCTGATGCGACTTACCCTGCATATTCTACAGCGGCTCATATAAATTATGCTCCTAGCGCTGCATCTCTGTTTTTGGGCGGGGCGCTTGGCTATGATATGGAACCTCTTTATGTTCTTCCGTCTACCTCTTACGTTACTCCGCATCTTGAATGCTTTGTTATTGGTTCTGATGTCGGTGACGCTCAAATTGTTCGTTCTTATGCGTTGCACCCATACGATATAGAACGGCGTTTGTTTTTGCAAGGGGAGCCTGTTCCATATATAAGCAGTGCTATATTTATACAGCAGAGTGCTTACGGTTATGTTTCTGTCGCTTATCGCGGTTATCTTTACGTTGAACCTGTGGCGTTCAATCTCTCGGACTATATGCAAAACTACGGCGGCTCTAACGCTCGTTTTGGCAATATAGATTTGATTTACGCGACAACCGATAGCGATGGCGACGTTGATGAAGCATTTGATATTAAGCTGTTTGATGAACTTCTCGAAAAGTATTTTAATCCTATACGGAAAGATTTCAATATTGTCGCTGAATGGTTCTATGATTATGCTGAACGTATGTATCAGCTGATGTTAGAGGACGGCACCGCTGTTTCGATTACTTTTAATGATGATTGCATCGTTGTTAAAGATGGTGACACCACGTATAACGTTTACTATGTCACCGATAACGGCGACGGCAACGGCGGCGATGATGATTTGCCTCCGACGCCTCCGCCTGATGATGGCGGCGATGATGATTTACCGCCAACGCCTCCGCCTGACGATGGCGGCAATAACAATGATGACGACGACGGCGGCGGCGGCTTTTTCGACTTCCTGAAATCGCTATGGGATACGCTCCTTGACGTAATCGCCGAGGGTCTGAAGTCTCTTATACGTCTGCTCGGTGAGATTCTGAACGGACTTATACGATTTATCTATAATCTTCTCACGGGTATTTGGGATATAGTTTCGGGTTTGCTTTCTACCGTCTTGGAAAATATCGTCGGTTTCTTCTCTATGTTCAAGACATCATTCGCGTTTTTCGATGATGGTCTTGACCGATGGGCGTATGATGGCGGCGGTGCCGCCGATGGCTCAGATTTCAATCCTACGCCTAATCCTAATGGCTACGGCGGTTTTGGTGGCGATGGCTCGAGTATTCCTACCGGACGCCCTGATGGTGCCGGTGGCGGCTCCTCTGATGGCGGCGGTGGTCGCACTGGCGATGATGATGGTGATGGTTCTACGCC
>JGI994J12354_10004210_pt1 | contig 13040 bp, 11 predicted proteins | sample IntmicLarv3ML3BL_FD_12354 | JGI IMG/M metagenome (IMG submission 12354)
GACATACATAATTCGAAAAACAATATTTAGAAGAATCATACGTGTAATAATATGGATTCTTCTTATTTTTATATTTTTTCGTGGAGTAGTTGATTGCTTGAGACCAAACCCAAAGAAAGAATTGAATGATACAATCAATGATTTTCGTGTAGAGTTGTCAAGCTATAAAACTACTGATAGTGAAGCCTTAGCTTTTGCTCAAAATTTCGCTATTGATTACCTCACATATAAAGTTGAGGGAGAAGAGGACTATGTTAACAGGCTGAAGATGTATGCAGCTAATTCTATAACAAACATTGCATACAAATTCACTGGAAATGCAACTGTGTTATATGCTGAAGCATACCGAAAAGAGGAATATACAGCTACACAATTGGATGTGTGGGTTCTTCTCAATGTTTCATACCAGACAGTTTCAAAACCAAGTTCGCCAGTGAGTTCACCAATGAATGTGCCAGGAACAGCAACCACAGTATCGGAACAGTTGGAATCGGTTGAAAGAACAATTTTGAAAGTACCAATCAGAATAGAAAATGGATGCTATATAGTTGAGGATCTTCCTGTGTTTGTGAGTGATGATATTAAGATAAGTGATTTTAAAGCTGAAAAATATTCTGGTAAATCGTGTTCAGCAGAAATAACAGAAGAAATCAAAGGATCTTTATCAAATTTTTTCAAAGCATATTATGAAGAACCACAAAGTGTAATAAATTATTATCTTGCTGAAAATGCTGAACAGGGTAATTTCAAAGGACTGAACAAAAGAGTCATATTCAATGAGGTGACGAATATTCAAGTATTTCACGGTGATGAAGATAAGTTTATTGCCATTGTAACTGTAACAATTATTGATAAAAATGGTAATCATATTGCACAAAATTACAATCTTGAAATATTGCATAAGGATAAATATTACATTGTCAGTATGAATGCAAGAAGTATGAATTTGGAGGTAAAGTAGATGAAAAAAATAACAAGATTTTTCAAAAGGAATGTAAAGAAAATTGGAGTGAGTGCAGCGGCATTGTCGCTTAGCTCTGCTGCAACAGTTCAGACAGTATTGGCAACAAATACATATGCGAAAAATGGAGCGACATGGGTGTTGGATGGAATATTTTGGTTAGCTATAGTTCTAGGGATATTTGGTGCAGCAATGGCAGGTATTAAACGAAACTTTGCAGTTATGCTTGGAATTGTAGTTGTAACAGCTATAGTATGCGTATTGTGTGGAGCACCAGAAATATTGAAAACGCTTGGTGAAGAAATTAAGAATATCTTGGGATTGTAAAGCGAGAAAGAAGGTATTTATGGATAATAAAAAAATCACTATAAGAGCTTACAATAAAGTATGGAAAATTGAAAACAGAATTTATGCTATATACAATATAAGATTTCCATTGCCAATAAAACCTCGTAGCATAGGTTACTATATAGCCGTTGCCCTTATTTTGAATATAATTCCCGGATATAAAATGATGCATGCTGTTTTGCGATATGCTATTCCTTTTTTTATCGCACAGTTTTTGCTTAAGAAAAAATTGGACGGCAAATCGCCAATCAGATATTTTTTCTCATTGTTGAAATACTTTTTTACAAAATATCAATATACAGAGCGATTTAAGGCAGTTTCAGGAAGTAAGAAAATAAAAATAAACTGGAGTTGCAGTAAAGGATTGAAAGGGGGGATAACATGATTGAATGTCCTATACATTACTTTACAGATAATTTAATATTTGGAAGAGATAAAAGCTGTTGGGGAGTATTTGAAATTGTTGGATTTGATTATGATCTGCTCAGTGATGACAGAAAAAAGGCGATTTTTAAAAGATTAACATTATTTATTGCGAACATAGAATCAGAGGCAAAATTTAAAATAGTTCCAGTTGTTCAGGATGTAGACCGTATTTTTGAAGATCTCATAAATGGATTGCAAAAAAGCGATGTTTTATATGAAGATGCGGTCAACCAAGCAACAGCAACAAAAAATTATCTGAAGGAAAATATTGAACAAAATGGAAAGAGCAATGATTATAAAACATTTATTGCAATTAAGCTTCAAAAAGAGAACGAGGTAATAGAACAAGCCAAAGAGTTTTTCAAATTTATTATTAGAGGAATTATAAATGACTTCAATGTATTTATGAATATCGACAGTAAAGATATACAGGAATCTAAAGTTGAAAACTATACAAAATTATCAAAAAAAGTTTGTTTTGAGCAGAGTAAAAGGTTAGAACTGCTGCCAGTTGACACAGATACAATTCAGTGGCTACTAAAAAGAGATATGTACAGAGGTATGCCAGGAGAATTGCAATTGTTTAAAAAGAGCAAAGAACAGTGGAAACCACATGTTAAAGAAGTGGATTTGGCAGGAAAAAAATACTTACGGCCAGGAAAAGAACTTGCAAATTTGTTTCATGGGAAAATAGAAAAGGTTGGAAGAAGTCTGAAAATTGAGCATGAAGAAGGTGTCTCATATCAGACTTTTTTAGTTGTTGCGAACATTCCCAATGATGACTTAAGCTTTCCAGATGATGCAGAATGGATATACCTTTTACAGCAATATAATCAACAAATTGAAATTTGTATACATATTAGAACAGTTGAATATGATGCGGCAAAAACAAAGATTGAAGGACAGAGAAGAACGGCAAACAGTCAAGTGGAAAACATTGAAAAAGCAGGAGCTGAAATACCAGATGATTTGATGGAAAGCAAAGAAGAAATAGAATCATTAGAGGCAGAGCTAAAAAGTGCCAAACTGCCACTTATACAAACGAGTGTAGTTATATGTCTTTCTGATATCGACCTTGAAAAATTAAATAATAAAGCAAATTTTATCAGAAATGAATATAAAGATTTGAATTTTGTCATTGAAAGACCGCTCACAGATCAATTTTCTCTGTTTATGCAATGTATTCCATCTGTATCTTTCACAGAGCAGGATTTCATTATGAAACTGACACCACAAGCGATTGCAGCAGGAATAATTGGGGCAAGTCATGAGCTAGGGGATAAAATAGGCAGTTGTTTTATTGGAACCACTGGAGTAGAACAAAAAAATGTATTCTTAAATTTAAGATATGCCTGTTTGAATAATAAATCTGCAAGCTGTACTTTTTATGGCGGTCTTGGTGGTGGTAAATCATTTAATGCGAATCTCCTTACATACCTACACATTTTGTATGGCGGTTATGGATTAATAATAGATCCTAAAGGTGAGCGTACTCATTGGATGACAGATTTACATGTATTAAGTGATAAAGGTTTGATTTCGTTAGTTACATTATCTTCTGATGAAAAATATCGTGGACGGCTTGATCCGTTTAATATTTTTAGAGGTAATGTAGCTGAAGGTGCTGAATTAGCAATGAATATATTGACAGAATTATTCAAAATTCATCCACAAGATTTGGAATATGTAGCATTGTTAGAAGCAATGGATCAGGTTAAGAAAGCAGAACTGCCATCCCTGAGTAAGGTTGCTGAAATTCTTTGTAATTTTCCTGCTGAAGATGAATTGCAAAAAAGTGCAAAGCTTTTAGCAAGAAGAATAGAACTTTTGAAAAAAGGATCCGGAATGGCACAACTCATAATTGGTGACGGAACAGAAAAAGCGTTGAATCTCAATAACAGACTTAATATCTTACAAATTCAAAATTTGAAATTGCCATCTCGTGGGGCGAAAAAAGAAGATTATTCACAAGAAGAAACAATATCATATGTATTAATGACTGTTATAGCAGCGTTTACACGAAAGTTTATTCATAGTCATGAAAATAACTTTAAGATAGCTCTTTTTGATGAATCATGGATGATAAGTAATACAACTGAAGGAGAAAAGCTTATTTCGTATGCTTCTCGTATGTCACGTTCATTGTATGCCTCTCTGATTTTGAATGGGCATAGTGTTCTGGATATTCCAAATGAGGGAGTTCGCAACAGTATAACTTATAAATTTTGTTTCCATACAGATTCATATGATGAGGCTGAAAGAATGCTGCACTATATGAATCTTGAAAAAACAGAAAATAATCTTGAACTCATAATGAGATTAAAAAATGGTCAATGCTTGTTTCAAGATTTAAATGGTCATGTTGGGATTTTATCATTTGATGCAGTATTTCAAGACTTAATAGAAATATTTAGTACAACACCAGTTGATGTGTCACAGATGCAGAATGAAGGAGAGTGATTATTTGAAAAAGTTTTTGATATGTATACTTATTTTTTGTATAAGTGTAAGTAGCTTTATAAGTGGCTCATTACCAGTACATGCAGATAGTAGTGTTGGAAATGTTTTCAGTTTTGATGATCTGGAAAATGAGGGAAAATATCTTGGGGATAAGTATCGAGACAATTATTCCTTAGATTTGCAGAGTTCTGGACTGGTAAGTGGACTAATAAATGACCTTGCAAATATAATGTTTGAAGGAATTAAACAGAATGTAGTCATAGTTACCGCATTTTTTTATCATGCAATGACTTTTAATATTACCGCATTGTTTTCAAGTCAAATAGAGGGTATTCAGAGTGCATTAAAGACACATGTATTTGATGCGTTTTTTATCCTTGCAATGGCATTTGCCATGTTTGTATTGGTAAAAAAAATAAGTAAAAGAGATTTATCAGGATTCCTAGTAGAAATTGGTAAAATATTACTCATTGTTGTATTAACTACTTTGGTTGTTAAATATTCAGCTCCGGTTCTCACTGCAACTACTCAAATATCAAAAGACATTGGCATTGATACAATGATGACGATAAATGGAGAACAAGGTGCAGCTTCAGGAACATTTGCAATCAATGCAGCATCTTTGGTTTGGAAGAGCCTTATACATGAACCTTGGAAGATGTTGCAATTTGGAAATACAAATCCATCTGATGATGAAGTTGAAGAATTTTTATCGACTAAACCAGGCACACCAGAAAGGCAGGAAGTGGTGGACCGATATGTTACGAATCATAGACATGAAGATGAAACAGTAATGTCATCAAGTGCCGGAACAAAAAGAGCAGGATTTTTGCTTACCTATAGTTTGCCACTTTTTGTTAAAAGCATAGTTTATTTGATTCTTGCAGCTGCGCTTCTGGCATTTCAGGTACTTGCAGTATTCTTTGTATTACTTGCAGCGTTTATATTGATAGTTTCACTTCTGCCAGGCTATGGTATTGAATTCATATCACAATGGCTAAGAAAAATTCTTGAAACACAATTTATGATAATAATTACATCTGGACTATTGGGGATGATTATTGCGTTTGATACTTTCGTATTTGCACGTTCATCAAGAATTGGTTGGTTGATGGTTATAGTAATGGAAGCTGTTATTTCAATCATATTGATTTTTAATCTCAAAAGAATACTTAGAATTACAAGTAAAGTTTCTAATGTTGTTAGTCATCCTACAAAATTCAAAAAAGATTTTCGGAGATCAGGAAATGTTTTGGGAGCAATGGCGAACAAGGGGGATCAAGTATCAAATCAGACAAAAGGGTTAGCAACAATGGCTATATCAGCAAAAAGTTCTGCTGTTTTTCTGGCGGGGGCAATAGGCGGAAGAAATGGGGCAATGTTAGCCTCGCGGCTTAGTGATGATGAAAGTGGTGGACAAGCTAGCTACAATGGAAATAAAGCGCAAAAACAAGCGCATGAATCTGGAGATGCAGATTTTTCTGATAAAGAAGCAAATGAAAATGGAACGGATCAGGAGGAAGTAAAAGTTAAGGAAAAACCTATGAATCGTCCAGTAACCACTAATTCACAACCAATTCCTAAAAAGACAAAAAAAGCTGTGAAAGAAATTCCTTTTAAAAATTGGAATGATGATTCACGACCAAGGACAGATAAATTGTCTGGTTAGATATGCAGATGAGGTGAGGGCATGATTAATAACTATATTAAGGAGTTTTTAGCAATAGTAAAATATCTTGTTTCGAGTGAACAAGGAAATATTACTGGTGATTATTTGATAGTTAAGAAGGATGTTGTTCATAAACTTTTAGATAAAAATTCTTATGAAACGGTTGAAAATAAACTTAAAATATGGAAAGGATTAAATTGGATATCGAGTGATTCTGAGAGACTTACTAGACGTATCAGGCAAGATGGAGAGAATAGTTTGGTAATAAAGATCAATCATAAAGTTTATATGACACTTGAAAAAATCTCCAAAAAATAGACGTACATTTTTGTCTGTTTAATAGGTGAAAAATGTACGTCCGCAAATCCTTATGTAGTAGGGGTTTGCGCTGAATCTTGCACGGACACATAATAGGCTATATATACGTAGTATATATAGCATGAATAATAGTGTACATGTGAGCGGAGCGGAACATGGATTACTATTATTCATGCGTAGCTGGACGAGCAAGAGCGAGTAATGTGGTTTAAGCAAAATTTCAATTTTGCTTAAATGAAAATAGGGGAGAAGAAAAAGGTAATATTGTAAAGGAGTATGAGGAATGAAAAAAGAAATTTTTAAAAAGGTAGGAGTTATTGTAGCTATTGTTGTGATTGTCTTGGTTGCTTGTACTCTTAGATTTGATTTTAAGGCAGGTAGTCACAAAATTACTCCAACTGCAATGGATAAAACGCTGAGTGGTCATTATCAAGTGTATTACAAAACATCAGAGTATACACGGGAATCAGAAGAAAGCTATTATTACATAGAAAAAGATAATATAGAACTACAAAATCAAATGATAGATGCAATAAAAGAAAATAAAACAGTTATGATTTACTATGATACATATGTGGGATTCAAAGGCTTTTTGGCACCTGAAACAGCACCAATTACACATATAGAAATACTTGAATAATGCAAGAGTTAACAGCAGTTATGACTGTTGTTTTTTTATTAACTCAAAACAGTCCAGCGGTGAGATGTCAATACCGTAATTGAAATAAAAATTGATAAGAACCTTGAAAAATGAATAGCTTCGAATGATAATTGTGTAACTTAAACTAAACCCGCAATTGGCGGATTTCAAAATTTGATTACTTTTCGTTCCTACGGAACTCAAATTAATCAAATTTTAGGCTCATATATCTTTTTGTCACGCAGCAGTGCGTAAACAAGACGGACAAATTTTCTGGCAGTTAAGACGAGTGCACGTTTACCCTTTGCTTTAGGGGTTGCAGCGTACTTTAACTGATAAAACCTGTTAAGTTCGGCATCGTGTAGCCTAACTTTGTTAGTGGCCTCTATCAGATAATATTTAAGGTATTGGTTTCCTGATTTAATCATATGAGTTTGTTCAGATTCAAATTTACCCGATTGATGTTTAGACCATGATAATCCGGCATAGTTAGCAAGAGCAGCTTGGTCTTTAAAGCGTGAAACATCACCAATTTCAGCAATGATTCCGGCAGAATAAACAGGGCCAATACCTTTGATTGATGTAAGAGTGTTAGGAATAGCAGCAATTTGTTCTTCAATCAGTTTATCAAACTGTTTGAGTTGCTTTTCATAAAATTTGATTGTTTGGTTTTGCATTGCAAGAACTTGATTGACAGAATCTTGAATAGCTTGTGGTAATCGGTAAGAAGAACGTGCAGCTTTTTGAATTTCTGCGGCAAGGGCGTCTGGATCAACAAAATGACCTTTTCCATGTTGATTTAAGAATTCAGCCAGTTCTTCTAAAGGAGTATAAGCAATTTTGTCTACACTTTCAAATTCATCAACGAGATCCATGGCTGTAGCACCAAAATTATTGGAAAACAGATTTTTCTGAGCCATTACAGAAAATTTAAGAAAGAGTGTTTGTAGATAACGGTTCTTCTCACGAGTGATGTCTTTCGAAACTCTGAATCTAGCTCTGGTGAGCTTTTGCAGTGCAAGATATTTATCTTCCATAACAGTTCCTTTCTGACCAATACGGCCGAATCTTAGGCTGTCAGCAATGATAAACGCATCAATATTATCAGTCTTTGGAAGTTCAGAGTAGGAACCTTTGAATTTGCTTATCTGCTTAGGATTTAACACTCTAACAGATTTCATATTCCTTGGTATTTTATCATCTTCTCTAAGTAGCATAGCAAGAGTTTCACCATAACAACCTGTCGCTTCCAGCCCAAAGTTCATAAAAACATTATGTGATTTTTGAGTTTCGAGCAGTTGGTTGTAGAGATTATGACATCCATCACGCGAGTTATCAAAAGTATTACGCCATATCTTGTTGCCAATGGAGTCCATGACATAGACTGTGTTTGATGATTGGCTTACATCAATGCCAATGTAAATTGTATCTTTCATTTGTTTCACCTCCTTCTGTTTGAAAATGAAGGTCGGTTGAGTCAAACGCCCTGAAACACTTACGCATCATCACCCTCGCAATTAGAATACACTCATAAAGCAGATGACACGATTTCCTCCTGCCAAAGGAACATCCGCTTAATGATAAACAACCAGCGGTTCGAAGCTAATCATAAGGTCAGGAGAACGGACTATTTGAGAAGTAATCTCTGAAAAAAGATTCGACTAGGAGAATTAGAACAAGTCCTTTAACAACCTTCTAATGTACTAAAAAGTACTTTCTAAGGTCATTATATACAGGGCGTTTCTATAGGTCAAATAGCTTGACCAAAAGTCAACCAGGTTCGGAGTTGACAGCTATGTTTTCCGAACTAATTACTATTATACGAGGAGATACTAATATGAACAGAGTAATTTTGATTTGCGGTAAGGTATGCAGTGGAAAAACTACTTATGCGAAATTATTAATAAAAAAGAATCCTGCGGTATTGCTTTCACTTGATGAGATAACGACACTCTTTTTTGGACAAAATGACGGAGCTGAGCACTATGTAATATTGGAAAAAGCACAGAAATATCTATTTAATAAATCTTTGGAAATCATAAAAGCAGGAAGCAATGTAATTATAGATTGGGGGTTTTGGAAACAGTCAGAGAGGAAAGACGCAAGGTCATTTTATGAAAAAAATAATATTGTATTTGAATGGCATTATGTTGATGCGTCAAATGATGTATTGTTGAGGAATTTCAATAAACGCAATAAGGAGATAGAGGCAGGAAGAGAAACCTCGGCATATTGCTTTCCACTGGAAATAGTTACTCGTTTCTGGGAAAAAGAGTTTGAAATGCCTAAGAAAGATGAAATGGATACATGGTATGTGAATAAAATATAATTATTTTAACGTTTTCCTAAAATCAATAAGAGTAAAAATTTCATCAAATAATATGTCTGAACACAAATCAAAAGTCAACGGGAAAAATTTGAGTTTTCCTATTTGCTTTGCATCTTCAATTATTTTCCTCATTTCGTTATTAAGAGAAAGATTTAATGCATCTGCACGATATTTTTCAGGAATATAGATGGTTATTTTGAAAAAACCATCCCAGATAGAAAGCCAGAATGCAGTGGTTTCTTTGGCTGTACCTCGTGTGGATGTCCACTTATATAGACCTTTTCCAAGCCATGCTTTACCATCATTGTAATAGCGCCAGTTTGTTTGAATATTATGGCTTTGAAGCTGTTTTGTGAATTTGGCATAAGCATTATTTGCAGAGCCAAGTGCTTTGGCAATAATTTTAGTGGTTGGTATTATATTGGGTTCACGCAATAATTGTAAATTGGTCAATTTATCAGCTCCTATAATTTTATTATAAATATCTAAAGTATAAAGAAAACGGCATAGGTGATAATCTATACCGTTTTAAACTTATGATTCTTACATTCTTCTGAAAACTCCGGATACGCGTCCTAAAATGGACAGGTTATCTTTAACAATTATAGGTTCCATAGATGGATTTTCCGGCTGCAATCTATAATAGCCGTTTTCTTTGTAAAATGTTTTAACTGTAGCTTCATCCTCTATAAGGGCAACAATTATCTCTCCATTTCGAGCGGTTGATTGTTTAGTGACAAGGACAAAATCACCATCTAATATACCAGCCTCAATCATGCTTTCGCCGCGAACTTTAAGCATAAAACCATCATTATTTCCTAGAAAATCTAATGGAACAGGGAAAGTTTCTTCAACATTTTCCACAGCCAATATAGGGGAGCCAGCAGTAACTTTGCCGACAACAGGAACATGAACGGTTTCCTTTGCATAAACATCAGAGTATTCCGATACATTATTTTCAGAATCTGAATTGTTACTTTGGGATATATTTACTTTGGAGGAGTTTGTAACTTTAAGAGCGCGGGTTTTAGAGGCATCTTTCTTGAGAAGTCCTTTGCTTTCAAGTGCAGACAAGTAAGCATGAGCACTTGAAGTGGATTTGAATCCGATTGCCGCACAAATTTCTCTTACAGATGGCGGGTAACCCTTTTCAGCAATCTGACTTGCTACAAAGTCAAGAACTTGCTGTTGTTTATCGGTTATAACTGAACTATCGGTTTTCTTTCTCGGCACTTTTTAATCACTCCAATCTTTATTTGCAATAAGTATAACATGTTTTTGAAGAGAAAGCAAACGTTTGTTCATAAAAAACATAATGGAAATAGCATTGTCATGTTCATATGAGAAAATGAAGATTTGATAAAAATGCGCAATAACAGAGGATGACATGGTTGTTGAAAGAATGCAATATTTAAAAATGTTGGATGTGGGAAATCATATTTGCTTTTTAATCTTTACCGTGATTTTCTAAAATCTGTTAATATTGATGATGGATACATTGGCATGATGAAAAAGGTATTCTTTATGTAGGAATAGAACAATTTTTGTTAGATGAATTTGCAATGGATTTATAATTTGACATATGAATGTAACACTCGTCATATTTTTGGTGTACGGAAATATAATATTATTATGAAACACTTGAAGAAATGTTTCGTTTCCATTAAAATGATGTGTATACTTCATTTGAAGTGATAATTAGGGAGGTCTTATGATGTTTAGTAATATATTAATGTTGTTTCCTATGCCAGGCAGAGATTATCCATTTGGATATCTGATTGCGGTATTATTTTTGATTGCGGCTATTGTGCTGTTCATTGTCTCTATTTTTATGAAGGACAAGACTGAATATTATGATGATTATAATGATGACTACTATGATGAACAGTATGATGATACATATGATTATTCACTGGATGATGATACACCTGTAGATAAGCTTAAGGATTTGATGGCTGATGTTTCTAATGAAGAGGCTAATCCTAAAGTAAAAGAAAAAATTGGAAAAGAGACAAAAGTAATACCTAAAGTTACTGCTCAGCAGGATAAGTTTGAGGAGCCCGAAGATATTGAAGAAGAACTTGAAGATGGAGAATATGAAGAGGGCGAAGAGATAGAGTACAATGACGAATATGCTGATGATTCTGGTGAAAGCTATGATGAAGAGTATAGTGATGAAGAATATGTCGAAGATGAATATGCAGAAGAGGAATATATCGAAGAAGAGTATGAAGACGAAACCATTTCTGATGACAATTTTAGTGAAGAAGAATCAAATGAGGATGTACAAGAGGAAACTGGCATGAGCTTTGCTGATGAGGTGAGAAGACTTATTGAGGAAGAAGAAAACAAATAGTTTATAAATGTTTATCGGCTTAGGGGAATTTCCCTAAGCCGATTTTTTCTACATAATTCCAACCATTTTCATTAAATACTTTGCATTGGCGGTATTTGATTTACCAGAACGCATTTTATAATCAAAGCAGATTTTATCATCCTTGTAATACTCTGAAAAATTATAATTTTTTATTCTTGCAAAATTCCACTCAAGCTCGCATAACTCCAAATCATGTGTAGTTATGATTCCTGTTACGCCTTTGTCATGAAGCTTGGAAATGACTGTTTTTGCACCTGTAAGACGGTCTTGAGAGTTGGTTCCGCGGAAAATTTCATCAATTAAAAACATTATATTTTTATCTGAGCTTTCAATTATTGTTTTGATTCGTTTGAGCTCTGCATAAAAGGTTGAAATACCCTCATTTAAATCATCAGAAATACGCATAGATGTTACGACCTCAAAATCTGAAAAACTCATGTTTTTCGCACAAACGTAGCTCCCTGCTTTGGCAAGAATAAGGTTGATACCTACTGTTCGTAAAAATGTTGTTTTTCCAGACATGTTTGAACCGGAAATGATAAAAATATTATTATCCATTGAAAAATCATTATTTACTCTTGCTGAGGTATTTATAAGAGGGTGACCAAGTTCCTCAGCCTCTGTTTTTTTATCGGAATTAGAAAGAGTGGGCAAACACACATTATCGCATACATTGGGAAACCTTGAGAAACTTAAAAGACTTTCAAATTCACCAAGAGCGGAAAACCATTGTGGTGAGAAATCAGCGTACTTCGCTTTCCATTTTTCAAGACTTATTGCACAGCCTATATCCCAAAGCAAAAACAAATTCAAGATAAAAAATATCAGTCCATTGTAACGTATGCTTATACGGTTTGTTATTGAATTCAGCTCCTTTATTGCACGAACTGCGGAAACATCAGATTTTCCTAAGCTGTCTTGAAGTTCAATAAGTTTATCAGATGAAACATCAGTATTTTTCAAATAATCAATAACACGGCTGAATGCGCCAAGTTTCTTTAAATTCGGCATGGAGCCTAAGTACTTTTGGGTTTTCAGCATGAGTGCGCCCCATATAATAAGCTGAAGAACAATGAGTAATCCTGCGGCAATCAGCAGATTTTTCAAACTAAAAATAAGAGCCAGAATAAATGTGATACTGAGTACAATCGGGAAATATTTCAAGAAAAACTTAATAATGCCACTCTTTATATAAGAATTTTTTACTTTGAGAACTTCAAGAAGTTCAGGAGAGGAATCTTGTCCTATGTTTGAAAAAAGGTATTCCAGTTCATTGCAGAACATGGTTTTTTGGCTTAGTTCAGTGATTGCGTCTTGACGGTTGAAAAGTTCTTCTTTTGAATAGGACGGATTTAACAGGTCATTTGAAAATGTCTGCCTACCATGATATGTGTAAGTTGAATTGAGAAACTGGAAGAGGGACTTGCGTCCTACAATGTCAAGATCACTTGAATATGGGTGGTCATGGTCTATAAATTCAGCGCCTATATCGGTAAATGAACTCCAGTTGCC
>JGI994J12354_10004211_pt1 | contig 13040 bp, 11 predicted proteins | sample IntmicLarv3ML3BL_FD_12354 | JGI IMG/M metagenome (IMG submission 12354)
ACACCGGCGGTTTGTGAGGGGCAACGGGCGTAAAAAATATGCGGGAGGTTTTTTCATGAGAAAGATCATGCTTACATCCAGCGGCTTTGATACGAAAATGCTTGAAGAAACATTTCTGCAGCTTGTAGGCAAACCAGCGAGAGCTGCGCGCGTGTTGTTCGTCCCTACCGCTGCGATTGACCCCGGTGCGATTGAGGTCTTGCCTAAATGCATGAATGACTTACTCCGGGTTGGTATCAAACCGCAGAATATCCGCGTTTTTGACCTTCACCGCTCACTTAGCGCAAAAGAAATGGAGCACTATGACGCCGTCTATTTCACGGGCGGTAACCCTGCCTATTTGCTGGAACGAATCAATGCCACCGGCTTCAACGTGGTGCTGACGAACTGGGTTGCGCACGGCGGCATTTATGTGGGGGTAAGTGCCGGAAGCTGGGTAGCTGCGGGAAATTTGGATAACAACCTTGGGCTTCTTCATGCGGAACTGGCGGTACATACGAAAACCAGCACGGCTTCCGGCGTGTTCGATAACGCTTCTATGGTCAAAATCAAGTTAAAAAACGGAAGTGCTGTGCTGATTCAGGGCGAACAATATGAAGTGATCCCTTGACACAAACAGCTGCATTATTTTTCCGTTAAGAACGCATACAAAAAGATCACCCCACAGGAGAAACGAACGATTGAATGAACTGGACTACGCTGCGTGCCTGAACTACCGCAAACGCATCATAGAGCGGGAATTCGGCCGCATGAACGAGATGCAGCGCCGTGCGGTGTTCTGCGTGGAAGGGCCGCTGTTGGTGCTTGCCGGGGCGGGCTCCGGCAAAACCACCGTACTGGTCAACCGCATCGCTTATTTGTTGCGCTACGGCAACGCCTATTCCGCCGAGCGGTTTGCATTTGAACTGGACACGAACGACCCCGAACTCCTGCGCCGCGCCGCTGAAGAAGAGGACCAGGAAGCAAAAGACCAGCTGTTTGACCTGCTGCCATACCATGCGCCGCCGCCGTGGAACATCCTCACGGTGACCTTCACGAACAAGGCGGCGAGCGAGATGAAGGAGCGCCTGCGCGGTATGCTGGGCGCGGAGGCGGACGGCATCTGGGCGGGCACATTCCACTCCATCTGCGCCAAGCTGCTGCGCAGGCACGACGGCGGGCTGCCGGGCTTTGACAGCCGCTTCGCCATCTACGACACGGATGACAGCCGCCGCGTGATGAAGGAAGTGCAAAGGCAGCTGCGCATCGACGAAAAATATCTGCCGCACAAGCAGATTTTGAGCGCCGTCGGCCGCGCGAAGGATCAAATGATTGCCCCGGAGCAATACTGCAATGCCTATGGCAACGAGCAGCGGCAGCGGCAAATCGCGAGCGCCTACGCACGCTACCAGGAGCTTCTGCTCAAGGCGAACGCCATGGATTTTGACGACATCATCTTCCACACGGTGCGCATGCTGGAGCGAAACCAGGACATCCGCGAGCAGTATCAGCGCCGCTTTAAATACATCCTCGTGGATGAGTACCAGGACACCAACCACGCGCAGTATCAGCTGATTTCCATCCTTGCGGCGGGGCACAACAACATCTGCGTGGTGGGGGACGACGACCAGAGCATTTACCGCTTTCGTGGCGCCACCATCGAGAACATCCTGCAATTTGAGCACCAGTACAAGGGCGCGCAGGTGGTGCGGCTCGAGCAGAATTACCGCTCAACGCAAAACATTTTGGACGCCGCCAACAAGGTAATCGCCAACAACGAGACGCGCAAGGGCAAGGAGCTTTGGACCGGCAACGGAGCAGGGGAGGACATCCTCTGGCGGGCGCTGGATGACGAACGCGACGAGGCCCGATTCATCGCAGATCAGATTCAGAAGAACGTGGCACAGGGAGCCACATGGTCAGATCATGCAGTGCTTTATCGCGCTAACGCGATGTCCGGTACAATCGAAACGCAGCTGGTGCGCGCGGCCGTGCCGTACCGGATCATCGGCGGGCACAGGTTTTATGAGCGCAAGGAAGTCAAGGACGCGATGGCGTACCTGACCGTGATAGCAAACCCGGCAGACGAGGTGCGGCTGCGAAGGATTATCAACGAGCCCAAACGCGGTATCGGCAATGCCACGGTGCAAGCCGCCGCCAACATCGCTGCGCGCGATGGCCAGGTATTATACGAAGTTCTGCTGCACGCCGAACAATATCCGGAGCTCAGCCGCGCCGCTGCAAAAATCCGCGCGTTCATGCTCATGATGCAAAGCCTGCGCAAGGCACAGCAAGAAACCAGCCTGAAGGAACTGCTCGACCTCACGTTGCAGCTCAGCGGCTATTCCGCTGCATTGGCGGAAGACCGCGAAACCTACGAAGACCGCATGGAAAACCTGCAGGAGCTTTCGTCCAACCTCGTACGCTACGAGGAAGAAACCGAAGAACCCAGCCTCTGGGGCTTTTTGGAGGACGTGGCGCTGCTTTCGGATATCGACCAATACAACGCCCAAACCGATTGCGTTGTGCTGATGACCTTGCACTCGGCCAAGGGGCTCGAGTTCCCGATGGTGTTCCTGCCTGCGTGGGAGGAACGCGTGTTCCCGAGCTACCAGACCGTGCTTTCCGGCGCGCAGGAGGATTTGGAGGAAGAGCGCCGCCTTGCCAATGTGGGCATATGTGGGCATCACCCGGGCGAAGGAGCGGCTTTGCTTTACCACCGCGCGGACGCGCATGCTCTATGGCTCCACGCAGTACAATCCGCCCTCGCGCTTTTTGCGGGAGGCCGGGATGACGCAGGAGGATTCGCAGGAAGCGGGTTACCGCAGGATGGGCTATCAGGCGTCGCGCCCGGGCAGGCAGGCTGCAGGGTATCCGGCAGGAAATTCAGCGCAGCCCGCGGCAGAACGCCCCCATGAACTTCGCAAAATATCTGCGGCGCAAAAGGCAAAACCCACCGGAACCAAGTATGCCGTGGGCAATCAGGTGCGGCATCCTTCGTTCGGCGAAGGCATGGTGGTCAAGGTCACTCCCACAGGCAACGACACACTCATGGAAGTGGTATTTGACATCGGCACAAAAAAACTCATGGCGAATTATGCGAAGTTGGAACTGATCTAGGTACTCCTTCACATATTTTTTCACGCATATTATCAATCACACAATCATATTTGGAGGCGATGACATGAAGTATCGTATACAGCGGAACCATCATCGGGAGTTTGATTGCTACGAGCAAAACAAGCGTGCCCCGCGCACGTATTTCATCCCGTATTCCGACAAAGAGGCCCTGCGCGATGTATCGGATGCCCGGCAGCGCTATGAGTCCGATCTGGTGCAGGTGCTTTCCGGCACGTGGGATTTCTGTTATTACGCGGACGGCGCGGATATCCCGAAGGAGCTGGACACGGACGAATGCGGCTTTGACGAAATCGCCGTGCCCTCCACCTGGCAGCGCACGGGCTACGAGCCGCCGGTGTATCTGAACACCCGGTACGAGTTCGAGGATTTTCCGCCGGCGCTGCCGGAAAAAATCTCCGCCGGCGTATACCGCAAGCGCTTTACGCTGGAAGAAACCGAGGGCAAAACGTTCCTGGTGTCGTTCCTCGGCGTGATTTCCTGCCTGGATCTCTATTGCAACGGCTACCGTGTGGGCTACAGCGAAGGTGCGCACAACACCGCCGAGTTTGACCTGAGCAGCGTGATCCAGGACGGAGAAAACGAGCTGCTTGCCGTGGTGCACAAGTGGAGCACCGCGACGTTCATCGAGTGCCAGGACATGTTCCGCGAAAACGGGATTTTCCGCGATGTGCTGCTCTATACGCTGCCCAAAACATACCTCAACGATTTTTGGCTGCGGCCAATCAAAAACGAAGACGGCACGTACCGTTTGCAGGCGACCGCCGAGGTGCAGGGCGAAATGAACGGCTGGAGCCTGCATTTTGAGATCGAAGGGCTGGAGAACGCCTCCTATAACGCCAACGCAAAGGAACGCCTTTCCTTTACGCTCGACCCGCTGCAGGTGACGGAATGGAACGCCGAGCAGCCGGTGCTCTATCAGGCGTTCCTCACGCTGAGCAAGGCGAACGAAACCCCGCAGGTGGTGAAGGTGCCCATCGGCTTCAAGCACGTGGAAATCATCGGCGACAAATTCACCTTCAACGGGCAGCTCATCAAAATCAAGGGCGTGAACCACCACGACACCGACCCCGTGAACGGCTACTGCATGACCTTTGAGGACTATCAGCGCGATTTGGAGCTGATGAAAGATTTCAATGTCAACGCCATCCGCACCTCGCATTATCCGCCCGACCCGCACCTGCTGATTCTGGCGGACAAGATGGGCTTTTATGTGGTGGACGAAGCGGACATCGAGGCGCACGGCGCGGGGGATACGCACAAAAACAGCGACTTGATTTCCAGCGACAAGCTATGGATTCCCCGGTATCTCGACCGGGTGAAGCGCATGCTCTTCCGCGACCGCAACCATGCCTGCATCACGATGTGGTCGCTGGGCAACGAGGCCGGCGGTCATCACTGCCAAGATGCCTGCTGCGCCTTCCTGCATGCCGTGCAGCCGGAAATCCCCGTGCACTATGAGGGCGTGCGTCACCAGCCGACTGACCCGAACGACACCTGCGTGCATGCGTATGACGTACATTCCGAGATGTATACGGACATCCTGCGCTGCGGGGTGATTGGCCGCAAAGAAGCCGAGGAATGGTACAACGACAAGCCGTTCTTCCTGTGCGAATACGCCCACGCCATGGGCTTTGGTCCCGGCAATCTGGAAGAATATGTGCAAACGTTTTATCAATATGACGGCATCATGGGCGGCTGCATCTGGGAGTGGGCGGACCACGCCGTGTACCACGCGGAGGAGGACGCGCCGCTGCGCTGGACCTATGGCGGCGACCACGGCGAGCGCCTGCATGACGGTAACTTCTGCGTGGATGGTCTGGTTTACCCCGACCGCAGGCCGCACACCGGAGCGCTGCAGATGAAGAACGTCTACCGTCCGCTGCGGGCGGCAAAGGGCGAGGGTACGAGCTTCATTTTCAGCAACAACAACCGCTTTGCCAACGAAACTTGCCTGCTGCAATGGACGCTGCTGCGCAACGGGCAGGGCATGATCACCGGCAGCTGCGAGTTGGATGTGCCTGCGATGGGCTCGCAGAAAATCACCCTGAACCTCCCCGCGATGGATGCCGGCGCGGAATACCACATCACCTTCGCGTACGGCGATAAGGCGTTTGAGCAGCTCTCATTGCAGGAGCTTTATGTGCCGGAAGAACTCAAACCCGTGCCGAACAGTGAGTTCCCGGATGTTGTTGATTCCGCGAAGCTGAACTTTGTGCGCGCGTGGCTGGATAACGACAACTGGCGCAACTGGACCTTCGGACCGTATAAGCCGGATGAGCTCATTGAAAAGCCGGACGGTTATTATGCCGACGACGAAAAGCAGTTCTCGCTTTCTCTGGCGCAGGAGGATTTGGACGGCGGCGCCGTGAAGTTCACGGCAAAGCTCATCCCGGCGGAGGATATGCTGGACGACCTGCAAATCCCGCGGTTTGGGCTGGTATTCAAGCTGCCCGCCGCGTGGACGAAGGTGAAATATTTCGGCCTTGGCGACGGCGAAAACCTGCCGGACTGCAAGGCGCAATCCAAGCTCGGCATCTACGAAACCACGGTGGCCGGCATGAACGAGCCTTACATCAAGCCGCAGGAAAACGGCACGCGCTGCGAGGTGCGCTGGCTGCAGCTCACGGACGAAGCGGGGCGCGGCGTGCGCATCACAAACGCGCCGGGGCAGCTGAGTTTTTCCGCGCACGAGTATTCGCCGGAAACCCTGCTGGCGGCAAAGCACCAGGAGGATCTGCGCGATGAGGGCTTTGTGTTCCTGAACGTCGATGGCTTTATGCGAGGTTCTGGCAGCACCTCCTGCGGGCCGGATACCTTGGATGAATACAAAATCAAGGCCGCGGAAGGGCTGGAATTCTCGTTTGAGATGGCGCCGGTTGGGTAATAATTTTCGCATTTGAAGGGAGTGATGCGTATGAAGCGCACAATTTTGGTAGCGGAGGACGAAGCAAGCATCCGTGAATTCGTGGTCATCAACCTCGAAAACAACGACTATGAGGTATTGCAAGCAGGCGATGGCATGGAGGCCTGGGAAATCTATCAGCAGAACGAGGACACCATTCACTTGGCGCTGCTGGATATCATGATGCCGGAGATGGACGGCCTGGAGCTGGCGCGCCGCATCCGGGAGCGCAGCAGCCGCACGGGCATCATCTTTCTTTCTGCCCGCGCGCAGGAAACAGACAAGGTGAATGGTCTGAACAGCGGCGCGGACGACTACATCACCAAGCCGTTTTCGCCCTCTGAGCTCATGGCGCGGGTGGAATCCGTGCTGCGGCGGGTTGCGCTCTCGGACGCGAAGGGCGAGCAGGGAACGCTGGTTTCCGGCATGTTCCAGCTGGATATGCGCAGCCGCGTTTTGCGCAAGGGCAACCGGCGCATCGACCTGACGAATGTGGAGCTTCAGTTGATGGAGTATTTCCTCACAAACAAAAACCGCACGCTCAGCCGCCGGGATATCCTCAACAGCGTTTGGGGGGAAGAAGGCGTGAACGACCTGAAGATTGTGGACGTCAACATCCGCCGGCTGCGCATGAAGGTGGAGGACGATGCCTCAAGCCCATTGCACATCGCCACGGTTTGGGGCGTGGGCTACAAATGGACGGAGTAGAAGGGTTATATGAAAAAAGTGGTCAGGCTGCATTCAATCAGCCATTATGTTGCGGCGACGATGCTGGTGTTCGCTGTTTCAAGCGCCGTGCTTTCTGCCCTGATTGTTGCGGCAACGGCGATGAGCTCCTACACAATGGTGCGCCGCACGCTGGAAAGCCAGATCAAGGGCGGGTTGGAGGAGCACTATTTTTCCCAGCGCTTTGACCGCTACGGCGAAACATTCCAAGAAGCGGCACAGCAGTTCGTGAACCATTTCGAGATCACCGATGTGGAGGTTTGGGTGCTGGATCAGGAGCTGCGCATCGCCGCATCCATCGGCGGCACGGCGATGGATGGTGCCACCGCAGTGGATGCAGAAACTGACATGCCGGATTACGAAAAGGCATTGGAAGCGCCCGACCGCCATGGGTTCTGGAACGGAAATTTCCGCAGCGAACCGGTGTATGCGTTCAGCTATATCCTTGATTTGCCCGGCTACGAAAACGCTGCCATCCGGCTGCTCCACCCATTGACGGATGTCAACGAAACCCTGCTCAAAATCGGGATGCTCACGGTGCTGATATGGCTGCTGTTCAATTCGCTGTTGCTGCTGTTTGGGCACATGATTATGCGCTGGGTGCGCGACCCGATTGCGCAGGTGAGTGCCGCCACGGCAAAAATCGCGGAGGGTGATTATAACCAGCGCATCCCTCTGCCGCGTGTGCGCAACGAGATTTATCAGCTGAGCGAAGACATCAACAACATGGCAGAGCAGGTTGTCCTCGCGGAAAAAATGAAGATGGACTTCGTTTCCACCATATCCCACGAGCTGCGCACGCCGCTCACAGCCATCAAAGGCTGGGGAGAAACACTGCTGCAAAAAAAAGACCTGGACGGCGATTTGACGCGCCGGGGGCTGAGCATCATCATTGAGGAATCCGCGCGGCTGGATCACCTGGTGGAGGAGCTGCTGGATTTCTCGCGCATACAGGATAACAGCATGGCGCTGCGCAGCGAAAGCATCGATGTGCTGGCGGAGCTTGACGACGTGGTGTTTTTGTTCCACGAGCGCGCGGCGCGCAAGGGCGTGGAGCTCAGCTCCGGTTTGCCGGAGATACCGGCGCCCATGGCGGGCGACCCGGCGCGCATCCGGCAGGTGTTCATCAACCTCCTCGATAACGCCTTCAAGCACACGCCGCAGGGCGGCTCGGTGGTCGTGAGTGCCCAATGCACCCCGGAGCTGCAGCCGGAAACACTGCGCGTCACGATACAAGACACGGGCTGCGGCGTGGATGAAAAAGACTTGCCGCACCTGACGGAGAAATTTTATAAAGCCTCCACATCAACAAAAGGCTCGGGCATCGGCCTTGCGGTGGTGAGCGAAATCCTGAAGGCGCATGATTGCGCGCTGGAGCTGGAAAGCGACGCCGGAAAAGGCTTTACGGTGCACATCACCTTCCCGTTACAAAAAAAATAACGACTTTATTTATTCGATTTACAGGCACATAGAAAGGACTCGAAATGAAGAAAGACAACGAAAAAATCCTCGGCTCCGTTGGGGGCGAGGCGCTCATGGAGGGCATTATGATGCGGGGGCCGAAGGGTGCCGCCGTCTCGCTGCGCCTTCCCAATGGCACGATCGAAACCTCCCTCTCAGATGCAAAGATGCCGAAGGATAAATACAAAATCCTAGGCTGGCCGCTCATCCGCGGGCCGGTGAACTTGATTTATTCCATGATCTTTGGCTACAAATGCCTCATGAAATCCGCCGAAAAAATGACCGAGGGCATGATGGACGAGGCGGAGGAATCCACCTCAAAGCTTGATAAATGGCTGGAAGACCACATGGGGCCGAAGATGATGGCAGTCATCGGCGTCATCGGCTCTGTGCTGGGCATCGGTCTTGCGATGGGACTGTTCGTGTTCGCGCCGGAATACCTGGTCAACCTGATCAAAAAGCTTGCGGGCGAGGCCGACCTTTCCCGCTACATCGCGCTGATTTCCGGCGGGATTCGCGTGGTTCTGTTCGTGCTCTATATGCTCGCAATGTCGTACATCAAAGACATCCGCCGCGTGTTCCAATACCACGGTGCGGAGCACAAAACGATCTTCTGTTACGAGGCAGGGCTTGATCTCACGGTGGAAAACGTGCGCCGCCAAAGCCGCCTGCACCCGCGCTGCGGCACGAGCTTCATGTTTTTGATGATCCTGCTGAGCATTTGCGTTTCCGGCCTTGTGTATGCCATTTTTCCCGGCTTGGCCGCAATCGCAGGCGTGCGCGTCGGACTCAAGTTTCTGCAATTCCCGATCATCATGGCGGTTGGGTATGAGTTCATCCGCTTTGCGGGTCAGCATCTAAAGAACCCTATCGTGCGTGCGATCTCGTTCCCGGGGCTTTGCATGCAGCGCATCACCACAAAAGAGCCTGACGACTCCATGATCGAAGTGGGCATTGCCGCGCTGAATGCCGCCGTCGGCAACGTGGTGATCGAAGACCTGCCCGCACCTGAACCCAAAATAGAAGGAACTGACACGATTGCCGGAGATTTCGATACAACAAGCGATGGCGAATGCGCGGGAGAAACTGAGCCGCAGCAGTGACGCCCGCTTTGACGCGCTGCTGCTGGCGGAGCACGCCTTTGGCATGAGCAAAACCGAGCTGCGCCTGCATGCGGAGCGCATGGTTGACCCTGCGGAATATGAGGCGCTTGTGTGCCGCCGTGCCGCCGGGGAGCCGCTGCAATACCTGCTTGGCCAATGGGAATTCTTTGGGCTGCCCTTCGCGGTCGGCCCCGGTGCGCTGATTCCAAGACCGGAAACAGAATTGCTGGTTGAACTTGCGCTTGATTGCCTGAACGGCTGCGATGCGGACAAGCCCATCGTGTTTGATTTGTGTGCGGGCACCGGCTGCATCGGTTTGAGCGTTGCACACCATTGCCCAACCGCGCAGGTGTATCTGCTGGAGCGTTCGGATGATGCCATGCCATATCTCACGAAAAACGCAGCGAAATTTCCAAACGCGCATGTTGTGCAGGGCGATATCTTTGATCAAAACAGCCCATTATCAACGCGTCGCGCGCATGTGATTCTGAGCAACCCGCCGTATATTCCAACAGCGGAAATTGCGGGATTGAGCCGGGAAGTGCGCAGCGAACCCTCCCTTGCGCTGGACGGCGGAGCGGATGGCCTGCTGTTTTACCGGGCGCTGGCGGATATCTGGCGGCGGCGGCTCGTGCCGGGCGGCGTGCTCGCGATGGAATGCGGCGAGGGTCAGGCGCAGGATATCGCGGCGCTGTTTGCGGGAACCGGCGACCGCGCGGAGATGCTGCGGGACTTCAATCAGATCGAACGGGTGGTTGCAATTCATGCAGGTTCGTAGAATCGCTGTTGACAAATATAACTGAATTTGGTATAATAAGTAAGTGAAAATAGGAGGGGTTTTATGATTTGGGAATTAATCGACGCGTTTCGCAACGAAAGCATGTCCGGTACGGATATGGCGAACATTCTTGCCGCGTTCGCGGGCGTGGTGTTTGTGTTGATTTTCGGGCTTTCGTTCCACGAATTTGCCCATGCGTGGGCCGCAAAAAAATTGGGCGACAACACCGCCTTTAACCTTGGTCGGCTGACGCTGAACCCCGGCAAGCATCTGGATCCCTTTGGTTCCCTGTTGATTTTGCTCGTGGGCTTCGGCTATGCAAAGCCTGTGCCGGTGACCCCGCGCAACTTCAAAAATTATAAAAAAGGCATGGCGCTCACTGCACTTGCGGGGCCGGTTGCCAATTTGATTATGGCATTTGTTTTCTCGTTGTTGGCCAATGTGCCCAAATATCTGTGGTACCGTTCGCCAAATGATTTTACCAAGCTGATTTTTATTTTTTTGCGTGCGATCGTATCCACGAACATCGGTCTTGCGGTGTTCAATCTGCTGCCGATTCCCCCGCTGGACGGCTCGCGTATTCTGGATTTGTTCCTGCCATATAAGGCATCCCGATTCCTCGAACAATATGAACAGTATCTCAGATATGGTATTATATTTTTGCTGATGATTCGGGTGTTGTCTGTTCCGCTTGGTTTTATCGGGGATTTAATCAAAGGCGGCATTGATTTCATCACCTGGCTGCCGTTCCGGCTCTTGCCGTAATTTTCCACAGGGAGACTTCATGGACATACAATTTAAGCTGGACTCCTTTGAAGGGCCGATGGATTTGCTGCTGCACCTCATTGGGCAGCGCAAAGTCAGCATACAGGACGTGCCGATTCTGACGCTCATCGAGCAATATCTCGGCGTCATGCATCAAATGCGGGACGCGCGGCTGGAAATCGAGGCGGAATTCCTCGAAATGGCGGCGCGCCTGGTGTTTATTAAATCGGCGGCGCTGCTGCCCAAGCACAAAGAAGAAGAGGATTTGGCGGAGGAGCTGCGCCGTGAACTGCTCAATTACCGCGATTGCCAATACCTCGCGGAGCAGCTCAAGCAGCGCGGCCGCGGCTTCGATTATTTTTCCAGAGAGCCTGCGACGCTGGAAATCGACTACACCTACCAGCTGCAGCATAAGCCGCGCGTGCTGTTTTCGGCATATCTCGCGGCCATTGGCAAGGGCAAGCGCCGTTTGCCGCCGCCGATGGAGGCGTTTTCCGGCATCGTTGCCCACGCGATTGTTTCGGTGGCTTCGCGCTGCCAGTATTTGTTTGAACGCCTGCGCCGCCGCAGGAAATCCACGCTGCGGGAGCTGCTGGAGGAATCCGGTTCGCGCTCGGAAATGGTGGCGACATTCCTGGCTGCGCTTTCGATGATCAAAGCAAAGCGCCTGCTGGCACATGGCTCCGGCGGCACCGCCGTGCTGGAGCTGCAAACAAACGAGGAGGAGTGGCGCGATATTGACGAGGACTGATTTGCTTTCTGCCGTGGAGGCGATTTTGTTTGCGGCAGGGGAGCCGCTTGAGATTGGCCGATTGGCACTGGCGCTGGAACTTGAACTGGAGGATGCCGCCGAGCTGATTGACGAGCTTGCATATCAGCTGGAGCACCGGGGAGCGGGGATTTGCCTGCTGCGGCTTGAGGGCAAGGTGCAGCTGTGCGCCCGGCCGGAGCACGGCGAGCTGGTGCGCACGGCGCTGGAAATGCGGCGCAGCCAGCCGCTTTCGCCTGCAGCGCTGGAGGTGCTTGCGGTCGCCGCCTACCACCAGCCGGTGACGAAATCATACATCGAGCAGGTGCGCGGCGTGGATTGCAGCCACGTGGTGAATTCCCTGTGCCAAAAGCATTTGCTGGAAGAAAAAGGCCGCCTTGATTTGCCCGGCCGCCCGCTGATTTACGGCACAACGCCCGAATTTCTGCGTTGTTTCTGCATGGAATCGCTGGAAGAATTGCCGCAATTGCCGGCGGAGAACTAGCCTATTTTCTTTTTTTGAGGAGGCAAGCCTATGGTGTTTTTATATGTTTTGCTGGGCATTGCCGCCCTGATTGCGCTGCTGCTGAGCGTGCCCTTGATCGTGCAGGCGGAATATGGGCAGGAGCTGACGTTGCGTGTGCGGTGGCTGTTTTTGCGCATCCCCATTGTGCCCGCAAAAGAAAAAAAGCCCAAAAAAAAGAAGAAGAAAAAGAAAAAAAAGCCAGAAAAAGAGAAACCGGAAAAGCCCAAAAAAGAAAAAGATCCAACCAAGCCGAATGTCATTCAGCGGTTTTATCAGTATCAGGGCATTCCTGGGTTTATTGATTTATTGCGGAGAACGGTCGAAATCCTGAAAAAATTCCGGCACGGCGTTTGGCTGTGCTTCAGGATACGAAAACTGCATTTGCAGATGACAATCACAGGCGGCGAGCCGCAGGCGCTCGTCGATCAATACGGCAAAACCTGCGCCGCTGTGTTCCCCGCGCTGGGGTGGCTCAGCAGCCATTTGCGCACAAAGCGCGGCGGCATGCGGGCGCATATCTCCCCCGATTTCACGGGCTTTGCCAAGAAAGCAATGGCCTTTGACGCGGATATCAGCATCTGCCCGCTTGTGCTGATTTGCGCACTGCTGGCGATGCTGGTGCGTCTGGGGCTCCGCGTGGTGCTGCGCTTTTTCCGGGGCGCAAAACCGCCGAAAGTGCCCAAAACAGAAGCCGCAAACACTCTTCCAGCCGCAAACTCCCCCACAAATAACACAATTTAAATAATATAATCAATTGAGATAGGAGAACACAACATGCCAAGAGAAAAATCAGCGTCCGGCATTCTGGCAACTTCCATCGAAAAACTGCGCGAGGTCGTGGATGTCAGCACCATCATCGGGCAGCCCATCGAGCTCGGCGACGTGAAGGTCATCCCGGTTTCCAAGGTGAG
>JGI994J12354_10004212_pt1 | contig 13037 bp, 14 predicted proteins | sample IntmicLarv3ML3BL_FD_12354 | JGI IMG/M metagenome (IMG submission 12354)
ATGTGCTGACGAAACTGGACGGAACGGCAAAAGGCGGCGTTGCAATCAGCGTAAAAGAAATAACGGGTGTACCGATAAAAATCGTTTGCGTGGGTGAACAGATTGACGACATGATGTTTTTTGATGCAAAAGCGTATGCGGATGCGATTTTAGGGATTGAATAGGTATATGAAAATTTTATTGGCGACTAATAATAAAAAAAAATTGATTGAATTAAAAAAAATTTTGGATAACGAATTTGAATTACTAACGCTCGATGAAGTCGGAATCGTTTCAATACCCGAAGAAAACGGCGAACTTTTCGAAGACAATGCGAAGATAAAAGCCAAGCATGCGGCTGAATTGGCAAAAATGTGGTGCATAGCCGATGACAGCGGACTTTGCGTTGATTCATTGAACGGAAATCCAGGAGTTCGGTCGGCGCGTTATTCGGGTGAAAACGCAACAGACGGCGAAAACATCGAATTATTATTAAAAAATATGGAAAATACAGACCAAAGAAACGCACGGTTTATCTGTGTTATTGCGTTGTGCGATCCGAACGGCGAATGTCAAACGGTCCGCGGCGAATGTGAAGGGCAAATAACGCGTAAACGTAAAGGCGACGGCGGATTCGGGTATGACAGTGTCTTTTATTCGCCTGAATACAAAAAGACGTTCGCTGAATTAAGCATGGAAACTAAAAATAAAATCAGTCACAGAGCTAAAGCTTTGGAAAAATTGAAGAAATTAACGGAGAAAATAAATGACAAGTAAACAACGGGCATATTTAAGAGGAATGGCAAACGATTATCCTACGATTTTACAAATAGGCAAAGACGGTATCAGTGAAAATCTGATCAAACAAGTAGACGGTGCATTGGAAACAAGAGAACTGATAAAAATAAATTGCTTGGAAACAGCAGGAATCACAACAAAAGATGCAGCGAGAGTTGTAGCGGAAGCAACAAACGCAGATGTAGTTCAGGTTATAGGCTGGAGAATTGTTTTGTACAGGCAAGCACAAAAAGATCCGAAAATTGTATTGCCGATAAAATAGAGGTAAAAATGATCGAAGAAATGGGCGCGTTTTTCGACAAACGTGCGGATGAATATGAATTTCATATGCTTGAAGAACTGAAACTCGAAGAATTTTACGATTGTATCGCCGATTGTTTTGATCTTTGTAATAAAAAAGTAAAAATTTTAGATTTAGGCTGCGGAACAGGCTTGGAAATCGATGCTATTTTTCGAAAATTGCCAAATACGTATATAACGGGAATAGATTTATCGAAAAATATGCTGGATAAATTGAAAGAAAAATTTACGGATAAAAAAGAACAGTTAAATTTAATTCAAGGTTCATATATAGACATAGAATTCGATGAAAATTATTATGATTATGCGGTTTCGACGTATTCATTGCATCATTTTGATGTTGATGTGAAATTGAATTTATATAAAAAAGTTTTTAATTCATTAAAAAACGGTGCAAAATTCGTTGAAGGTGATTATACAGTAAAAACATTATCGCAACAACAAAAATTAATGGCTGAGAATGAGCAATTGAAAGCAGAACATAAACAAACCGATGGATTTTATCATTTTGATATTCCGTTATACTTTGAAATTCAAAAAGAATTGTACAAACAAGCGGGATTTAGCGACGTTTTAGTGAAAAAAACTTGGGACAATACATCAATTTTTATATGCGGGAAATGATATAAAATATGAAAAAAACGGGAATATTCGGGGGATCTTTTGATCCTGTTCATAACGGACATATCTTGGCGTTGATGACATTTTTTCAACGGGCTGAATTGGACAGGGTGATTATCATGCCTACAGGAACAGCTCCGCACAAAGAAATGTCCCGTTTAACAACGGAACAAAACAGACTGGAAATGGCGGTTTTGGCGGTAGACGGACTGGATTGGGCTGAGGTGAGCAATTACGAAATACGCAAAAAAAGTCGGAGTTATACAATTGATACGCTCAAATATTTAAAAAATGAATATAAAAACGATGAATTTTATCTTTACACAGGCTCGGACATGTTTTTGACTTTGCATCAGTGGTTCAGAGCCGATGAAATCATGAAAACGGTTGTAATCGTGGTGATGTCGAGGGTTGGGGACGATTTGGAACAGCTTTTATCGCAACGTAAATTCTTGGAAAAAACATTTAAAGCTAAGATTATTTTAATTGAAGATTTTAAACCGATTAATATTTCGTCTACAAAAATACGAGAACTGATAGCGAACAATGACGGTTTCGAAGAATTTATACCCGAAAAAGTATGCGAATATATAAAAAATAATAATCTTTATATAAGAAAGACTGAATAATGAATTATTCAATAAATGACATTAAAAAAATCATTCGCCATAATTTATCCGATGAAAAATATGAACACTCAATAGGCGTTATGTCCAGTGCAAAACAATTGGCACAGAAATACGGAGCGAATGTCGAAAAGGCGGAATTGACGGGATTATTACATGATATAACCAAAGAATATTCAAAAGAACAGCATCGAAATGTCATCGAAAAATATAATATAAATTTGGACGAATTGGAAAAAACCGAAAAAAAATTATGGCATTCGATAACGGGCTCTTATTTGGTGAAAAATGAAATCATTGATGACGACGAAATTTTCAATGCGGTCAGGTATCACACAACGGGCAGAGCGGACATGTCGCTGCTTGAAAAAATCATCTATGTGGCGGATTTTATCGAACCGAACAGGGATTATGACGATGTGGAATATTATCGGAAAAAAGCGTTCGAAAATCTTGATACGGCATTTTTTGAAGGTGTGAAGTGGAATCTCATCGAAATTTTACAAAAAAATAAAATTGCACATATAAATACGTTAAATGCTTATAATTTTATGATAAAAGACAGAAAAAAAGGAGAAAACTAATGTTAGAAATGGTAAAAATAGCAGCAAAAGCTTTGGACGACAAAAAAGCAGTTGATATAAAGGTAATAAAAATCGGCGATCTGACCGTTTTGGCGGATTATTTCGTCATTTGCAACGGTACGAGTACAACTCAAATCAAATCACTGGCGGACGAAGTGGAATTCAAAATGGAAGAAGCGGGTTATAAAATTTCGCACAGAGAAGGTAAAAGTGCGGGAAATTGGATTTTATTGGATTATCACGACATAATGGTTCATATTTACAACAAAGAAATGCGTGAATTTTATGATTTGGAACGTTTTTGGAGAGACGGCGAATTTTTAGAATTGGCGGACTTAATTTAAAAGGGAATGGTGCTATAATGGTGTATGATTTTAAAAATAATGACAAAAAATGGCAGGAAAAATGGGAAAATTCGGCAGTTTTTCATGCGGAAAATAATAGCAAAAAACCAAAATATTACGCTCTTATAGAATTTCCGTATCCGTCAGGCCAAGGACTTCATGTGGGACACCCTCGTCCGTATACAGCGCTCGATTGCGTAGCACGCAAACGCAGACTCGAAGGATATAACGTGTTGTTTCCGATGGGTTGGGACGCTTTTGGTTTACCCACGGAAAATTTTGCGATGAAAGTGAAAATTCATCCTGCGACAGTGACAAAAAATAACGTTGAACGTTTTAAATCACAACTTCAATCTTTGGGTTTTTCGTTTGATTGGTCACGCGAAATAAATACAACCGATTCCAATTATTATAAATGGACGCAATGGATTTTCTTACAGTTATTCAAAAAAGGTTTGGCGTATAAGAAAAAAATGGCGGTAAACTGGTGTACATCGTGTAAAGTTGTTTTGGCGAATGAAGAAGTTATCAACGGCGGCTGTGAACGCTGCGGAGCGGAAGTTATACGCAAGGAACAGCAGCAATGGGTTTTAAAAATTACGGAATATGCGGAAAAATTGATTAACGACCTTGACGAACTTGATTATATGCCGAAAATAAAAACACAGCAAAAAAATTGGATAGGACGTTCGACAGGCGCGGAAGTTGATTTTGATACAACATCAGGCGATCGGTTAAGAGTCTATACGACACGTCCCGATACATTGTTCGGCGCAACTTATATGGTTATTTCCCCTGAACATCCGTTTTTGGAATTATGGAAAGATCAAATAATCAATTATGATAAAATTATTGAATATAAAATTCAATCGTCCAAAAAAAGCGATTTTGAACGCACAGAGCTTGTCAAAGACAAAACAGGCGTTAAATTAGAAGGCGTTGAAGCCATTAATCCCGTTAATAATAAAAATATACCGATTTTTGTTTCGGATTATGTTCTTATGACCTATGGAACAGGTGCAATCATGGCAGTTCCTGCACATGACTCACGTGACTGGGAATTCGCCAAAACTTTTGGTCTTCCGATGGTGGAAGTCGTTGCGGGCGGTGACATTTCCAAAGCGGCTTTTGAAGACATTGAAACGGGTACATTAATTAATTCAGATTTCTTGGATGGCTTGAGTGTCAGTGATGCTAAAATTAAAATTATTGATTGGATTACCAATAAAAAAATCGGCGTTGAATCGGTAAAATATAAATTGCGTGACTGGATTTTTTCTCGTCAGCGTTATTGGGGCGAACCCATGCCGATTGTGCATTGCGAAAAATGCGGACATGTAGCCATTCCTGAAAGTGAATTACCTTTAAAATTACCTGATTTAGTAGACTTTGAGCCGACTGATACGGGCTTGTCCCCGCTTTCAAAACTAACGGATTGGGTGAACACAACTTGCCCGAAATGCGGAGGTCCTGCTCAGCGTGAAACAGATACCATGCCTCAATGGGCGGGTTCGTCGTGGTATTTCATCCGTTATTGCGATCCCATGAATAATAATGAACTGGCGTCAAAAGAAGCGATAAATTATTGGCTTCCCGTGGACTGGTACAACGGCGGCATGGAACATACGACTTTGCATTTGTTATATTCGCGTTTCTGGCATAAATTTTTATATGATATAGGTATTGTCAATACGCCTGAACCGTATAAAAAACGTACGTCTCAAGGCATGATTTTGGGCGAAAACGGTGAAAAAATGTCCAAATCACGCGGAAATGTGGTCAATCCGGACGATATTATCAACGAATATGGCGCAGATACCATGCGTGTGTACGAAATGTTCATCGGAGATTTTGAAAAATCAGCGCCATGGCAAAACACGGGAGTCAAAGGCAGCAAACGTTTTCTTGACAGAGTTTTTTATCTTCTTGAAAATGTTTCGGAAGGTGAAAATTATTCTTCTGAATTGGAAACAAAAATGCACAAAACCATCAAAAAAGTTTCTGAAGACATTGAGAATTTGAAATACAATACGGCGATCGCTGCACTCATGACGCTGCTCAACGATATAGGTGATAACAACGGCTGCAATAAAGCGGAATTGAAGACATTTATTACTCTATTAAATCCGTTTGCACCTCATTTGACCGAAGAAATGTGGGAACTTTTAGGTTTTGAAAATATGCTTGCTCAAACGATTTGGCCGAAATTTGACGAAAGTAAAATCGTTGACAGTGTTATCGAAATTCCTGTTCAGATTAACGGAAAATTACGCTGCACAATCATGCTTGACGCAGGTACAGAACAATCAAAAGCACTCGAAACCGCCAAAGCGGACAGCAAAATTGCCGCTTTGATTACAGATAAACAAATTGTAAAAGAAATATTTATTAAAGATAAATTAATAAATATTGTCGTAAAGTAGTTGACAAACGCTTTGTTTTCTGATATAATTGTAAAGTTCCTAAGACAATAGGTGCATTATGCTTAAAATGCCTATCGAGGAAGAGTTAATAATTTTTGTTTTTAATGACATTTTTATGCTCTTTTATGCGATATGCGTAAAAGAGCTTTTATATTATAATTTTACGGAGGTGAAAAAATAAATGCCAAGTGAAAAAATATTAGAAGTAAAGAAGCAAGCGGTCGTCGATCTTACTGAAAAAATCCGTAATGCAGCGGCAGGTGTTTTTGTCGATTATAAAGGTATAAACGTAAAAGACGACACAGCTTTGCGTAATTTAATGCGTAAAGAGGGTGTAGAATATACCGTTGTTAAAAATACTCTTACCCGCTTTGCTTTAAAAGAATTGGGTTATTCGGATATCGAAGACGTTTTGAACGGCACGACAGCTCTTGCTGTATCGTCCGATTTAGTAGCACCCGCAAAAATTTTATGCGATTACGCTGAAAAACATAAGAATTTTTCGGTCAAAGCAGGATTTGTTGAAGGTAAAACTTTGGACGCAGCAGGCGTAACGGCTCTCTCAAAACTTCCTTCAAAGGATGTTCTCGTTGCAACGGTTCTCGGAACATTGAATGCTCCGATTACAGGTTTTGTAACAGTGCTTAACGGCAATATTCGCGGACTTGCAGTAGCGTTGAATGCTATTGCTGAAAAGAAAAATGCCTAAGACAGGCTAAAAAAGAAAAAAATAATTCATAATAATTTAGGAGGACAAAATCATGGCAAGCGAAAAAGTATTAAAATTAATTGAAGACGTTAAAGTCTTAACAGTATTGGAATTATCAGAATTAGTAAAAGCATTAGAAGAAGAATTCGGTGTATCCGCAGCAGCTCCTATGGCAGTTGCAGCAGCACCTGTAGCAGCAGCAGCTCCCGCAGCAGCTGAACAATCAGAATTCACAGTTATCTTGGCAGCTCAAGGCGAAAAGAAAATGGACGTTATCAAAGCTGTCAGAGAATTGACAGGTTTGGGTTTAAAAGAATCCAAAGACTTAGTTGACAACGCACCAAAACCAATCAAAGAAGGCGTTTCAGCTGACGAAGCTAACAAAATCAAAGAAGCTCTTGAAGCAGCCGGCGCAAAAGTTGAATTGAAATAATTTAATTTAAAATTCAAAGTCTCTGTTAGTTTTAACAGGGACTTTTTTTGTGCAAATTTAAAAGTTGCGTTTGTTTGTTGAAAATGATATAATATTATTAAAAGAAAGGATGATGATAAAATGAAAAAGAAAATTATATTTTTATTATATTAATTTTTATTTGTTTATCAGTTTTCCTTTTTTTATATTTATATCTATCAAACAAACCGATAATCTACCCTTTCGACAAAGTTATCCACGAATATTTCAATCGTGAAGAGAATAAATATCTGACATCATTATCGTTACTTGAGTATGAATATGATAAGAAAAAATATTTTGAAAGATACGACCATGTAAATATAAAGTATAATGTAATGATGGAAAATGATGAATATGTTTTTTTCAGCACTGAAATTAAAACAGAAGCTGCTTTAGGAAATGACTACTTCGATTATCATACTTTTTTGTATTCAAAAAATGATAAAAAAACAGTGCTTTATGTAGGTGCTTTGAATTATTATGAGCGTGAATTGACATATTCGTATTATAAAGATTATATAGATCTTTTTCCGTCATTACAATCTGTTTGTTATTATGATCCATATGAAGATATATATAAAGACAGTATTTATATAAAAAATCAAACAAATAACAGTGTAACATTGTCTTGTGTTTTTATGTTTTTACCACATGTTTCGGGTAAATATCAATTAGCTCCTCTTGTTATTACGGAAAAATTTTATAATAATATGAGAAATATTTTTGATGATACTCTTTCGGAAGATGATTGGAATTTTTTATATAAAAAAATAGAAAAAAATGATTTTGAAGTAAATAAAAATTTACGAGATTTATATGAAACAAAAGGAATCCCGTTTGATAAAATGAGCATGTATCATTTAATTGAAATCCCTGATTTTGCAGATTATTATAAATTTAATTCATATGGTGATACTATTTATTTAAAAAGAAATCCTTCGTATTATGGCAAATTATATAATTTTGTAGATAATCAACTTTATAAAAAAGGTTACACTGCAAACTTCGTCCGCAAAGAACTAAAAAAACTCGGTTTCGACGGCAAAAATGCGTTTGGTGTGATTTTGGAAGTAACAGTTACATTTACTGATGATGATTATAACGTGGACATTGAAGTGATTGCAGAAAATAAATATCAGAGTTAAAAATAAAACACCGGCAGAAATTAAACTGTCGGTGTCTTATTTAAGGGATTGTATATGAAAAAGTGTGAAATAAGCTATTTGGCTTGGTTATTTTTGGTATGTATATATTATACTATTTAATTGTTGCAAAAAGATGTAATATGTGTGGCGAAGATGTGGTAAATTAAAAAAAGTCTTTATTTTATTTAATATTATGATATAATATATATACAGATTATTATTTAACATTGGAGGATATATGCCCAAATTAATTTATGTAGTGGATGACGAAAAAAATATACGTGAAATAATCAGATCATATCTGGAAAAAGAAAATTATACGGTCAAAGAATTTGCCAGCGGAGAAGAAGCGTTTGAAGCTTTTAATATCACTCAGCCTGATATGCTTATTATAGATATAATGATGCCGGGAATGTCGGGTTTTGAGTTATGCAATCATATTCGGAAAAAGTCTAATATTCCCATAATCATCGTGTCGGCGAGAGACGCGGAAATCGACAGGATTTTGGGTATAGAAATGGGCGCGGACGATTATATGATGAAACCTTTTTCGACACGTGAATTAGTGGCGCGTGTCAAAGCCGTTTTTCGCCGAATGGACGGAATTGTTATTGATAAAAAAGTTGAAGTGTATCCTAATTGCCGAGATTTAAGAATGTATCCGTCGGAAAGACGCGTTGTGAAAGTCAACGGCGAAGATGAACTGGACATAAATCTCACAACTATGGAATATGATTTCATTTTGTTTTTAGTGACGAATAAAAACAGGGTCTTTACACGCGATCAACTATTGAAAAACATCTGGGATTACCAATATATCGGCGATACACGTGCAGTGGACGATTTGGTAAAACGTATCCGTAAAAAACTGGACATGGCTGTAATGGAATTTCAGATTGAAACAGTATGGGGATACGGTTACAAAGTAACGGATGCTTATGAAGAAAGTATTTAGTATATGAAAAGCATAAAATTTAAATTAATAGTAACGCATGTTATCGTTATTGCACTCGTTTCGGCTATTTCGTTGACGTTTATCACGTCTTTTGCCGAATCGTATATTATTTCTGATACACAACGTAAATTGAGCGACGACGCCATAGAAATAAGCAAAGCGTTAGACGGTTCGTATAATCTTGATCAATATATTTCTGTTCAGCGGATATTTCAAAAAATTGCGAATAACAACAATTCCATGCTGATTTTAACAACGGACGGCAATGACATGTATTCGCTGAATTTCGATTTTATTGAAATCACACCCAAGGAATTTGCGGCTATTATTAAAGACAAGATAAATACGCTGGGAACGCATATTATTCGTGTGGGAGAAGATAACTATTCGATATATATAACGGATATTCATGACAGAATAATGGATAATACAATAGGCTATGTAGTATTGATAGCGCCGGTTGTGGCGTATAATATGTATAGTCCTCTTGTTCGGTTATATATGTTTTCGCTTTCTGGAGCGTCGATTTTAGCGATTTTGATTGCTCTGGTTTTGTCCAATCCAATGATTGAGAACATAAAAAAGTTAAAAATGCGTGCGAATTTGGTAGCGAACAGACGTTTTGACGAAGAAATTTTGATTAATTCGAAAGATGAAATCGGCGAATTAGCATTGTCAATTGATGCGATGGCGGACAGTATTCAAGAATATGATTATAATCAAAAAGTCTTTTTGCAAAACGCATCGCACGAATTGAGAACTCCATTAATGAGTTTGCGTGGTTTTGCGGAAGGGTTAAAAGACGGCGTTTTTAACGATATTCCGACGACATCCGATTTGATTTTGGGTGAAGTGACACGGCTGGAAAAATTAGTTGAAGACGTTATGTATTTAACAAAAATTGAATCGTCGTATTCAACGTCGGTTATGAGTGAAATATCGATTGAAGATCTGATTGACGAAAGTATTTCGCGTATAGCTGGCATTGCGATAGCCAACGGTATTTGCGTGGTTAAAAACATACAGAATAACGTTATATTACATGGTGACGGCGAAAAATTAGTGACGGCTTTTGTAAATATTTTATCAAACGGTTTACGTTATGCTGCGGATATGATAATTATTAACGTTGAAGTTAAAAATGAATACGTTAATATTGAGATAATTGACGACGGTTCGGGTATAAACGAAGAAGACTTATTACATTTATTCGATCGTTTTTATAAAGGTCAAGGCGGAAAACATGGTTTGGGTCTTTCGATTACAAAAGCGATTATTGTGGCACACAAAGGAACAATCAGCGCATTTAACCGAAAAAATGACGAAAATAAAACAGGTGCTGTGTTTAAAATTGTTTTACCTATATATAGCGTTAATGTATTTGTTGAAAAGATTGACTGAGATTCGAGCGGTTTTCGGTTAATTTAGGAATATATGAACAGTTTTCTATTAATTGTATGTTCTTTTCATAAACAAAATCGTCTGTTAAAACAGTAATAACAGGCGATTTTTCATTGTTTTTGAATAAAAAATTGTATTTTTTTGTATTTATTGCTTGTTAATACCTTTAAAAACATATAATACAAATGTACTAATTAAATTTTTTATGTTCTATATATTGACAGATAAAATAAATTAGTGTACAATATATTGTGTACAAAAGATGTGAAAGGTAAAAGAAATAATGATACAGTGTATAAAGAAACGTGACGGAAGAATTGTTCCGTTTGATTATGAAAGAATACAAGACGCTATATATAAGGCGACGATTGCGATCGGAAAAAAAGATATTGAATTGGCAAAAACGCTTTGTGCAAGTGTTTTGCAACATATTAATGAGACAAATAAAGATATTATCGAAGTTGAACAGATACAAGATATAGTAGAAAAAACTTTAGTTAATTCGGGTTATTACGAATTGGCGAAAGCGTATATTTTATATAGGAATGAACGCACTAATATTCGCGAAGTACGCAGCGAATTAATGAAAATATACGATAAAATAACCTATAAAGATGCAAAAGATGAAGATTTAAAACGTGAAAACGCTAATATTGACGGCGATACAGCGATGGGATCAATGTTAAAATATGGCACGGAAGGTACAAAATACTATAATTTATTATCGATGATAAAACCCGAATATGCGCAGGCACATAAAGTTGGCGACATACATATTCATGATCTCGATTTTTACACGCTGACAACGACATGTTGCCAAATTGATATGCAAAAATTACTGAAAGGCGGTTATATCACAGGACACGGATCTTTGCGTGAACCGAGTAATATCCTGACATATGCTGCTTTGATGTGCATTGCTATTCAATGCAATCAAAATGACCAGCATGGCGGACAGAGCGTGCCTAACTTCGATTATGCGCTGGCTGAAGGCGTCAGAAAAACCTACGGTAAAGTTTACCGCGACAATATGGTTAAATATTTGGAAATAATAAGCGGAAAAGAAGATATTAAAGCCTTTATTTTTGATATTTACGAAGAATTCAAGCAAAAAGGTATTATTCCTGAAATGGACAAAAAATGCGTTTATTATTCGCATGAAAAAGAAAAATTATTACAAATTATTGATGAACAAACATACGAAAAAGCATTTTCATATGTATATAAAAAATCATGTGAAGAAACCAATACGCAGACATTCCAGGCGATGGAAGCTCTTATTCATAATTTGAACACGATGCATTCACGTGCAGGAGCGCAAGTGCCGTTCAGCTCGATAAATTATGGTATGGATACGACAGTTGAAGGCAGAATGGTTATTAAAAATATTCTTTTAGCTACAGAAAACGGCTTGGGAATGGGCGAAACAGCGATTTTCCCGATTCATATTTTCAAAGTCAAAGAAGGAATAAATTATAATCCCGATGACCCGAATTATGACTTGTTTAAATTGGCATGTAAAGTCAGTGCGAACCGTATGTACCCGAACTTTTCGTTCCTTGACGCACCTTTTAATTTGAAGTATTATGTACCGGGTAAACATGAGACGGAAATTGCTTATATGGGCTGCAGAACACGCGTAATAGGGAATGTTTTTGATCCTGAAAATGAGATTATCTACGGCAGAGGGAATCTGAGTTTTACGACAGTACCTCTTCCGAAACTCGCAATTCTTGCAAAAGGTGATATAGATGAATTTTATAGATTGCTTGATGACAGAATGGGCATGGCAATCGGGCAGATGCTGGACAGATTTGAAATACAAGCAGGTAAAAAAGTACGTAATTATCCGTTCCTTATGGGTCAAGGTATATGGATGAATTCCGATAAATTGGGTTTAGACGACGAAATCAGAGAAGTTCTCAAACACGGAACGCTTTCATGCGGATTTATCGGACTTGCGGAATGTTTGAAAGCACTGATCGGCGTACATCACGGTGAAAGCGATAAAGCTCAGGTATTGGGTTTGCAAATCATTAAACATATGCGTGATGTTTGCGACGAATATTCCCAAAAATATAAAATGAACATAACATTGCTGGCAACGCCTGCAGAAGGTACAGCGGGACGGTTTGTTAAATTAGACAGAAATCTTTTCGGCACAATCCCGGGCGTTACAGACAGAGAATATTATACTAATTCATTCCATGTACCGGTTTATGCGAAAATAAACGCATTTGATAAAATAAAACGCGAAGCTCCCTATCACGAATATTCCAACGCGGGACACATCACTTATGTCGAAATGGACGGAGATCCCGGACAAAATTTAGACGCATTCGAAGATATCATTCGTTGCATGAAAGAGTCCGGAGTGGGTTACGGTTCAATCAATCATCCGATTGACAGAGACTGTATCTGCGGATATAACGGTATTATCGGCGACGTTTGCCCGAAATGCGGACGAGAAGAAGGCGATGTTAAATTCGAACGTATTCGTCGTATAACAGGCTATTTGGTCGGTACGCTTGACTTTTTTAATAACGCAAAACGTGCAGAAGTTATGGACAGGGTTAAACATTTATGATCAGAATTGCCGGTATAATCGAGGAATCGATTGTCGATGGCCCGGGCGTTCGGACGAGTATTTTCGTACAGGGCTGTTTGCATAATTGCGAAGGTTGTCATAATCAGCATA
>JGI994J12354_10004213_pt1 | contig 13035 bp, 6 predicted proteins | sample IntmicLarv3ML3BL_FD_12354 | JGI IMG/M metagenome (IMG submission 12354)
GACGCAGTTGCGGCGTTGCCGATGAGCGGCTGGATAGACCTGCCGCAATCAATCTCGCCGGAGGCTCTTACGCGGCTACACACGGCGGCGGAGCAAATTTGCGCTCAGTCGCAGGCGTTGGTTCTCGTCGGCGTTGGCGGGTCAAGCCTCGGCGCGCGCGCACTAATTGACGCGTTTCCGTCGCGCGCCGGCATATCAGAGGTCTTTTACGCCGGCGATAATCTGTCGGGAATGTACATGTCGCGTCTCATCGAGACGCTAAAAACCCGCGACTTTTCGGTCATCGCGGTGTCAAAATCCGGCGAAACGACAGAGCCCGCCGCGGCACTGCGGATACTACTCCCGCTAATGCGCGAGCGATACGGCGAGAGCTTCCGCGAGCGGCTTTATATAGTAGCGGGCGACCGCAAATCGCCCTTGCGCGACTGCGCGGAGCTTGTCGGGTGCGAGCTTTTCACGATTCCCGAGAATATCGGTGGCCGCTATAGCGTGCTGACGGCGGCGGGACTGCTCCCCGCGGCGGCTTGCGGAGTTGACATCGCCGAAATTGTGCGCGGAGCGGCGGAGATTGCGAAGGGCAATCTCGACGCCTCGCTGTCATACGCGGCGGCGCGTCAGGTTTTGAGCGCAAAAGGCTTCAAGGTCGAGCTTTTCGCCTCTTTTGAGCCGGATTTTGCAAGCCTTGGCGAGTGGTGGAAACAGCTATTTAGCGAGAGCGAGGGTAAGCTCGGACGCGGAATTTTACCGGCGGCGCTCAGCTTTTCGGCGGACCTGCACTCAATGGGTCAGTATATTCAGGACGGGCGGCGCGAGCTTTTTGAGACGATTGTGTCGGTTGAGAACCTGCCCGCCGATGTAATAATCCCGGAGAATACGGTCTTTAATGACGGCTTCGCCTTTTTGGGCAATATGCCGCTGAATACGGCGAATACAGTTGCGCGCCAGTCGGTGTGCGAGGCTCATATAGCCGGCGGCGTGCCCGTAATGGAGCTGATTGCGGATAGCTTGGACGAGCGCTCGCTCGGCGGCTTGCTGTATTTCTTCGAATATGCGTGTGCAATTTCGGCGCTTCTCGACGGAGTTGACCCGTTCGACCAGCCGGGCGTAGAGGCGTATAAGAGCATAATGCGCACAAAGCTGAAAGAAGTATAAAAAAAGCTTGAAAGTTTGCGTTAATTTTGGTAGAATTAAAGAACAAAATCACAAAGGAGATTTAACTATGTTAAAGCTAATTATGGGTCTCAAGGGCTCCGGCAAGACGAAGATGTTCATAGACCTCGTCAACACAGCACTAAAGGATGAGCATGAGCAGGGTCATATCGTCTGCATCGAAAGAGGAAAGCGCTTGATGTTTGATATTCCGCATGCTGTCCGTCTCGTCGAGACTGAGGAGTATGGCATAAACAGCTTCGCGTTTTTGAAGGGCTTCATCTCCGGCTTGCGCGCCGGCAACTTCGATATCACGCACATCTTCTTCGACAGTGTTCTGGGTCTCATTGACGCAAACCTTGATGCCGAGGCAGAGGAGTTTTTCGACTGGTGCCAGGCGTTTTCAGAGCGCGAGGGCGTAAAGTTCACAATGATGGTTTCGGCAGACATCAACTCCGCGTCCGACAGAATCAAGAAGTATCTGTGAGCGTAAAACTGCTGTTGCAGTCTTGTTGTGCGCCGTGCTCTACAGTTGCGCTTGAGCGACTGCATGCCGCAGGTTACGATGTCACCGTTTTCTATTGCAACCCCAACATTTTTCCAGAGGAAGAGTATAATAAAAGATGCGGAGAGCAGAAACGTCTGCTCTCCGCGCTTCCGCATGAGGTTGGATTTATCGAATCTCCGTACGACCATGAATCGTTTTTAGCGATAGCCCGCGGGTACGAATCAGAGCCGGAGGAGGGCGCACGTTGCCGCCGCTGTTTCGAGCTTCGAATGCGCGAAACGGCGCACGCCGCGGCCGAGCGCGGGTTTGAGGTCATAAGCTCAACGATAACGACGGGGCCGCGCAAGCGCGCGGCGGATGTGAATGTGGCGGGCGAGGCGGCGTCGGCAGAATTCGGGGTCAGATGGTTGACAGAGGACTTCAAAAAACGCGACGGCTACAAGCGCAGTATCGAGATATCGAAAGAGCACGAGCTATACCGTCAAAACTACTGCGGCTGTGAATTTTCAATGCGATAATTCCTGAAAAGGAGACAATTGATGAGAGTAAAAAAGGCTGTAATCCCCGCGGCGGGGTTTGGGCTGCGCATGCTGCCCGCGTCAAAAACCGTGCCGAAGCTAATGCTTCCGCTCGTCGACAAGCCGGCGATTCAGTATATAATTGAGGAGGCAGTCGCCTCCGGGATAGAGGATATTTGCATAGTCACCGGGCGCGACAAGACGGTGATGGAGGATTATTTCGACTACACGCCGGAGCTTGAGGACAAACTTGCCGCGACCGGCAAGCTCGCAGAGCTTGAGGCGGTGCGCCGCATTGCGGATATGGCGAATATATATTATGTGCGCCAAAAGGAGGCGCTCGGGCTCGGACATGCGGTGTGGAAGGCGCACGCGTTTGTCGGGGACGAGCCGTTTGCGGTACTGTTACCGGACGACATCATGTTCTCCGAAGTGCCTGCAACGCAACAGTTAATTGCCGCGGCGGAGCAACACGGCACATCGGCGATTGCAACACAGCTCGTCCCGGCTGAGGACATTGCGAAAAAATCCTCACTAAAGGTAGAGCCGCTTGACGGGCGAGTTATGCGCCTGCTTGACATGAATGAAAAACCGACACCGCAGGAAAAATTCAGCGACTACGCAATTTTAGGCAGGTACGTGCTGACGAGCGAAATTTTCGGAATCCTCGCAAAAACCGCACCCGGTCACGGCGGCGAAATTCAGATAACGGACGCGTTGCGCAAGCTTTGCAATCGCGACCCGATGGTGGCGGTCGACTTTGACGGCAGATATTACGACACGGGCAACATGCGCGGATTTTTAGAGGCAACGATTGACTACGCACTGCGCCACAACGATCTCGGCGACTGGTTGCGCGATTTCATCAAGGCTAAATCGCAAACCTTATAGAGCAATTTGCAAAAGTCATCATAGCTCGCCCCTCCCATTTTCAAAATTTTCGCATATACTTAAAAAAGAGTAGTTGACTTCCGTAATTCTATGTGTTACAATTCTGAACGACAAAGGGTAAGCGATGGGACAAGCCATCGCCGCTTGAAAATTAAATATCGAGCAAACGGAGAGGAAGTATCGGCGCTTAAAAAGCGCTCCGACGGGGAACCCCGTCGGCACTGTACCTCAGCAACCGTGAGATCAACGAAAAGCCAAAATGCCACTGGAAGCGCAAAGCTTCTGGGAAGGCGGCTGAGTAGGAAATTCGTGCAAACGCGCGAAAACGGGTCAAGTCGGAATACTCTCCCTTGCTATTGAGTCGCACCTGAGTGGAGCGGTGATATAAAAATCCGAAAGAAATAGCGGGAATCTCCGTTTTTTCGTGTTGTATAGACTGGATTAATAATGAATCGCCGGGACACAGATGATGTGTCTCGGCGATTTTTTGTGTAATAAATCGAGCAAATCGTGTCCCCATAGCTCCGGTCGCGGTTTATCGAAATTATTATATTAAGCATTACAATACACCACGCGCCAAAATCACATTAATACTGGAGGAGAAAAAATGCAGAATTTCATCAAGCGTAGCATAGGTACACTGCTTGTGTTGGTTATGTTACTGGCGTTGTTGCCTGCGGCCGCGTTCGCGGCAGACACAATGACCATCAAAGTAACAGCAAACACAGACTCAAGCAACCCGACCATGGTCGGAGTGTACGAGAGAGGGTCATACTATTATAAAGAGCAGATAAGTTATCCTGTAACCTTTGTGAAAACAGAGGGTGGATATGATATCTACACGGCAAGCCCTGCGTCAAGCGGCATACTTATCGTTTCGGCGTATGTTCCGGGCGTGACGAATAAGGCGGCGCAATCGGCAAGTGCCGGAAGCACCGTCACGCTGAATTTAACGACACCTGCACCGTGGAGCGCGGGCGGATCCTATTCCGACAACATGTACACGAACCTGAACGATAACGGCACTTTAAATCTTGATGTCGGGCAGAGCTTTGACCTCGACACGTTCCGTGTATGGCAGGCGCTGGGAAGCTCAGCTTCCGAGAACATCTACGTAGAGCCGGAGTTCTACTTCGAGGTAATCGGCGACAGCATCAGCACGATGACCATCGGCGGAGCCGGACGCGAACAGCTAAAAATAACGGCGGAGCAAACAGGCGTAAGCGTAATCAAGATTACGTACGGTCCTGTTTCCATCAACGGATCCAACTACAAGGCCATAGAGCCGAGCAATACGTATGCAGTCGTTGTAAATGTCAACGGCGGCGCGAATTTTAACACGGGTATCAATACTCCGGGCGGCGTGGAGATGCGCAATGACTTTGACACCGTCTATTTTAATAAAACTATCGGCTCAACGGATTTTACATTCACGCCTGCAAGCGGCTCAACCGTTAAAGTCCATCCCCCGATTCATACCACGACTTGGGATACCGGCTGGATAAACGGTACGGAGAGCGGCGGCGCTTGGACAGTGCCGCTGACCGAGGGCAGAAATATAATTGAGGTTACAAACGGCACCTCGACGCGTTATCACATTGTAAAGGCGCGTGGCGTAACGATTGGTATTTCCAACCTTTCGACCCCGAACGAGCCGATTGCGGTTGGTGAAACGGCGCGTATCACAATTCGTGGTATTGAGTCACCAATTCAGAAGATGGCGGGTGTTTATAACCCCGGCTTCTCGATTAAGCCCTATTTGAGATATACATCCGGCGCGGCAACTGTAAAGAGCGACTCATCCGGTCAGTATGAGCTTCTGCAAAAGACGTTTGTAGTGGACTATACGCTCTCGGACAAGGACGAGAATGTTCTAAACGGCCGCATTCAGGGAGGCGGCGGTTTCTGGGGCGTTGGCATGACTCTGGGCGAGCATAGAAATTTCCCCCTTTCGGGTGTCGGACCGAGTATCGGTGCCGCGCCTGATATGGGCGAGATATTCTTCGGAATCCTGCCGGAGATTGAGCTGACGGTCGACGAAACCCGCAGTGCCATTTCGCCGTTTACAGAGGATGGCTGGCTGATTGTCGATTGCGGCACCGGCGGAACAAACGCCAATAATAGCTTGACGCAAAAGATAAGAGATTTAGTTGGCGCGGCTAACCTTGATACGGTCAAAAAGCTCAAAGTTATCGGTACGATGACGAACTGGGATTTTTATAACAACACGGCTATGACAACCGCCTACGGCGCACTAACATCGGGTAACAACAACACCAGAGACGCGATGCTGACAGAGCTCATTGAGTTAGACCTCAGTGAAGCGACAATAGCTACGCTTCCGAACCAAGCTCTACGGCGCATTAGAAAGCTCGAAAAGCTACGGCTTCCGGCAAATATAATAACCGTCAATCATGTGTTTTATAACCTTCCGGCGCTTACCACGGTAGCCTTTGGCGATGCGCCATATGTTGAGGGTGTAATTGATTTGACAGGATTTACAGGAAGTTCGCTGGCGGCGAACGTGTTTGGTCAATATGTCAGTGATCCCGGATATAGCGGCACCTCAACAGTAACTAAACTCATTACACAAGGTGCTCTGGGAGTTCCGGAAAATGGATTTTTGGGTCTGATTAGTTTGCAGGAGGTCATATTCACAGGCGACACCCTCGGCACAATCAGCACTACCAAGGCGTTTGTTGCGGGCATAAAGGCAACTGCCGTCGCATACATCCCCGACGGCGCGGATAAGAGCAAGCTGACAGCGTACTTTGATACAGTAAAGTTTATCTCCGAGTATCCTGCGGCAGACGCGGGACTGCTCACGGCAAAGACAGAGCTTGCGGACGCGCTTGTCGTCTACAAGCAGACATACAGCACAAATCCCGGCTATTCCGAATACATGTGGGATGTGCTTGAAAAGGCGATTGACGACGCAGATACGATTCTGACGTATGATGATTATATCCTCACCGTAACGGCGCTTGAGGGCGCAAAAGCGGTGATTGAGGACGCAATTGCCGCCCTAACGCCGGACAAGACGGCGCTGAAGGACGCGATTGCTGACGCAATTGACTATTCGGAAAGCGATTGGACGACCGCCTCGTGGAGCGTTTTCACCTCCGCGTTGGATTATGCGCGCTCGGTGTATTATGATAAGAACGCGAGTTTAACTGAGGTTACAACGGCATACAGCAATCTTGATGCCGCGATAACCGGACTTGAGGAGCCGTTAGGCGACAAGTCGTGGCTTGAGGGTTATATCGCCCTGTTCGGCACGTCTCCGCAGAGCGACTTCACGGCAGACGGCAACTTTACGGCGTTTGAGGCGGCAATGAATGCGGCAAAGGCGGTAGTTGCAGACCCGACGGCGACCGTAAAAGAGGTCAACATAGTCGAAGAGGCGTTTGTCAACGCGATGAATCTCGTTGTCTACATCGGTGACTTGCGTTATGAGATTACCAATGCAAAAACGCTTGCACAGGCGAATTACACAGCGGCAACGTGGTCTGTTTTTGCGACGGCGCTCAGCGCCGCCGAGACAGTGCTTGCAAAAGCCGACGCAACGAAGATTGAGGTTGATACCTCGGCATCCGCACTTCGTTCGGCGGTTCTGAACTTGCAGTCGGCGAATACCGGCGGCGGCGGTGGAACTATTCAGCCGCCAAAATCCATGACCGTAACCTTCCGCTTAATCGGCGATACAAAGCATGACAGCTTTGAAGAGCATGACAAGTATGTGACGTGGATTGCCACGAAGTCGTATACCTTCAACAACGTGGATAGAGTCACGGTTTACGACCTGTTTACGCGCGCACTTGACGATGCAAAATTGGGCTATAAGGGCGCAGAGACAAACTATATCAGCTCGATTCAGGCTCCGGCGGTGCTTGGCGGCTATTGGCTCAGCGAGTTTGACAACGGTCCGAACAGCGGCTGGATGTACACAGTAGACGGCGTACACCCCGGCTACGGACTCAAAGAGGAGTATATCTATCACGGCGAGGAAATCATTTGGCAATACGTCGACGACTATACGGCGGAGACATCGTTTGAGGGCAGAAACCCGCTCTATCCTGAGCGTTGGCTTGAGGCTCCGGACGTAAATCCGGGTAGCGGCTCGAACAGCGGAAGCGGAGCCGGCGCGGTTGCGCAGGTAAAGCAGGAGATTAACCCGGTTACCGAGACGACGAACGGCGTAACGACCGCAACGGTTGCCAATAATACGATTACAAATGCGCTGACCGCATTAACAACAGAGCTCGCAAAGCCTGCAAACAGCGGAAAAACGGGCGAAGTGGTGCTGAATGTTGACAGCACAAGCACAACGACTGCGATAAAGACAAATGTCTCGGCAGAGGCAATTCAAGCGATTGCCAACGCGGGTAATGTCGTGCTCACAGTGAATGGAGAGCTTGGCGCGGTCACGCTTGACAGCAAGACGTTAGAGGGTATTGCGTCAGCCGCATCGGCGAACGACGAAATCACGATTGAAATCGCAGCGGTCAAGGCAGATACCCTGCCTGCGGCGCAAAAAGAGGTTGCCGGCGACAGCAAAGTGTTCGAGGTGGAAGTCACGGTTGCCGGAACGGCGATTCACAATCTGTCGGGTACGGCGACGGTTACCCTCCCGTATGCATTAAAGTCTGGCGAGTCTGCAAATTCGTTGACGGTCTATCACCTTGCGGCTGATGGCACACTGACCGAGATGAAGGACGCAAAATACGATAGCGACAAGCGCGGATTTGTGTTCACAACGACGCATTTCTCGGTGTTCATAGTTGCAAAAAAGGGTTTAACAGGCGAGATTGACTGGGAGAATCCGTTTGTGGACGTAACAGATGAGGATTGGTTCTATGAGGCGGTACGTTATGTTTGCGCCAATGAGCTGATGAACGGCACAAGCGCGACCGAGTTCTCACCGAGAGTTGCGATGACGCGCGCTATGATGGTGCAGGTTCTGTACAATTATGAGGGCAAGCCGGCAGTCACCGCAAAGAGCGCCTTCACGGATGTTGCGGACGACGCTTGGTATGCGGACGCTGTAATCTGGGCGAACAGCAACGGCATTGCGTCCGGCTACGGCAACGCAAAGTTCGGACCGAACGATCAGATAACGCGCGAGCAGATGGCGCTAATTCTGTATAACTATACGAAGTCAAAGGATATCGACGTGTCTGAGGCGGCGGACATTTCCGCTTACACGGACACGGACGAGATTGCGGATTGGGCTCTTGCGGCACTGAAGTGGGCGAATGCAATGGGCTTGATTACGGGTCGTACAGAGACGACTCTCGCCCCGAAGGGCACAGCGCTCCGTTCTGAGATGGCATCGGTTCTGATGCGTTTCGTTGAGAACGTCACAGAGGCTGAATAACCAAAACAACATATAAAATAAGGCGCCCCCAAGGGGGCGTCTTATTTTGCACACTCAAACAAGCACTTATAAGTAATAATTCTCGCCTAATCAACAAGTCCGATGGCAAAATCCTCTATATAAACCACGGCAAATAACACAAAAACCCACCCTGCCTCGACGAGGCGGGGTGGGTTTTATATATAACAACTATTTATCCGCGAGGCTCGTGTAGCCCTCGAACAGCTCATCCTCTTTCGCGAGGATTTCGTCCATCGTCCACGGATCCTTCGACTCCTTAACGAGCCTTTTTGCCGAGGTCGGATCCATAAAGCGGTTAATCATGTTCCCCATAACCATAAATACCGCGCCGGAGACTTTCTCCGAATTTGGCGAGGCAAGGTACGTGACAAACGGAGCCACATGATCCGGTCCCGGCAGGTCATCGAGGTCGATGTAAGTCTTACCCTCGGTGATAATACCCTTGTCGTGCGTCATTTTCGCCGCTTCCAGCTCATAGCTCGCGCGCGTCGCCGCGGCGGGCGCGAAGCAGTTAACGGTAATGCCGTGCGGGCGCAGCTCAATAGCGGCGGCGCGCGTAAGACCAACAACGCCGGCGTTTGCGGCGCAGTATTCGGCGTGCGTCAGAACGTCACCCATAAATGCCGGCGACGCGCATAGAATAATGCGGCCGGATTTCTGCGCCTTCATAATCGGCACGGCGTATTTCAGCGTGTGCCAGTAGCCGCGCGGTTTGACGTTGTTAACGCGATCCCAAAGCTCGTCGGTGATATCCTCAATCGGCGCAAAACCAAAACCGCCCGCGACGTTACATAAAATATCAAGCCGCCCATACGTCTCAACGGCGAAATTGACGAGTCGCTCCGCGTCCTCAATCTTCGTGATGTCGGCGTAGCAGGGCGTTGCCTCGCCGCCGAGCGCCTTAATCTGCATAGCGGTAGTTTCTGCGTCGCCGCTGGTGTTGTCGAGCCCTTTTTTGAACCATTCCTGCTTCTCGGCGGACATCTTCGCGACCTGCTCCGGCGTGACCATCGAGGCAGGCGACTTCCCGGGCTTGCGGTTGTTCGTGATGACCTTCGCGCCCTGCTCTGCGAACAGCATAGCGATAGAGCGTCCGATACCCTGACCGGAACCTGTTACAATTGCAACTTTACCTTCCAAAAGTTTAGCCATATTGTTTCTCCTTTATGTGTAAATTTTAAGAAGCGCCGGTTCGACGTTTAACCGCCGAACCGGCGCATAGAATTTGCCTAAATTCGAGTTATCTTAGATGTGCAGAGAGGCTTGGAACGCGCCGTTGACCGCCATTGTGATGTTTCCGCCGACCTTTTTGCAGTCGCCGACGAAATAGCACTCAGTCTCCGGAGCGGCGTGACGAAGCTCAGAAACGAGCTCGTTGTTAATGCGCATACCGATAGCCATCAGGACGTTATCGCACTCGATTTCTTCCGTCTTGCCGTCAGCCTTCTTAATGATAGCGCCCTTGTCCGTGACCTCAACAAGGCTTGTTCCCCACTCGGTCTTGAGCCCCTTGGTGTCCATCAGACGCGCAATCTCGCTGAAGCGGAAGCCCGGCTCAGAGTTATCAATGATACGAACATCAACACCCTCATCAAGGAAGTCAATTGCGGCTTCCATACCGACATCGCCGGAGCCAACGACAAGGATTTTCTTGCCGATTTGCTCGCGATACTTCGTCTCAGCGTCAGCCGCCCACATGACAGAGGGCTTGTTGATACCCGGAATGCTCTGCGGGATCAGCGGCTCCGCGCCGATAGCGATGATAACAGCGTCATACCCCTCAGTAATCAGCATCTCGCGAGTTGCGGCTGTGTTGAACTTAATCTTCGCCTTACCGGCTTTGATTGCCTTCGTAGCCTGAACTTGCAGCCACTTGAGGTAATCCTGCATATCAATTTTGAACGGAGGTGCTGCCGCGGGAATGATAGCGCCGCCAACGCGGTCGGTCTTCTCGTAGACTGTGACATCGTGTCCGCGCTCGATAAGCGTGTGCATAGCGGTCAGACCGGCAGGGCCGGCGCCGATAACGGCAACGCGCTTCTTCTCCTTAGCGGTCGGAACAACACCGTCGCGCAGGTAAGCGGTCATACCGCTCATCGGGTTAACTGCACAGTTGAGAACTTTCGGCTCACCGTTTGCGCCGAGGCGCTGTGCGCACGCGTTACAGCGCAGACACGGACGGATATCCTCGGGACGGTTGTGCGCTGCCTTCTTCGGCGCGTCCGGATCCGCCATAAGCGGACGGCACATCGCGACAAAGTCGACCCAACCCTTTTCGAGGTACTCCTCGGCAAGGTCCATGCTCGTAATCGAGCCAACAGCGGTCAGGCGGATATCGCCCTGGAAGTGCTCCTTGAGCTTACGCGTCCAGTGAACGTTGAAGCCGCGCTCCATCGTGTAGCCCTGAAGCCAGTAGCTCATATACTTCATCAAACCCTCAGAGTGCAGACCAGCAGAGACGTTAAACATATCAACGCCGTGATTCTTGAGAATTTCCATAAGCTTGATTGTCTCGTCGAAGTGCATGCCGTCCTCGATAATCTCGTCAGCGGAGATACGGTAGTCGATAACGAAGTTCTCACCGCACAGCTCACGCGTCTTTTCGACGACTTCGATAGCGAAGCGCGCACGATTCTCAAGCGAGCCGCCGTATTTGTCGGTACGCTTGTTGTAGTGCGGAGACGTAAACTGCGAAATCAGGTTACCGTGACCGCCGTGCAGAAGTGCGATATCCATACCGCCGCGCTGCATGCGCTTACAGGCCATCGCGTACTTCATGACGGTCTCGTCAATCTTCGCCTGATCCATTTCGATGGGAATATACGGCTCGCGACCCTCGCGTGCGGCACGCATTTTCTCGGAATCGCCCGGAATCGGGGAGGACGAGAACGGGACGTGACCGACGGCTTCGAAGGTTGTGTCTTTACCGTTATGATTAACCTCAAGCGAGGCATGGCAATCGAATTCCTTTGCCATTTCGGTATACCAGGACATCGGCAGAACACTGTGATCTGTTGAAAGATCAAGCTGGCATTCCTCGTCCTTACACTCGGTAATATCAATAGAGGAGTTACCGACGTAAAGGATAGATGCGCCACCGCGCGCGAACATACGGAACCAGTCAACGAACTGGTGTGTAACAAGACCGTCCGGCGAAGCGAGGTTCGGCGACGGCGGTGCGAGGATAATACGGTTTTTAAAGTCAACTCCGCGGATGACGGTGGGCGTGAAAATCTTTTTGTAATTCGAGTAGGTCTCAGCCATGGTAGTGGTATCCTTTCTGAATTGTTATAGTGATCCGACCACAATCGGACTTTAGCTTATGAAAAGCATTTTAACACACATTCGCATTTTGTACAATAGTGATATTGGTATTTTGTAACGATTTAGTGGAAATTAATTAGCAAAAATGCTTAGAAATGCTTAGAAAAGAGTAAGTTGACTCGTCTCCGCCATATTCCCGAAAGCGCCGAGCTCATGCAGGGCAGAGATATGCGCGGACGATACTTTTTGGCAATTTTGCTCAAAATCGTCGATCGCGACGAAGGTGCGCCCCTCACGCGCGATAGCGATTTCGCGCGCCGCGATTTCACCGAGCCCGGAAACGGCAACAAACGGAGCCCGCAAAGCGTCCTCTCCGACGATTTCAAACTTGACCGCGTCGGACTCGTACAGGTCAATCGGCAGGAACGTGAACCCACGCGAATAGAACTCGTGGCAGGCTTCAAGGGTCGTGTAAAGCTCGTTCTCTTTTGCGGTGCGAAGCCGCTCCTGAACTTGATTCAGCTCGCGGATTTTCGCGTCAACTACGCTCTGTCCGCGCGTCATCAAACGTGCGTCGAAGCTGTCCTTTTGACTGCGGCGGTAGAAGTAGGCACTGTAAAAGGCGAGCGGTCGGTGAACCTTAAACCACGCGATACGGAACGCCATCATGACGTATGCAACGGCATGCGCCTTCGGGAAGAGGTACTGGATTTTCTCACACGATTTTATGTACCAGTCCGGCACGCCGAGGCGAATCATCTCATCCTTTTGCTCGGCGGGGATACCGCGCCCTTTTCGCACGGATTCAGAGACCTTGAAGGCGCTCTTCGGAGCCATTCCAATGGATATCAGATAAAGCATAATATCGTCGCGGCAACCGACGGTTTCGGTGATGTCGGCAACTTTGTTAGCCAGCAAATCCTTGGCGTTGCCGAGCCACACGTCCGTTCCGTGCGAATAGCCGGACAGCTTGACAAGCGTATCGAACTTATCCGGGCGCGTATCGCAGAGCATGCCTCGCGTAAACGGCGTTCCGAATTCGGGAATGCCTATCGTACCGGTTTCGCCGATGATTTTATCGCCCTCCGGCGCACCGAGCGGCGCGGCAGAGCTGAAAAGCCCAAGCGTCTGCGGGTCATCAAGAGATATATCGTTACTGTCAACGCCGGTGATATCCTGAAGCATTTTAAGCATTGTCGGATTGTCGTGACCAAGCTCGTCGAGCTTTAGCAGGTTATCCTCAAGGCAGTGATATTCGAAGTGCGTTGTGATGATACCCGCCTCGTCCTTATCGGCGGGGTACTGGG
>JGI994J12354_10004214_pt1 | contig 13034 bp, 11 predicted proteins | sample IntmicLarv3ML3BL_FD_12354 | JGI IMG/M metagenome (IMG submission 12354)
CTGCTGCCGCAGCAGCTCCTGCCCGGCCAGCAGCCGGGCCTCGCCGTGGCGGGGATAGGGCACATCCACCCTCGAGACGCCGTCCGGCCCCTCCGGGCTGTCGGCCTCCTTGTAGAGGGTCAGCTGAACGGGGTTGAAGTGGTACAGGGCGCAGCGGCCATCGCTGCCGCCCAGCAAAAAATCGTCGCTCTCCTCGTGAATCCGCTGCTGCGCCCATGTAACGCCCTCCAGGTGATTGAGCACCGCGTAGCGGAATCCCTTGTCGGGCTCGACGAGATAGAGTGTGGTGAAGGGCACCGATGACTGGGTGGACACGATGTCGCGCACGCCGTCGCCGTCCAAATCGTAGAAGAGGGGCCGCGGCCCGTCAATCCGGCACACAAACAGGGGCACCCCCTGCCGGATGACGATGTACAGGTTGGTGACGTAATCGGCCCCCTTGCCCAGCTGGCAGGTGTAAACCGGCTCGCCGGCCGGCAAAATGGCACGGGTCAGCAGGGCCCGATCCCCCGGCTGCATGGACTCCCCGTCCAGCAGATAGACCGCGCCGGCGATTCCCAGGTATAGGGCACTCAGGTGCTCGCTGCCCTCCACCCGGACGAAGTGCTGGATGGCCTCCCCGTCCACCGCCTCGCTGCGGTAGATGCAGGCGTCCCAGCCGGCCTCGGCCAGAGGCAGCGGGGCATAGGCGAAGGCTTGCTCGGTAAAGACAAGCTGATATCCCCGCGGCATGGGCTCGGCCTCGGGCCGGGCAGCCGGCACCGCGGGGACCGGCGCCGTGACTGCCGCGGCGGTCGTCACCGGCGACTCATCCACGGCCACATCAGGCACGCTATTAAGCCTGTTCCACACCAAACCAACGGTCAGCACCAAGCAGACCGCCGCAATGATGAGGTGGATTTTGTGCTTCATGTGTGATTCTCCATAGGGCTCTTGCCCTTGCCCATAGCGCCGAAGGCGTCCTAAGCCGCAGCCTTGGCCGGTTGCGGGATGGTCTTTAGCCTAATCCTCATACGCTGTTATTTTCTCTGCTATCTGCAAGCCTTTTTATGCTGATTCAGGCTATCACCAACTCGTCAGCAGCTGCCATCCGCCGGATGATGCCCTTGACCGGAGTATCGAGGGTGGGGCCATGTAATCGACGCGGTTGTTCAGCAGTCGCGATTGGCAATTTCCCGGGTGCCTTTTTGATTGCCAGTGCTGGATTTTCCGTCATTGACCTTGACCAGCTTCATGCACGGCACATCGGTCAGGCCATCGGCCAAAACCATGTTGCGGAAGGGGATGTCCCGCTGATTTTCGGGCGCGTAGTCGTTGAGCGACTGGTCGTCGCCGGCGGATAGGCCGGACTACCTCCCGCGCCTTGCGAATCATCAAGGCCAGGATGCAATCCATGGCGTGCTCTTTCGAGAGCTTATTGGATTTTGTCCAAAAATCGACGGGCGGCATCCCTAGGTTGGGAATGAAAGCAAATGACAGGCCACTGCATTCTGTCAATTATCTCCATACGCACACCTCTCCTTCCGCTCGGTTTCCCCGAAATGGGGCTTGCTTTTTTCGGGAGGCTGGGCTACACTAGTCCCCAAAAGGAGGCGACACAATGCAGGAAGTATTGAAATGGTTCCGAGAAATCTCAGCGATTCCAAGGGGGTCGGGCAATGAGGACGCCGTCAGCGCGTGGCTTGAGGCCTTTGCCCGTGCCCGAGGACTGGAGGCGGTTCGGGACGAAGCGTACAATGTGATTATCAAAAAACCGGGTCAAAATGGCGGGGAGCTCTCCCCGGTGGTCATCCTTCAGGGGCACTCTGACATGGTGTGCGAAAAGCTTCCGGGCAGCGCACATGACTTTATGCGGGACGCTATTGTGCCTCAGGAGCAGGACGGCTGGCTGTGCGCCCAGGGAACCACCCTCGGTGCCGACAACGGCCTGGGAGTCGCCTTCATTTTGGCGCTGCTTGATAGCTCAACACTGCGGCATCCGCCCATTGAGGCGGTCATCACCTCGGGCGAGGAGGTGGGCATGGTGGGCATGAACGCCCTCGACCCCGCCGTGCTGACCGCCGGACGGATGATCAACCTGGATGCCGAGGAGGAGGGCGTGCTCATCGCCAGTTGCGCGGGCGGTGTGCGCTCGGAGCTCACGCTCCCCATAACCCGGCAGGCTTCGGCGATGGGCGAGCGGTTCACCCTGCGCCTGGAGGGCCTGGCCGGCGGGCATTCGGGCGTTGATATCCACCGTGGCCGCGCCAATGTCATTTTGCTGCTGGGCAGGCTGACCGAGCACATGATTGCGGCCTATGGCATCGCCCCGGCGGGGCTGACCGGAGGCTCCAAGGCCAACACCATCCCTAATGGCGGCAGCTTGACCTTCTATGTGGAAAGCAACATAGCCGCCAAAATAGCCGCCGACCTGCCCGGACTGTGCGAAATCCTCAAGGCTGAGCTGGTGGCAGCCGACCGGGACTTCACCTTGGTTCTGGGAGGTGGTGGCCCCGAGCTCATGCCCCTGGATGCAGGCAGCCTGCGTACGCTCCTCGACTGCATCGCCCTGCTGCCCCACGGGACCATGGCCTTCCACGAGAGCTTGCCCGGCCAGGTCAGCCTTTCAAGCAACCCGGGCATTTTGGAGATGGGCGCGGACAGTGCCCGCATCCAGAGCCTGAGCCGTGGGAATATTGACAGCCAGCTGGCTCAGGTGGTGGCCCGCCTGGAGGGCCTGGCCCGGTTGACCGGAGGCCGTCTCGAGACCGGCAGCGGCTACGGCGCCTGGGCCTACACACCCGAGTCGCCCCTACGGCAGCTCTGCCGCGAGACCTATCAGGCGCTGGAGGGTCGCGAGATGGCGGTCTCCTCCATCCACGGCGGCCTTGAGTGCGCCCTCATGGGCATCAAGATGCCCGGGCTTGACATGATTTCCCTGGGCCCCAATCTGCTCGATGTCCACACGCCCAAGGAGCGGGTCGAGCTGGCCTCGGCCCAGCGCTTCTGGCACTTTTTGTCCGGGCTGCTGGCCCGGATGTGACCATGGCGCGCCTGACTGTAGCGGCGGTGCAGCTGTGCACCGCCGAGGGGGACTGGGCAGGAAACATGGAAAAGGCCCAAGCGGCCGCCAGTCGTGTTGTCGCGGGCTCCCAGGCCGAGCTCATCCTCTTTCCCGAGCTGTGTATTGAGGGCAATGCCTTCGCGGATTATGGCCGCACCCTAACCTCCGCGGTTCTGGCCGAGATTGACGCCTTTTGGGCCGGGCTGGCGATGCGCCATGGCCGATACATCCTGGTCGGACGCGCCCGGCTGGAGAATGAAATCTGGTACGACAGCGCCATCTGCTACGCCCCTTCCGGGGAGGTGGCCGCCGTTTACGATAAGGCCCATCTCTATGATGGGGAGCGCCTGCGCTTCCGGGCGGGGACAGGGCACACGCTGCTGGACATCGGCGGTGTGCGGCTGGGGGTGCTCATCTGCGCCGACCTGGGCTTCCCAGAATATAGCCGTGTGCTTGCCCGGAACGGGGCCGACGCCCTGCTGGCTGTCAGCGCTTGGTGCCGCCCCTATCAGGAACTGCTTTCGCTGTGCTGCCGGACGCGGGCCGCCGAAAACGGCTGCTATCTGGTATCCAGCAACCGCTTTGGACCCGAGCCGTCGGGCCGCATGAACTGCGGGCACTCCATGACGGTCTCGCCCGCCGGTCAGGTGCTGGATAATCTGGGCGACAGCCCGGAGGGTTTTGCCGCCGTGACGGTGGACACCGAGGCCGTATGGGCACGGCGGGCCGAGGTGCCGTGGCTTGAGTGGCTGCGTCCCGAGCTTTACGGGACGTTTATACGATGATGCCATCCAGCAGCCGCCCGACCCGGGTGGTGCAAAAATCAAGAAAGCGCAGATACTCGCTGGCATAGTAGTCATCCTTGAGGTAGACAAAGCAAATCTCACGGGTCATATTCAAATCGGGGATATCGATGAAGCTTAAAAGGCCTTTGTCGATATCCTCTTTGACTGCGTGGTGATAAATAAACGCGATACCCATGCCCTTTTGCACAAAGCGCTTGGTGACATTGAGGTTACCCACCTCCACATAGCCCTTGAAGTTGCTCAGGTCGAGATTGCGCTCGCGCAGATGCTGCTCGACATTTTGCCTCGGGGCCGTGTCCTCGCCCCGAACCAGAAGGGTCTCGCTGAGCAAGCGATCGAAGGCGATTTGCCGCCCGGCATAGGGATGATCGGGGGCACAGATGACGACGGCACGCTCGACATAGAGCAGGTTGGTGACATAGTCGTGCTTGTTGAAGCTGCCATCCACAATGGCAAAGTTGATTTTGCCGCTCTTCAAAAGCTCCAGGAGATAGTCGGTGCTGCCCACCGAAAAACGGATGCGGGAATACTGCTCATCCCGGAGATAATCGGTGATGATATCGGGCAGAATGTACTCGCCGATGTTTTCAGTGGTGCCGACGCTCAGGCTGAGGGCGCTGTCCCCTGTCTGGGCCATGTGCTCGTGCAGCTTGGAGAGGTTGGTGCCCACATTGGTGGCAAAGTCGTTGAGCAGCACACCCTGGCGGGTCAGCTTGAGCTCGCGCCCGATGTAGCTGAACAGCTTGACGCCGAACTGCTTCTCCAAATACTGGATATGCTGGGTGACGGCGGGCTGGGTCATGTGCAGCCGTTCGGCTGTTTTGGTGTAGCTTCGGGTCTTGCACAAATCGGCAAAGGTCATCACACGGTGGTCGAGCATAAGAGCCTCCTCCATAAAACATCCTTATTTATGTATAACAATATATAATTTTACTTTATGCTGCGTCAATGATACTATTGTACAAAGAGCGGGGGGAAACACCGGTGTTTTGTGTGAATTTTCACAGAAACCTGTCTAAACTGCCCATCCACGGGCCCAACATTGCCCGAGAATCGCAGCCGCAGGAGCCCGATTGTTGCCAAAATCGCACAAAGCAGAGGCGCCATACTCTTTGTTGCCAATCTGCCAAAGGGGCGGGATAAACCGCCAAAATTAAAGGAGGAAGAGAATGAGAACGAGAAAGCTTGCTAAGACGCTGGCGGTGCTGCTGGCTGCTATGCTGCTGCTGAGCGCTTGCGGCGGTACCAACCAGCCAGCCGCGGGCACCACGGCAGCCGGCAGCAGCACCGCGGCCGGACAGCCCAGCGCCGGCGGTGAATCCGAGAGCATTATCCGCTATACCATGACAACCTCCCCCAAAATTGACCCCTGTGTCGGCTCTGACCTGGCCAGCACCAGCGTCATCCTCAACATGTACGACACCCTGGTCTTCCCCCAGCATGACGGCTCCATGGCCCCCCACGTGGCCACCGAGTGGTCGGTTTCCAATGACAACCTGGTGTGGGATTTCACCATCCGGGACGGCATCACCTTCCACAGCGGCAATCCCCTCACCGCTGAGGATGTGGCCTACACCATGAACCGCTTGACCACCATGGGCGAGGGCTACGGCTATCTCTTCCGCGGCCGCGTTATCGAGGCCACCGCAACCGATGCCAGCACGGTGCGCTTCGTGCTCAACGAGCCCTATGGCCCCTTCATCGCCACCCTGACCCGTCTCTATATCCTCGATTCCAAGCTCATGCTGGAGAACCAGGCCGCCGGTGACTATGGCGACTTTGGCGATTATTCCAAGACCTTCCTCCTGGATCACGACGCGGGCAGCGGCCCCTACATGCTCAAGGACTTCCAGGTGGGCTCCTACATGCTGGCTGAAAAGTACCCCAACTACTGGAACGGCCACAAGGACAACACCCCCGAGCAATTCAAGCTCATCGCCTCCAACGAGGCGGTCACCGTCAAGACGGCCATGTCCCGCAAGGAGCTTGAGATTGCCGACCAGTATCAGTCCACCGAGAACACCCTGGCCATGGCTCAGATGGAGGGCGTCGAGGTCATGTCCTCCAACACCGGCTACATCATGGTGCTGACCATGAACAATCAGAAGGCCCCCACCGACTGCCCCGATTACCGCAAGGCCATTGCCTATATGATCGATTATGCCTCCATTTGCCAGAGCGTCTTCCCCGGCTCCATCAAGTCGGACAGCATTGTGCCGCCTTCCCTGCTGGGCTATTCGGGCGACATGTTCCCCTATGACACCAACCTGGAAAAGGCCAAGGAGCACCTGGCCCTCTCCAAGTATGCGGGTGAGCTGGATAAGTATCCCCTGGAGGTCGCCTGGGTGGCCGAGACCCCGGCCCGCGAAAAGCTGGCTCTCTCGGTGCAGGCCGCAGCCGATGCCATTGGCATGCCGGTTAAAATCGTCAAGACCCCCTGGGCCAGCGTGGTTGAAAAGGCCGCCAGCATGGATGCCACCCCCAACTGCGTCACCGTGGGCGTGCCGCCCACCTACTCCGAGGCCGGCAGCATTTTCGAGTCTCAGATTCGTTCCAAGACGGTGGGCACCTGGGAGAGCTGCTCGTGGATCAACGATCCCGTTCTGGATGGCATGATCAACGACGCCCTGACCACCGCCGACACCGAGGCCCGCCGCCAGAAGTACATCGAAATCCAGCAGTACATGACCGATGTCTGCCCCCTCATCCCGGTGTGCGAGCAGCCTGAGGACTGCGCCTATCAGGCCAGTTATGTCGACTGGAAGGCCGCCGAGGCCGATGAGATGATTCCCGTTACCGGCTATAAGTACTACATGGGCAACATCTTTGTCTATCCCGACAAGAAATAACACCTCCCCGGTTATACCCAAGGCCGCCCGGCGCGACGCCGGGCGGCGCTATTCTAAAGACTGAGAGGGTGAGATTTTGGATTTGTTGAAAAGTATTGCTAAACGGCTGGCCTGGGTTTTTGTCGTGCTGTTTGGCCTTTCGGTTCTGATATTCTGTCTGCTGCGGGTCATGCCGGGCGACCCGGCCCGCATGGCGCTGGGCCCAGCCGCCTCGGAGGATATCGTCGAGCGCTATCGGGAGCTCAACCACCTCAACGACCCGCTTCCGGTGCAATATGGCTATTGGCTGGCCGGTGTGCTCAAGGGCGACTTCGGCGTCTCCACCGTTACCCGGCGGCCCGTTGTGATGGATTTGCAGGAGTTCGCACCGGCCACCATCGAGCTGGTGCTCTACTCAGGCATCCCGGCTATATTCTTCGCACTGCTCTTCGGTGTGCTGGGCGCGCGCTTCAACAACAAGTGGCCCGATGTGGTCATCCGCTTTACCGGCTATGTCTTTGTGGCCACGCCGGCCTTTGTGCTGGCCGTGCTGCTGTTGCTTGTCTTTGGCTTTTGGGTGCAGCTGGTGCCCTCCATCGGCGGGCGCATCAGCGCTGAGTACGTGGTGCCCTCCATCACCGGCATGGTGACCCTGGACGCCGTGCTCACCGGCAATTTCAAGGCGGCCTGGGATGCCTTTTTGCACATCCTGCTGCCCAGCATCGCTTTGGCCATGGGGCCCATGATGCAGGAGGCCCGCATCACGCGCTCCTCCATGCTGGACAACATGGGCAAGGACTATATCGCCATGATTCGCTCTCAGGGCGTGCCCTCGGGGCTCATCAACAACCGCTACCTGCTCAAGCCGTCGGTCATCCCCACTGTCTCCATTATGGGTCTCGATTTTGCCTCCCGCTTTGGCAACGCCTTCTTGGTCGAGTCGATTTTCAACTGGCCGGGGCTCTCCCGATACGGCATCAACGCCATGATGCAGCAGGACATCAACGCAACCTGCGCGGTGGTCATGGTTCTGGGCGTCGTGTTCGTGACGGTCAACATCATCGTGGACATCATCACGCTGATTTTAGACCCCCGGATGCGGCAGCAACGCGCGAAATAGGGGGGATAAATATGGAAGGATTAAAACGCGTTTGGCACCGCTATTCCGCCAACAAGATGTCGGTGGTCGGCCTGTTCATTGTGCTGTCGGTCATCATTCTGGCCATTCTGGCCCCGTATATCAGCCCATATCCCAAGCATGTGGGCGCCTTTGTCGACTTTGGAAACGCCGCCCAGCCCCCCTCAGCCCAACACTGGCTAGGCACAGACACCGTGGGGCGGGATATCCTGTCGCGCCTTTTGTTCTGCCTGCGCTCGACCCTGATGATGAGCCTCATCGTACTGAGCATCTCAGTGCCAGTGGGCTTTATGATTGGCGTCATCGCCGGGTATCTCAAGGGCAGCTTTATCGATTCGCTTCTCATGCGCATCACCGATATTTTTCTCTCGATTCCGCCCTTGGTGCTGGCCCTGGCCATCGCCTCGGTTTTGGAGCCCAATCTCAAAAACTCCATGCTGGCCATTACGGTGATGTGGTGGCCGTGGTACGCCCGCCTGGCCTACGGCATTGCCTCCTCGCTGCGGCAGGAAAACTACATTGTCTATGCAGAGCTGACCGGCGCGCGGCTGCCGCACATCATCTTCAAGGAGTTCCTGCCCAACTGCATCTCTCCGGTGCTCACCAAGATGACGCTGGACATCGGCTATGTCATCATCATGGGTGCCACCCTCAGCTTCGCCGGCCTGGGCGAACAGCCGCCGGCCCCGGCCTTGGGCAACATGATCTCCGAGGGCGTCAAGTACCTGCCCGAGATGTCGTGGCTCACCATCTACCCCGCCCTGGCCATCATCATTATTGTGCTGGGCTTTAATCTCTTTGGCGACGGCATCAGCAACGTCTTCAATTTGGAAGGGGTGGGCTGATGGACGCGACAAAAACCCGGGATAACATTCTGGAAATCCGGGATCTGGCCGTCTCCTTCAAGGTCTACGGCAACGTGACCAAGGTGCTCGACGGCGTCAACCTCATCGTCCCCCGGGGCGAGCGGGTCGGCCTGGTGGGCGAGTCGGGCTGCGGTAAGACAACGGCCCTCAAGGCGGTGCTCAACATTCTGCCGGGCAACGCCATTGTCGAACGGGGCGAGATTCTCTTTGGGAGCGACAATGTCTTCAAGATGAACGAAAGCCGCCTGGCCGCCTTCCGCCAGACCGGGGCGGGCATGATTTTCCAAGACCCTGCCAGCGCCCTCAACCCGGTTTTTTCCATCGAAAAGCAGTTCCTCACCGCCCTCAAATACGCCCGGAAGGATTTGAACAAGGCCCAGCTCATGGCCCTGGCCAAGCAGGCCCTCACCGATGTCTCTCTGGCCGACCCCGACCGTATTATGGCCAGCTTCCCCTATCAGCTCTCAGGCGGGATGAAGCAGCGGGTGTGCATCGCCATGACCATCTCGGCCGGGCGCAGCCTGCTGCTGGCCGATGAGCCTGGCACCGCCCTGGATGTCACCATTCAAGACCAGATACTCCGCCTTATCAACAAGTTGGTGGAGGAAAAAAACCTGTCGGTGATTATGGTGTCCCACTCCCTGGGCGTGGTGCGCGAGGTGACCCGCTATGTCAATGTCATGTACGCCGGATGCATCATCGAAAGTGGGTTCACCCGGGAGGTCTTTCACCGCCCGATGCATCCCTATACCAGGGCCCTCATGGCCTGTCTGCCCAAGCTGACCGGCGAGGGCATCGCCGAGGGCATTCCGGGCCGCATCCCCGACTATGCCAACCCACCGACCGGATGCCGCTTCGCACCCCGGTGCCCCGAGGCGCTGGACATCTGTCACCGGGAGAAGCCCCGGCATCTGGAGCGGGACAACCTGCACTATGTCTCGTGTTTTGCCATTGAGGAAGGGGGTTTGGACTGTGGCTGAAAAGATTCTCGAGATTAAAAACCTCAAAAAATACTTCCCCCTGAAACGGGGCCAGGTGGTCAAGGCGGTGGACAATGTCTCCCTCGGCCTGCACCGGGGCGAAACCCTGGGCCTGGTGGGTGAATCGGGCTCGGGCAAGTCGACCATTGCCTACACCTTAGTCGGCATGTACGCCGCCACCGATGGCGAGATGATTTACAAAGGCGAGAGCCTAAAGCCCCGCCGCTCCCTCAAGAACAAGGGCGAGATTCAGATTGTCTTCCAAGACCCCGGCTCCTCCCTCAACCCCCGGCGCAGCGTGCAGCAGAGCATGCTGCTGCCCATCAGCCTGCACACCGGTCTGAGCGGTGCCCAGGCGGTGGAACGGGTGGAGGAGCTTTTGGAGGCCGTCGGCCTGCCCAAGGAGTTTAAGGACAAGTATCCCCGCACCCTGGGCGGCGGCGAGCGCCAGCTCATCTCGGTGGCCAGGGCTTTGGCCTCCGACCCCTCCCTCATCATTTTGGATGAACCAACCTCGGCCCTGGATGTTTCGGTTCAGGCCAAGGTCATCCGCCGCCTGCTCGATTTGCAGAAGCAGTACGACCTGTCGTACCTCTTCATCACCCACGATTTGAGCCTCATGCGCAATGTGGCCACCAAGGTGGCCATCATGTACCTGGGACGGCTGTGCGAGGTGGCCGAGACGGCCGAATTCTTCCAGCAGCCGCTGCACCCCTATACCCAAATGCTGCTCTCCTCCATCCCGGTGGCCACCGATGAGGAGGCGGCCGCCAAGCCGGCCAAAATCATCTCGGAGGGCGAGATTCCCAGCCCCATCAATGTGCCCCCCGGGTGCCCCTACCATCTGCGGTGCCACGCCAGGGTCGATGCCTGCGACAAGGTCATCCCCCAGATGAACGAGGTCAGCCCCGGGCACTTTGTCTGCTGTCATTTGTTTAGCCAAGATTAAAGCAAATACATCAAAAGGAGTAAAAGTATGGAGTATAACATCGGAATTGAAATGCGCGACGAGTACAAAAGCTTTGAAGTAGCCCTGGGTGCCATGAAGCTGGTGCGCGATGTCATGCTGGTAAAACCGGGCGAGCAGGTGGTGGTCACCTACGATTCCTCTACCGACCGGCGCGTGGCCGAGGCGACGGCCAATGCCGTCTTTGTGGTGGGCGGCCAGCCGACCCTCATCTATTATCCCACCTCCAAGGCATCCTACGGCGACCCTCCGGCGCCTGTGGGGGCCGCGGTGGGCAAGGCCGATGTGTGGATTGAGTTCGCCTATGTCAGCGTCATGCATTCCCCCGCCTACCGTCAGGCCGTTGATGTCAACGGCGCGCGGTACATCTGCCTGCTGGGCATGGATGTCGAGATGCTGGTCAACACCATCACCAACGTGGATTACGACACCGTGGTTGATTTTGGCGAATACCTCAAGGCCCGGTTCGAAAAGGCCTCCGACATCGTCATCCAGTCTCAAAACGGCACCAACCTCCGGGGCAGCCTGGGCGGCCGCATCGTCCGGCATTCGGGCCAGAAGGCCACCAAACGGGGCTACCCCGTCATGCTGGGCGGACAGATTAGCTTTTGTCCTGTGGAAGAGACCATCGAAGGTACATTGGTCTTTGACGGAGCTGTCTTCCCGCCCTCCGACTTGGGCATTCTGAAGAACAACATCACCCTCGAGTTCAAGGAGGGCCGCGTGGTCGACTTCTCGGGAGCCGGCAACGATTACCTCATCTTCAAGCGTTGGATGGACGCCTTCGGCGATGAGAATATGTACCGCATGGCCCACTACTCCCTGGGCTTCAACCCGGGCGTCACCCGCTCCACCGGGCGCATCGTCGAGGACGAACGCGTTTTTGGCTGCATGGAGTTCGGTATCGGCAGCCAAGGCATCGCCATCGGCGGCGCGCACTGGAGCGCAGCCTCCCACACCGACGGCACACTGCTGCGACCCACCATCATCCTGGATGGCCAGGTTTTCGAGCAGGATGGTGTCTATCAGGAGGCCGAGGCCGTGGCCTACTGCAAGAAGCTGGGCGTGGCCGGCTATTAATCAATAAGCTGAGGAGGCGATGGCGTGAAACGTATCCGATACATCAAACCCACCCCCAACCCCGAGGTTGCCCCCGAAATCCAGGCCTATTTGCAGGCCCATGCCGCACAGGATGTTGAAATCGACGTGGTGTGCGTGTCCAGCGGGCCCAAGCATCTGGAGTCGGTTTACTACGAGGCCTTGGCCGGCCCCGAGATTCTGCGGCTGGTGCGCGAGGCCGAGGCCGAGGGCATTGACGGCGTCATCATCGGCTGTTTTTACGACCCGGTGCTCAATGCCGCCCGGGAAATCTGTCAGCGCATGGTGGTGACCGGCCCTGCCCAGTCGGCCATGCAGCTGGCCGGTATGCTGGGGCGCAGCTTTTCCATCATCATCGGCCACGACAAGTGGCGGCTGATTATGGATGAAAATGTACACAAGCACGGCCTCCAGCACAAGCTGGCCTCCTTTCGCAGTGTGGGGCTGGGCGTGCTTGATTTCCACAAGGATCCCGAGGACACGGTGGTGCGCATGCGCCAGGCCGTCAAGCTGGCCATCGAGGAGGATCTGGCCGAGGTCATCGTGCTGGGCTGCACTATGCAGTTTGGCTTCTATAAGGAGCTCCAGGCCTCCTACGGCGTCCCGGTCATCGATGCCATGCTGGCCGCCCTCAAGTATGCTGAGCTGCTGGCTGAGGTGCGCAATCAATCGGGTTGGTATACCAGCAAAATCACCAGCTTCAAGAGCCCAAACCCCCAAGAAATGCTCGACTGGGGCCTGTAGCCGCCACAGCGGAAGGCTCAATTACCTGCACGCCCCACGGGTAGATTACCCGTGGGGCGTGTTGATTTTTGTTCTTGCTTTGTACCATCCTTCTCACAACCCCCGCCGCTTGCGCTGCTTGAGGCGGTTATAGCACAGCGAGTACTCACATCGAATAAACTCGCCGGCGTTTTTCATCCGCTCCTTCCGATGCGCACCCACCTGACGACAGGTGCGCTTGGTCTCGCCCGGCGCAATGTTGGTGCAGCCGAGAAAGCTGGATAGTGTGATAAAATTCATGCGCTCACCCCAGACGAAATTGTCTGACTTTTTCGGGTCAGCAATGGTGACAAAGGACAAATCCGTAGGGTGGAAAGCTTGAATATGCTTGACCGGCTCAATAGAGCCGGTTTCATTTTGCCATTCAATCTCGGCGGCAAATTGTGCTTTCGCATAAAGACTTCGATGTCATCGGTGAAGCTATCATTCACATTGCCTGCCGTAACCGCAACATCTACAACAATGCCATGCTTCGCATCCAGACTTTGATGATTAAGATAATGCATCCCTTGCGGCTTGCCCGGC
>JGI994J12354_10004215_pt1 | contig 13032 bp, 12 predicted proteins | sample IntmicLarv3ML3BL_FD_12354 | JGI IMG/M metagenome (IMG submission 12354)
GACATTTTCTTTTTATGTTCATCAACCGTCATACCATTTGCATTGATTGTTTTAAATGCGGGTCTGTCGAACAAAGCGGTACTTAATACCATCAAAGTATAAAACCAACCGCGTGTTTGGTCTTGGCCTTCGATAATATATTCAGACATATAATTTGGGTCTTCGACCAGTTCCTTGTTTTCAAAAGGATAGTGCATACTGGCAAATGGCATAGACCCCGATTCAAACCAAGCATCCAATACATCCGGAATACGCGTCCAATCATCTTTTGTTAATTTATCCAATGTTGCGCGATGTAAATCGTGAATATCTGTACCAAAAAATTCATTTAATTCCGCGATTGAACCAAATACTTTGAATTCACCATTGCTGTTTGTCCAAATTGGTAAAGGTACTCCCCAGAAACGATTTCGGGATATTCCCCATGGTCGCGCCCCTTCTATCCATGAACTGAATCGACTGCCGGCGGATTTCCAATCAACCAAATTATTATTCGCGATTAATTTATCACGGATTTTTGGAACATCGATATACCATGCCTCGGTCGCACGATAAATTAACTTTTCTTTGCTGCGTGGGCTGAACGGATAAGAATGCTTATATTGTTCTTTTTTAACCAAATTACCGGTATTTTTAAGCATTTCTATGATTTTCGGATTGGCAACAAATATATTTTGACCCGCGAAATCAGTAACTTCGTCGGTAAAATTACCATAATCATCAACATTCACAATTACCGGGAATTTCGAATCAATATTTTTAACTGTTAAATAATCGTCTTCGCCATATGCCGGTGCAATATGCACAATGCCTGTACCGTCACTGTCGCTGACATAGTCCGCCGCAATTACAGAATATAATTTTTCATCATTATAATAATTAAACAATGGTTTATATTTTTTACCAACCAAGTCCGCACCGGTTATTGTTCCGATTTGTTCCGCGGTTGTAAATTGTTTTTCATATGCGCCCAATCGTGATTCAGCGATTACATATTCCACACCGTCAGTATCACGCATAACGGCATATTTCATATTTAAATTCACCGCCAGCGCAGAATTAGCCGGCAATGTCCATGGTGTTGTGGTCCATGCCAAAATGCGTTGTTTGTTATCCAGTTCAAACCATACGGTAACCGCGTCATCAACAATATCTTGGTATTCGGAACTGGCTTCGGAATTAGACATAACAGTACCCAATTTCCAGTCAAATGGATTAACTTTGAAATCTTTGTATAACAATCCGTCATTATAAAGCTTCTTTAATGCCCAGATAACAGATTCCATATATTCCGGATACATTGTGTTATATGTATCACTGTCGCCAATATTTACCCAACGCCCAATACGCCCCAGATAATATCCCCAATCATCAACATATTTCATAACCCCGCTGCGGCACATATCACAGAACTTTTCCAATCCGGATTCGGCAACGATATCTTTGGCTTGTTTTCCAGTGGCTTTTTCAACCATTACCTCGGTTGGTAATCCATGCACATCCCAGCCCAATTTGTGTATTACATTATTACCCAACATGTTATTGTAACGACATACCATGTCTTTGACCGCAGATACCCCCAAATGCCCGATATGCGGAATAGACGAAGGTGTCGCCGGACCGTCAAAAAAACGAAAAGGTTTACCACCTTTGTTTTTTTCTGAAACCCGGTGAAAAGTATCATCAGCCAACCAAAATTCAGATATTTGTTTTTCTAATTCCGGGAAATTTGCTTTGGCTTCGGTTTTTGGGTATGACATTGTTTTTGTCCTTCGTATAATTTATATTATCTTGTGGTTTGTCTGTTGTATTCGTCCAATATTATCTGGTATTTCAGTGACGGGTTTACCTTTATAATCTTTTTTGCCGACCGCAGTGTATTCATGCAGATACCGTCCAAGGCATTTTCATCGGCGACAATAACCAGTTTACCGGATGTATAATCAATTGCCTTGTAACTGTACACAGCGTTGTTTTCATATGACGAACCATATTTTTCGGATAAAACCAAGTAATCCGGTCTGCTGTAACAAAATCGACCACTGTTGGCAGATTGCAAGTAATTAAACCGTGCGTGGTTTTCAGAAATAAACCGTGTTATCCATGCAATATGGTCATGCAGAAAGTTATTATTTTTGTCAGTCATTTTTATCCATTTTTGCTATAAAAAACGGGCGCTATGCGCCCCAGCAACCGCCAAAGCGCGTCTGCCAGTCATCCTATAATAATCACCATTTTGTGTATCATAACCCGGATTTTAATACATGTTTTACCCAATTTCCACAAAAAAGTTGAAAATCTGTGTACTTGTGTTAGCATTTATGCAGAATTTGAAAAAAAGGTACATTGGATGAGTATTTGTTTTCATTGCAGAAAAGTTTGTCGTCACAGTACATATTGTAATTTAAAAGCGAATGAAATTAACAGTGATTGTGAGTTTGGAAAAACCATAGTTGATGTGTGTGCCAAATGTGGCCATAAAAATGGTTGCCGGTCAGAAGGCATAGGTATGTGTGTAGAATACAGGCTGAGCGAACAAAAAGACATGGTGGGAAAATCCGATGCTGAAATACTGAAATATCTGGAATATTATCCTGTATCCCCTTGCCCACATCGTATAAGAGATATCAAGAAACTGGCGCACGAAATTGCAAAGGATGCATGGTATGATACATGTCACACCAGTTCCGCATGGAAAAATTTCGCCCAGGATTCAAATATCACAAAAACCGAAGAAGAATTTATAGAACAAGATATATTACCAATGTATATGGAACAAGCACAATCGATTTTTGCAAAAGCATCAATGGAAAATGCGCCTTTGAATATCTTGAAGTTAGGCGAACAAACGAATTCTTGTGTAAATTGTCCAGACTATGCGCGATGCAATAACGGTTTACCTGGCGGATGGGTTGGATTCCCGGATTTGTATCTGGCCGAAGCCATGCGTCGTAAAATAGTAGCAAAAGTCCAAGATAGATAAAGTTACCAGGGCTATACCCTTTTAAATTGACATTTTTTCTGAATCTTTATACCATGCAAAAACGAGAAATGGAATTAATCAATATATATATGGAATTAATCAATATATATTAAGTGTTACAGCAATTACAGTCAGTTATAAACTGAAATTTGAAAAAGAGTAACAAAATGAAAAAAATAATTACAGTAATGCTTTGTCTTTATACTTCCACAGCATTTTCTGTATATTATTGTCCACATATGGAGTGTTATGACAGTGATGTCGGCAGCTGCAGAAGTTGTTCTTCTATGTTTGAAAGTGGTAATTCCGCTGCTGCTTGTTCAGGGACATCCAACGCTCTTGATTGCAAGGGTGGGTGCGAAGATGATCCCGGTTATATGTCCGGTTATTGTTGGTTTCCGGATCAGGCAACTGAAAAGTGTATGTTGGGGGACGCGTATACTCCCTTGGGTGGAACAAACGGTTATTGCAAAGGATGTCCAATAGGTTGCACCACCCTGACCCATTGCAAGGCCGGATACTATAAAAGTGGAACTTCGTGTGTTATTTGCCCTTGTATGGATGGAACAAACAATTGTGGTACTGGCACGACCAGCAATCCGCGCGGAACATCTGTGGATTATAACAACGGTGGTATCAACACATGCTATATTCCAAGTGGGACATCCAGTAATAATACTACTGGTACTTATGTATTTACCAGTAACTGTAATCATTCTTAAAGAAAAATAGAAAAAATCATCACCACATTATTTAATTAAATTGACATTTTTTCTGAATCTTTGTAAGTTCACCCAAGGTAAGGGAGTGGTTTTGGTTAAAATATCCATGTTTTTAAAGGTTTTTGTATTCGGTGTTTTTGTTGTCTGTGCTGCGGACGCTGCGACCCCAAATCAATGTGGAATGATTGTTTATGAAACATCTTTATATGACGAAGGGTGGATTGCAGAACATGCGTTAAGAGATTTTTTAGATACGGACAGCCTGTATAATGGTGTGAATAATCATTATGGGCTTCCTGGCTCACAGAACCATATTGCAGCGTTTACCAGTCAATGTAATTGCCCATCAAATACTTGTGGATATGTCACAACATGTGATTTGGCATACACAGTTAATACCCCGGTCAGCGGCCCCAGTACTTGCAACACCAGCCAATGTCAACCTTGTCCTGCTGGAACAATATCTGACACCAGGGTTTGCAGCGGTTATCCGCAAATAGTTGAAGTAGAAGTCACGGACGGGTATTGCAGTTATTCTGGGCGTGGTGCACCCAATACCAGCACCCGGCGGTGGAATTATCAGGCTATCAGCGAGTGTCGAAAAATATGGACTGGTGTGTGTAACACGGATTATTACGAAACATCAAATGTTGCCCCATACAGCTGTTACCAACCAGCCATGTGTACATCATGTCCGTCTTTTAACAGTGTTGCCGGCAAAAGCACATTTACAGGGGGCAGAATGCCGATTACAAATTGCTATATACCGGCAAATACCAGCTTTTCGGACAGTACCGGCACATATGTATTCACCAGCAATTGTCATCATTCATAAAAACAAAAAGAAATGGTGCCGATTAGAGGACTTGAACCTCCGACCCCCTCATTACGAATGAGATGCTCTACCAGCTGAGCTAAATCGGCATTGGTCGCAGTATATATTACGAAATTCCCAATTTCAATTTAAAAATAATACCGAAATCCAATCGCAAAATCAAAGCCGTCAGCATGATTACTGGAATTTGCATAGAATGATAATGGTAGTTCCAAATGTGTATCTATTATTTCGATAAAGCTGTCCAGTTTCCCCAGATTAAAGTATCGTGCGGTAAAATCTAATGACAACCGTTCATTTAATTCATATCGTGTCCCGGCCAAGAAATCATATGCAAATGTGAATGCTTTGTCGGTTCGATTTCCGGTATATCCGTCTGACTTTAATATGCTTTGGATATTTCGTTTTAAATGCCCGACCCCGATTCCAAAACCGGCAAATGGTGTAAATTTACTATCTGTTGGAAAATCATAATAGTTATGCAATAACATGCTTTGGGTTTTCAAGCCCAAGTTATATCGTACCGGGTCTGAAAACACAACAACATCAAGGGAATTTGATTGTTTTGCCGTTATATAATAACTGAATTCATGACGAATGTTTTTTATCTGCCATGGGCTGATTCCGACCGCCAATTGACCACCGAAAACCCAGTCGCTGAATCTGTGGTCAATGGGTGTTTCAATACCCATTGACGGTGTTGTAATTGCTTGTAATCCAACATTTGTATAACTGGAAATATTACCATATGTCAGCTTGGCCGATACATATGGGTCCAATTCTTGTGCCCATGCGGAAAAAAGTGTCAAGATTGCTGTCGATGTGATTATCATTTTTATGACTGGTTTCCAGATTAAAATAAAATATGCACTTTTGCAATAGTATTAATTTCCCACGCGAATTTTACGCAATATGACCATAATGCCGGCGGGTGTTATGCCGGGTATTCTGGACAGGCTGGCGATATTCTGTGGGCGGGTGTGTGATAATTTTTCTATTAATTCATTTGTCAGGCCGGGTAATTCATTGTATGCAAAATCATTTGGAATCTTTAATGCCGCATCGCGTTTAAATGCGTCAATTTCACGATTGTTTCGTGCAATATATCCCGCATAAAAATCATCATTTTGTTTAATTATATCGGCTTTTTTTGCATATTTTTCATCAAATTGTTTCTTTGTAATTAAATTTGTTTTAACACCCATATCACCCAATCGTGCAATTGCATTATCTGCGCGCAGTGATAATCGGTATTCCGCCCGACTGGTGAACATACGATAAGGTTCATCAATTCCCAGTGTTGTAATATCGTCAATTAAAACACCAATCATGGAATTTGTTCTGTCCAGATTCAGTGTATCTGTTCCCAAAACATATGCGGCGGCATTTGCACCGGCAACCAACCCTTGGGCGGCGGCTTCTTCGTATCCACTAGTGCCATTTATTTGTCCCGCGAAAAACAGTCCTGGGATATCTTTGGATTCCAGTGTTGATTTTAATACCCGCGCGTCAATTGCATCATATTCAATTGCATACCCATATCGTTCGATTTCTGCACTTTCCAGCCCTGAAATACTGTGAATCCATTTGTCTTGGATATCCGCGCCAAAGCTGGTGGATATCCCGTTTGGATAAATTAAATCGCTGTCCAGCCCTTCGGGTTCTAAGAATACATGATGTGTTTTATGTTCTGGGAAACGCATAACTTTGTCTTCCAGTGACGGGCAATATCGTGGTCCTGTTCCGCGAATGTCACCATTATACATTGGTGCGTTCGTTATATTATCGCGAATGATATTATGTGTGTTTTCATCCGTATGCGTGATATAGCATGAAACGCGTTCAGCATTTTCCGGACAACCGTCTGAAAACCATGGATGATTATCATCACTGGGTTGGATTTCACAAACATCAAAATTTATCGAAGATTTTCGTATTCTCGCAGGTGTACCGGTTTTTAATCGTAATAATGAAAAGCCGGCTTTTTCCAGTATTTTTGATATATTTTTATCTGGTGCTTGATATGTACCATCGTCTTGTAATCGTCCAGATTCTATTTTTTCATCACCACGATGAACCAAACCGCCCAAGAAAGTCCCCGTTGTCAAAACAATTGCATTTGCCGTATATTTATTATTAATCGTTTTGGATTTCAAATCCAAATTCATTACTGGTTCATATATGACGGTTAAATTTTCATAGTTCGATAACAAAGATACAACCGCATTATGATAAAGCGTTCGGTCAATTTGTGCGCGCAGTGCCTGGGTCGCAGCACCATGTGTTGAATTTAATAACCGCCAATGAATTCCCGACATATCGGCGGCAATTGGCATAATACCGCCCAACGCGTCCAGTTCCGCCACCATTTGTGATTTCCCAGGTCCACCGATACTGGGGTTGCATGACATTGCCCCTAAATCAGTTTTTGCCATGGTCATCAGCAAAGTTTTTGCACCGCGACGCGCGGCCGCTGTTGCGGATTCAACACCGGCGTGTCCACCACCAATAATGATTATATCATATTTTTCCATGCCCGTGATTATACTGTCTTTATTATAAATAGCAAATTTTTCAGATAAAAAAACACCGCAAATGCGGCGTTTATATTTCGAACTTAAAACCGTCCCATACCACCATTTATATGCAATGTTTGACCATTGATGTATGATGATTCATCCGATGCCAAGAATACACATGCGGCGGCGATATCGTTGGGTGTACCAAATCGTCCGGCGGGAATTTGTGCCAAATAATTCTTTTTCAATTCATCTGGTAATACATCTGTCATTGGGGTTTGAATAAATCCCGGTGCAATTGCATTTGCGGTAATTCCACGCGATGCAACTTCGGCCGCAATTGATTTTGTCATTGCGATGATGCCGCCTTTGCTGGCCGCATAGTTCGCCTGACCTGGGCCACCAATTGTACCAATAATTGACGCCATATTTATAATGCGACCAAATCGATTCTTCATCATTGGCATAATCGCCGCCCGACACAATTTAAATGCAGAACGCAAGTTTGTGTTTATAACATCATCAAACTGTTCGTCGGTCATACGCATTAATAATGTATCTTTGGTAATACCGGCATTATTAATCAAAATGTCGATTTTACCGGCTTTTTCAATCGTGTTTTTTACCAATTCATCCGCTGCACCGTCCACTGATACATCGGATACAATTTTGATGTATGAATCATCAAATTCATTTAATTTTGATTCATTACGCCCGGTTACAACAACGGTTGCGCCCGCCGCGGACATTTGTTGTGCAATTGCGATACCGATACCGCCGGTTGCGCCGGTTATTAATGCCACTTTACCTTTTAATGAAAACATAACTAACTTCCTTTTATTTTATTTTTAAACCAAAAATTATAAATACCCACAATGAACGATATGCTGTATAACACGGATACTGAAAATATACCCCAGGACTGGCTGTGGTATGCCGATATATACCAAAAAGGCTGTCCGACTAATCCAATAATTACGCCATATTTTGACCAACGATTATTTAAATTTAACAAAAAAATCGATACTGCGCCGCAAACAAAAAGCATAACTTCGGTGAAAATCAAAAACCAATCCATAATTTACATAACCTTTTGTTTTGAACCGTTCATATGAAAATTCAACGAATATTTACAAAGGTCACCGTAATCTTTAACTTTACCGGATTCTTTGTTTTGTGTTGTTACCGTTGCGCCGGTCTTTTTATTAATTACACAGTAATTTCCGTCCAGCCGAATTACATCCATGTTATAACATTGTCCCGAACCATCATGTAAATTATAATAATACATATTTAACAAGTAATGATGTTTTTGGTGTTCTTTGATTTGTTCGCATGTCTCTTCTTGATGCTGTGGCATTTTTGCGCCATGTATGTAAAACAAGCTTTGGATTTTTGCCACACATGATTCGCTGTTTTCCAACGAAGTAGAATCATCAGTTGCGTAAAATACCGGTGTTTGACCGACTTTTTTATACAAATTGTTTTTTCTATCCAATTTCATATCGCAAATGGAATATCGTGGGAATCGTTGCCATGCCGGTTCTGTTTTTTGTTCCAAGAAAACTGTTTTTGCGGCATTTTCGTCACACAATCCATAAACAAGTGTATCATAACCAGATTGCGATACATTTACTTTTGATGTTTTACGACCAGCGGGCGCGATATACAATTGTTTACCGTAATTATCCCCGAATTGAAATACCGCTAAACGCATTTGTTCTGCATTGTTGGGGACAAAGTAACAAGAATATTTACCCAAAGTCTTATCCAGAAAATCTTTGCTTGGGTAATCGGCATGTATAATCATAGTGTATCCTTTTATTAAATTTCTAATTTTTTTGCGGTTAATGTTGAATCTATTCTGGTGGTCATGCCGGTCAAGACATTACCAGGACCGACTTCGATTGTTTCGGTTACACCCAATGCAGATAATCCCAAAATAGTTTCACGCCACCGAACACCATGCGTAATTTGGTACAATAATGCTTCTTTTATTTCTGTGGTATCTGTCATTGGTGTACAAGTTTTATTTGAAATCAATGGAACGATTGGTTCATTTATTTCAATTTGATTTAATGCCGCGGTCATTTCTGTGACAACCGGCGTCATTAATCGTGAATGTGGTGGTACGGACAGCGGTAACAACATTGCGCGTTTTGCACCGGCGGTCTTGGCCAGTTCCATTGCGGCTTCAATCGCGGGACGACTGCCGGAAATAACGATTTGGCCGGGCGCATTATCATTTGCAATATCACAAACCATATTGTCACCTGCTGCCTTTTCGGCAGCGACACAAATTTCCGCCAGCTTTTCAATATCCAGCCCCAAAACAACCGCCATTGCGCCCATACCCACGGGTACTGCGCGTTGCATTGCGTCACCGCGCAATCGTAACAATCGCGCCGTGTCCGCCAAAGATATCGCACCGGCGGCACACAGTGCCGTATATTCGCCCAATGAATGACCTGCAACATATGGTGTCATTTCTGCATTTGATACGCGCAGCATGGCAATACTGACCGCCATAACCGCGGGTTGTACATTTGCAGTTAATGTTAAATCTTCGATTGGACCATTAAATATAATGTCAGACAGTTTTTGGTTTAACGCATCATCGACTTCGTCAAATACGGCGCGTGCAATTGGGTTGTTATCATACAGTTCTTTGCCCATACCCACAGCTTGGCTGCCTTGGCCTGGAAATATAAAAATAGATGACATACTTTTTCCCTTTTTTGTATTAATAATTTAATCGATTATACATCGCGTCGGCTGAATTCGCAACCGCAATAATTCTGGCGATAGAAATCAGATTCATGGTTAATTTTTACATATAATTCCATGTCCCAGTCAACAGGTATATATCTAATGTTGGTGTCAATTGTTGCGTTGTGTGCCGCCGTGTCAACTTGGGTTTGATTTTTATGTCGTGAAATACCCAGAACCGATGCAATGGCATTGTATCCATGTGCTGTTGCCCAATTAACGCCAAATTTAAATCGATATTCAAAACATTTGGCACAACGCGCACCGCGTTCGGGTTCTGATTCCAAACCGCGAATACATTCCAACCATTTGGGATGATTATATTCGCCAACCGCATATTTTGCGCCAATAGATTCACAATATTTAATTTGTTCGGATAATCGTTTTTGATATTCGGTTTCCGGATAAATATTTGGATTATAAAACAAAACAATAAAATCAATTGCCATATCCACCAATTGTTTTATCGCACCACATGAACATGGTGCACAACAAGATAGCAAAACAATGCGCAGATTTTTATCGTCCATTTCCCAAGAAATTCTTTAATTTTACCGGCATTTCCCCAGTGTTTTTTGGAAAAATCTGTTCCAGTGAATGATTTAATACAATATCAGTTTCCGGGTTTAATGCATCACAAAGAATACTTTTGCCCCAATTTATGGTATTGTTGTTGTCAAAGTGATTTCTTTTCAGCCCAATTGTTTTATGATCACACATGTATGTTATAAGTGCAGGTGTTTGGTCCGTAGAATTATCTGGCGCTGAAAAACTGTATATTTTTTGATATTTGTTTTCGGATTCCTGGCGCAGCTGTGCCACGGTCTTGATTGAATCAGATATAAAGTAAAAAAATGCTTTTATTGTTTTTTGTGATACTTGCTTTCCCGGATAGTTGGACATTTTCCCGATGATTTTTTGGTATCGGGCCAAAGGTTTCTGGGTAATATCAAACTTTTTCTGGATGACCATGATTTTAATTTTATAAACATCTTTGAAATTTGCAGAACTTAAAATTTCTTTTACCTTTGCAACATCGGTAATTGGCGGAATGCTGGCATAATGTACATTACCGTTGACTGTATCGCAAAACGCAACTTCGTATTCTGTGCGATATTCATATCTGCTTGTCATTCTTTATCCTTTGTATTCATTTCCAACAATTGCGTCACCTGATAATTCCAATATATTATCGCCGTCATCACCTGCCCCCAGTTCGGCCGCAGACAACATCATACCATTTGATTCAATTCCCGCGACCGCGCGTTTTACAATTGGTTTGCGCGCACCCGGTAATTTTGCACCAATTTTTGCCAAAACGCCGGTAAATCCGGGTTTAACATTTGGCGCGCCACAAACAATTTGTAACGGTTTATCTTCGCCCGCATCCACTGATAAAATCGATAGTCCGGCTTTTTCCGGATGTGGTTTCACATCGGTGATTTTTGCAACAACGATTGTTGCCACGGCGGCGGACTTGATTGAATATTTTTCAGTCATTGCACTGACCTGGGTATCATCAATTCTTTCAAATAAATTTTCTGGTACAACAAATTCTGTGTTATCCGCAATACTGTGTTCATATTCGGTTGGCCATTTATCGATATCGCATCCGACAAAAATATTTTTTATCTTGTTTGCAGTATTTGGAATAAATGGCGCAGATACGCGTGCATAGAAAGCAATTAATTGAAAACATTCGTTCAATACGGCTTTGGCAGATTCAATGTCCCCATTTTTTACCAGTGTCCATGGTTCTGTTTTTGTCATAAATTCATTACCAATTGCCCACATCGAACGCAGTGCCACAATTGCGGAACGAAATTCACATGCATCCAATGCCTGTGTCAGCTCTGACAAGCGTAAATCCAAGTCTTTTTTGATATTTATGTCTGGTTGTTTTGTGGCAACTGGTACTCGCAGACCAAAGTTTTTCTCGGTCAGCTTGGTCGCGCGCGAAACAAAGTTCCCCAACATGCCATTTAAATCCTTGTTTACAATGTCGGCAAATCGTCCGATTGTAAAATCTGTATCATCTGTTTCCGGTGCAGACGATATTAATGCATACCGCCATGCGTCCGACGGTGCTTCGGTAATTGCATCATCTAAAAATATTCCGCGTTTTTGTGATTTGGAAAATTTACCACCTTCGAAATTTAAAAAGTTCATTCCTTTTAATTGATTAACTGTTTTCCAATTATCATTCATGGCCAATTGTTGTTCCGGGAAAAATACCGCGTGAAATTTCACATTATCTTTGCCCATAAATTGCGCATAGTGACAATTTGGATTTTTCCACCAATCGGCCCAATCTTTGTTTGCGGCCTGGGAAATTGAAACATATCCCCATGGTGCGTCAAACCAAACATAGAACACTTTATTTTCATATCCCGGCTTATTTACCGGTATTCCCCATGATAAATCGCGGGTAATACTGGTGTCGCGCAATCCTTCGTTTGCCCATCCGTGTGCAATTGCGGCGGCAGATTTTGACCATTTTGGTGCAGTTTGTATCAACCAATCACGCCATTTGTCTTCGACCTGGGATGCCAAAAAAAATAAATTCTTGGTCGCACGCATTTCGATGTTTGTTCCACCCGATATTGTCGAATGTGGATTTTTTAATTCATCAACTTCATAAGTTGCACCGCATGCGTCACATTGGTCACCCAGTGCGCTTTCATATCCGCATTTTGGACATGTCCCTTCTATTTGACGGTCAGCCAAGAACATATTATCATCAACCGAAAAAGGCTGCATTGTTTCGCATTCTTTTATCAAACCTTGTTCATCCAGTCTCGTAAATAAATTGTGAATCAGTTTTTCATGTAATTCGGTATGGGTGCGGCCATACAGGTCAAATGATAAATTAAAATCGGAAACCGCCCGCAGGTGTTTTTCCAGATATTTGTTTGAATAATCAATAAAAGATAAATTTTCTTTTGTTGCACCAACAATCACCGGTGTTCCGTGTTCGTCTGCACCGCATACATATAATACATCGCGTCCCATTGCGCGACAAAAACGCGCGTATATATCCGACGGTAACCAGCAGCCAACCAAATGCCCCAGGTGTAATTCACCATTTACATAAGGCAGCGCGCTGGTGATAAGATATTTGTTTTTCATTATATTTACCTTTTATATAAAACCAGACGCCGAACGGGGCGTCTGTCAAGAATCCCGTTATGTTTATATTAAAAT
>JGI994J12354_10004216_pt1 | contig 13032 bp, 13 predicted proteins | sample IntmicLarv3ML3BL_FD_12354 | JGI IMG/M metagenome (IMG submission 12354)
CGGCTGACGATTTTAATACTACAATGATAAATTGCTATGGTGTGACCTCCTTTCGTGATGCTCCCCAACAGACAAGGCGGCAAGCTGTATTCCCCAAAGGGAATATTGCTTGCCGCCTTGTACGCAAGGGGTTCAGGGGAATGCCGTTCCCCGATTTTGTGACGATAGGCACAAAACGCCCTCGGCAGAGCGCACAGCATCCGTTAGGGTGTATAAGTGCGCCCTTGTTACACAAGGGAAAGGGCATTAGCCGCTTTGCCCTGTGTGATTGCCCCTGTTTTCGCTTTCGGCGGTTTGCGGTGTGGGTGTCACCTCTGTTTTGGCTTTGATTTCAGCAAGAAAGTTTCGCCCATAACTGGTGTCGATACCTTTCTTGACGAACATTTCAAACTGCTCATCTGTGATGGTGATAAGGTCGGGCATATACTTTTCAAGAAGTCCATGCCGACTGCAAAGCCGTTTTGTTCTCTCCCTGCGTTCCTGCTCTCGGTGTTTCTGTTGCAGTTGCTTTTCTTGATTTTTAAGCTGCTCAATTTCCGCTTGTATGCTCTCAATTTTTTCGATTGTGGTTTTTGCCATAATAAAATAAGCCTCCCTAAAATAATGATTTTGAACGCAAAAAGGCGGCTCACTCGTTGGAGTAAGCCGCCCTGTGCGGTTAATATATTTATGCTGTTATCTGCTGTGCTTCCTGTTGCGATTTTTGCTTTGCAACATATCGTTGCTGGGCTTCACGATGCCGTTCACGCTTTATCTGCTTTTGTTCTTCCTCTGCGATTTTTTCTGGTGTCGGCTCTGCTATCGGGACATCAAACTTGCCGATAAAGTTTAAGATACAGTTCTACCTTTTGCATACGCTCACCACTGGATTTATCAGCCTCGTAAACAAGAATTTTATCAACAAAATGTTTTTTATCGCTGCATTAATTTCGGTCGTGAAGGTGGCATCCTCAAAACTCAGCACTGGGTAGCTTATACTCACATAATGCACACTATCTTCGCCCCAGACAAAGGTTTCCTAGCGCACGCTGTAGCGCTCCTGCTCGGCGCAGAGTCTCGCATCGGCAAAAAAGTCTGTAACGGTAGCTACTTCAGGGGTTTTTAAGAGCATTTCTGTGGTACTCAAGCTCATAAAAATGGCAAGTACAATGGATATAATAGTATTCATTCAATTTTCTCCTACTCTACGCAATATATTTACACGCATTTGTGTATGCGTCTCGCCTTTCCGAATATGAACCCCACCTATTTACACCTTGCGTGACCTTATTCTCTTCTGAACTTTTACCAGGTGTTAACGTATCAACAAGTTCATTTAATCCATTGGTTTCCCAAAAATATCCTGCCGACTCCCATGGATAATTTTCTGCTACAAATTGTGGTCCAATATCAACAATGTCTGTATATTTTTTTAGTTCGCTAGATGATATCCCATTTTCAATTGCTGAAGACAGTTTTTGTCATAGACATAACTCGTGAAATTCGTCTCTGCGTCAGTGGTTTTAAGCAAATTTCCGGCAGCGTCGTACTCGTAATATGTCGAAACTCCGAGCTTGTCTTCGGAAATGGTCGTGCGACCGCGCTCATCATATTCGTACCTGACGAAATTTCCGAGCGCATCGGTTATTGTGAGGGTATTTCCGTTTTTGTCATATGCATATGATGTGGAATTTCCCTCCGCGTCTTCGCGGCTCGTCACGCGACCTATCGCGTCGTAAACTGTTGAAGTCTCTCCGCCTAAGGCGTTTTTTGTGCTCGTTACGGCATAAATGTCGTTATAGAAATACTCCGTTTCATTGCCCTCGCGGTCGGTGTATATCATCAGATTTCCCACCGCGTCATAATCATATACAACGAGGACAACCATTTCGGCAATTTTGGCCTGCTTCGCGATAACCACACGGGCGAGATTAAAGCGCCTGCCCCGATATTCGACAACGGCATATCACTGTTCAGCTTCGCGATGCCGGACGATTACGCGAATTTAGATGAATACGCAAAAACACGCTTTCCGGCGTATACAAACACAACCTTTGAGGGTATCTGCCAAGCATATATAACAGCGCGGCAGGTTGAAAAGCTGAGAAAGGTGCTAACATTCTCGTTCATGCGTCATCCGAAGCTAAATTTGCCGGAGGAACACCTCGCGGCGATGGAGAAGCATATTAGAAAACGCGCATCACAGCTAATAGACTTGGCACGAGCATAGACCATTTTCAAGTTTTCTAACGCCGCCCTTGAATTCAACCGTTTTGCTCTCACGATATTCCATTTTGCTCACCGCCCTAATCACATTTGCTAACATTCTGGCGTTTTCTACCGTCAAAGTCAAGGAGCTCGTCGTAGACGAAATAAAGAAAAAGGTCATTGCATTTGCCAACCGTGACGGCGGTACACTGTATGTCGGTGTGACAGACAGCGGCGAAGTCGTGGGACTTGCTGATGCGGACTTAATGGATATAAATAATATGCTGCGCGACGGGATAAAGCCCGATATAACGCTTTTCACACAGAGCAGGATTGAGAAGTCTAACGGCAAATCAATCATTGCGGTGCAGGTGCAGCGCGGCACAAACCGCCCGTACTACCTCGCAGACAAGGGTATACGACCTAAAGGTGTCTTTATCCGGCACGGCACATCGGCGGTTCCCACGACCGACACGGCAATACGCAAAATGATTCGTGAAACGGACGGCGAGAGCTTTGAGGTGTTGCGCTTCACAGCACATAGCTTTGTGGGTGATTCCATCAGCGTTCTGACAAAAAACGGCAGTGTGAGCGAATATGTCATAGAAAGCGCACAGACAAATCCAACTTACGAAAGCACAAAATGTTATTTTGTGCCGTCCCCATTATTTTTTCAGACCAACGCTCAGCCAATCGCATACAGAAACCGGCACTTGAAATATACGATAAAAAGCAGCGCTATTTTATGAAACATTAAACAAACAGGGCAATGATTTTACGGAAACTAGTTAGTACTTGTTTTTTGAAAGCTCAAATGAATTTTGAAAATCTCATTGCCTCATATACCAACATAAATAGCAGTGTTATGATTCTCCTAAAAGCTAAGTAAGAAAATCACTGTTATCTTAAAGCCGCTTTAGCCGTGAAAGATAAAAACTTTGTGGATATTTACTTCTAGTGCTATTAATTCTAAGCCAAGCCGCGCTTGAGCTATCGGCATAAATTGCCTCAAGCTCAAAGATGTTTTCCACGCTACAAAAACAGGCTATAAGCTCATCGCTTATAGCCTGTTCATATATTTTTATTTAAAGCCTCACACATTTGTTTGCCCTAAACAGAAGATGATTTTTAAATTTTATGTTTTTTTGAAAATTATCTAAAAGTACAAAAAACTAGACTATCGAAGCACCATCCTTTTGATATATTCTGAAGCTATACAAAGCACAGAAAATATAAAGGGGAGTGTAGCTTTGCAGGCAGTATTAGAAGTCATTATATCATACTTGGGCATTGCAGCCTTCCTGATAGGTGTTTGGGTGCTAATTTGTGACTATTATTATGTTACCATATCATATTTCGGTTTCAAAAAACCAGAGCGAGATTATGAGCTCATTGATGACAAAACAAGGTTTTTGATTTTGGTAGCGGCTCATAATGAAGAAGCAGTGTTAGAGAGCAGCTATAATAACTGGAGAGAAATTGATTATAACCCGGAGCTTTTCCGCCTTGTTGTTGTCAACGATAACTCAACCGACAAAACAAAAGAAATCTGCGAGGCGGTGGGTGTGGACCATGTTGACACCATAGAGCAAAAATTTCCGCGAGAGGGCGTTGGCAAGCCCGGCGGCATCCAGTATGCGTTAAGAGAGCTTGGGTTTGTCCACATAGTGGAAAACTACGACTTACTTATGGTGCTGGACGCTGACAACCATGTGGACAGTAACATACTAAAAGAAGTTAACGCACAGTGGCAAAAGTATAAACCAACGGCAATTCAAACATATTTAGATTCTAAAAACCCAAATTCAAGTATGATTGCTCGCGGGTATGCGATGGCATATTGGATGTCAAATCGGTTCTTTCAACTGGCAAAGTACCGCCTCGGCTTGTTTAACTCAATCGGTGGGACAGGCTTTGCTGTGAGCATCAACTGGCTCATTCGCACTGGTGGCTTTAAGTATAAGTCTTTGACAGAAGATTTGGAGATGGAGATTGAGATAGTTAAGTCTAATGGAAAAATCCTTTGGAATCACCACACCAGAATCTATGATGAAAAGCCAGATAATTTGAAAACAAGCTTGCGCCAGAGAATCCGTTGGTCACAGGGGCATTGGTTTGTTGCCTTCAATAATTTGAAAGCCCTGATAGGCTGCATCTGGAAAGATAAGCGAAATACACTGAAGTATGCCGACCAGCTTGTATATCTGTTTGGAATGGGCAGAGCCATAATGGTATCAATACTTTTGATGCAAATTGCTCTCCTATTATTCAATAATTACATACTGCAAGCAGAACCCATCAGCGTTGGCACCTTGTTTTTTGCGCTGAGGCTTGTCGGGGATATCTTTATCCCCACAACAATTATTGCGATAGTCTTGAGCGTGTACAGCTATCTGATTATCATCTTTTTTTCTCTTCGAAGCGACGGTGACAAAGGCAACTATCTAAAAACGTTGCTTGCCATTTTGTATATGAGCTTCACCTATATGTACACACATGTCGTTGGACTGTTCAGGTGGACGAAGCAGGGCGTATGGGTGAAAACACCTCACCAGCACACAAAAAAAGAAGCGCAAGAATCCGCAGCAAGGCGTCAAGAAGCATCCAGCAGTCCTCGCTAAATCAGCGTGATGTGGGGGCGCCATGTACTACGCCTCAAAGCTGTCATAGCCTAAGTCAATAAGCAGCCTATTCAATGCTGTCCACTCTTGAATTTGCGGAATGTAGGACATGCGCAGCACCTTACAGCCTTCTAATTTTTCATAGATTTTATAATTGCTTACAACAATGTCCGGCTGTATCTGCGCCACAAGCTGGGGGGTTATTGGCTCGTTGTAAATGAAAATGCTCTCAATGCCGCTGGGCAGCAGCCGTCGAGCCAAGCCCTCTAAGTGTGCCGGAAAGCCGGACTCTCCTTCAAAGGAATATAGAACCCTTTCAACCTTTTTCTTTTGGGTGTATATAAACTGGCTTGAAATCATTGCTAGCTGTGTTGCTATCGTATAAACATCCGATACGGGAAATATGCGGCTGTCGTTTAGCGTCAATAACCAATCAATCCAAATATTATAGGGCTGTTTCAAATTTTGGATAACATAGTTTTTAACAGCAGCCGAGCCAATCTGAAAGCAGGTTGACAAGTCTGTCAAAAGAGAGAGATTAAGTAAATAAGCTGTGTGTATGGCAAGAAAATCGTCTTTGCAATCCTTTGGAATTTTCAGTCTATCAAAAGCAGTGGTCAGGATAGCTGAAAGCTCCCTCTTGCATATATGGCTATCTGCTTCGTCTGCGCACCAGTATCGGGAATCGTTGTTGTGATAAATAATCGTATTAAATCCCACAATATACGCCCAAACTATTTCATCTTCAGGAATCTGCAACGAGCTCAAGCCGTGCAAAACCGTATCTTCATAAACATTTTTGAAATTAGCATAGGATGGGCGGCATTTTATGCGAGTCATAAGGCTCTCATCTGCATACACATATTGTTCGATTGTCAATCGCTCCCTTGCCAAAACCATCCAGCGCACAACCTGCTGAGAGCTATAATTTAGCAGCTTTCCGTTTTGGGTAAGCGAAATGCGCTTAAATGCCTCAAAGGTATTAAGGCAAGCTTGTAGCTTATCTTGAAAAAGAGAGTAGAACAGTTCTTGAAATTCGCTAAAGTACGCATAAAAAAAATATCGAATGTTAGCTTCTGCTCCGCACATTTTCAAATCGTAGAATGAAATAGAGCACTTGAATATGCGCAAGGTCTTGTTCATGTGCGCAATAATGGCGCGCAGTGTTGACTCTGATACAAACAATGACTCAGCTACATCGCGAATATTCGACTCCCTATTGTAAAAAGTGTGCTCCAGCACTTGGTTTGGAATGGTCTGTCTTGCGATTTCTGTAAGCACAACCTCTATTGGGCACTGGCTGTTGTTGAAAAGCTGCACACTCTTTTGGGTCGCTTCCAGGCATATGTCGTCTGCCAGCAACGACCTTGTAAATTCAATGGTAGATAAGATAGTTTGCTTTGATACCTTCAATGAGGCTTCCAAGTCTTTAATTGTAATAGCATGCTCTGTTCTGGAGAGTATGTTTAGCATTGACATGCTTCGTTTTAGCTGCTTGTCATACATAAGCTTATAAAATAGGGTTTCCAATCAGATGCGCTCCTTTCCTCTTGCGTAGGCTTATAAATAGGCTATATATACTTTTGATAAAGTGGTAATTTTATTAACTATTAAAATAAATCCAGAAAAAATTGCACAGTCTAAGCTGCTGTCTTTTTTATTTATACATCCCTTGTAAAGGCGAGAGGCGCTTGCGCCCAAAGTCATAATACAGCCCGACTTCAATATCAAAATGGTGACGAACAAAAGTGGCGTAACCAATATCACAGGCACCCTCACCAAGGGGGGATGTATTAATTATTATAACCTGATTTTCTTGTGTAAGCAACCAAAACCTCACAGCCATGAAACCGGATAAAATCAATTTTTAAGATATGCAGGCTAATGCCCAGCCCTTAACTATGCTGATTTTGGAGTAGCTGCGCCCTTTGCCCCTCTGCAAGCTCAGAGGTAAGCGCTTCTTTGCACTTTAGCAAAATATGCTCGCAATCATATCCGGACAAAAAATGCTAAGATACAATCTGCAAGTAGAAGACTACAAAAATATAGAGCATAAAAAAACCGCAGAAATTTTTCTGCGGTTTTTTTATATAAGCGAGCACCCATTTTGATGCGCAAAGCGCCATGAAAAAGAAATCTCATTTATGATTCTGTATAATCCCAGCACATCAAAATGACATAGAATGCAACTTTACATTTGCCATCGTCAAAAGTGACCGAAAAGCATCGTTAGCGCCGCTTATTTATTCTTATATATCCCAGTCCCTTTCGGTATAATTAAGAAATCTGTATATTATTGCCGCCGCCTCAGCTCTCGTTGATGTTCCTTGAGGCTCCAGAGTGGTTTGTGTCTTTCCGGTTAACACGCCGTGCATGACAGCGTTCTCCATTGACTCACGAGCATATTCAGACACTAAGTCAAAGTCTAAGAATGACGATGCTATTGCGCCCGTATCCTGCCAAAATATATCAGGGTGTAGATTTTCAAAGTAACGATATAGCATCGTCACAAGTTCCTCTCGTGTAACACTATCATTAGGAGCAAATATTGTGTCGCTATAGCCTGTCACTATGCCGTTTTCCACAGCACAAGAAATAGCCTCGTCATAATATGCATCGCTTGGTACATCGTCAAAGCTGTGCCTTGTCGAAAAAGAAGTGCTGTTACCCACATGAACTTCTTCTATGCGGTACAATATAGTCGCAAGTATCCCACGGGTGATAGGCTCATTAGGCGAAAATGTAGTATCACTGGTTCCGACCATGATTTCCCATCCGCTCACTACTGCGTTTATGGCTTGATAGAACCAATCATCGTGTCGCACATCAACAAAAGGAAGTGTTGATTTATTTCCGCTGTCTTCAGCATTAATAAGCAGTGTGCCATCCGGCAAGACCTCATCTTCAACTGACATTGATACTGATAGTTCCCATTTTAATTAAGCCAAGCTCAGCTTTGTGGCAAGCTCCATCGCGTGGATGTAAAATCTTTTTGCATAGCGATATTGCTTCATGGTGTAGTCTCCGAAATCAACACCCATGCTGCCTTTATATTCGCTCCAAACCGACCACAGGAAGCCGCCTACGGCGCAGTAGGTATAAACCTTGAGCCGGGATATTTCGTCGGTACATCCGTCAAAGTATATGTTGGAAGCCCTATCTATCTGCTCCTTGTCATAATCGGCAAAGATGCAGAAAATGGCAAGGTCAAAATGTGGGTCGCACATTCCGCCATATTCCCAGTCGATAAGGTATGCCTTGTCGTCAACAAACATAAAGTTGACATCTGCCACATCATTATGGCACAAGCATCTGTCTTTCGGAAGCTTTTCCAAAAGCTCAAAGAGCGAAGCCATCTTTGAGCGCGTTTCATCATAGTCGGCAAAAGACGGCGGCGAATTTCGGAGCCTTTCAAACCACTGCGTTTTTTCCCATATGTCAAAGGAATGCGAAACCTCAAGCCTCATATCATGAAGGCGGCGAAGCTGCTTCACGCAGGCGGTCACATCGTCCCAGTTTGTGGCGTCGCAGTTTCGAGAATTTTCCCAATATTCGGTTATTTTATATCCCTCCTCCGGAGAGATGAAGGTCACAACATCGCTGATGCCCTTGCCGTCGAGCACGCCGTAAATCATCGCTTCCTGCTCGCGGTTTATAATTTCGTTGCTGCCTTCGCCCGGGATTCTGAGAAGATAGGGCTTGCCGCCGACAGAAAAGCGCATGTGGCGGTTTGTCATGCCTTTGAAAAGCCCGGAAATGTCGGTTATTTCGTCCTCCGCGATGTTAAACATGTGGCTGATATAGTTAATGCGCCTTGACTGCAAATTTTGAGATTCGCTGTCAAGCTCGCGCAGCTCTTCATAGGTTTTTATAGCGTATGCAGACTGTCCCAGCATGATACGGGCATATGCCAGCATCTTGTCGCCATCAAACAAAGCAAGCTCCCAACTGTCCTTGCTGTGTTTGCGCTGTGAGGCAAATTTGTGCAGATTGGCGCGAACCGCCTCTGCCTCGTCCTCAAGAAGATAGCAAAGCCCAAGCATGGAGTTTCCGCCGCCCTCGTCGCCTGTGGACACAAGCTCCATCTTTCGGTTTAGGCGCACATAGCTGTCGTCTTCGATAAATTCAGAAACGGCATACCATGAAAAAAATTCGTTTATACTAAAGGGATTTCTGGAAAACCAGACATTGCATGGGACAATGTAACAATTTGACAGCTTATCCTCCACCAAATGCAACGAATGGAGGCTGTTTTTTGTGGTGAAGTCGTTATTTGAAACAAGCTCCACGCCATATTTGTCGGTCAGATACTCAAAGCTCTCCATTTTGAAGCCGACGACGATATATATTTCGTGAATTTCAACCTCATGCAACTGCCGGATGATATGCTCAATAAGCGGCTCTCCGTTTATTTGCAACAGCCCTTTGGGGATTTGGTTTATTGGCGTCATGCGAAGCCCCATTCCTGCGGCAAGAATGATAGCGCGCTTCGGCTTTGCGGCGCGCATATAATTTTTGGCTTTGTTGGTGAGGAGATAATCGCTGTTAATATATTCCTCCTGCGTAAGCTTTTTGAGGGAGGAATTAATAAGCCCAAGGGAATAGCCTGTGCGCTGCACAAGGCTTCTGTGGCTGTCATATCCGTAACTGCCGAGAATTGCTAAAATAATCCAATCGCGTTTGTTCATCGTATACAAAAACTCCTTTCGGGCTGTGGGTTCTTGAATTAATAATAATTATAGCATTATAACAAAACTCATGATATCGCAATTACATTTGCTTGTCAATCTTGGTGTTGTTTGCAATTAATAAAAAAATTTTGTGTTGCTTGCTCGCAAAAGCTACCGCAGGCAAACCGGAAAAATTCCGGCTTGTATCGCTTGGTTTCTTTTAATGCTTCTTCGCTGGGCACGGCTGCTTTTTTGCCAAATGTATTCTATGCCATTGTTTTTTTATCTGAAATTATAAATTTGTAATAGCAGCTTTATAATTGCTTTTTGATTTGCTGGGCAAGGACGGCGTGGCTGCGGCAGATATTTGAAAGCCTCCGGCTGATGGAGAGCGCTGGCATTTATCTGTTTTTAATCTTCAAACTCTGAAAGATATTCTGCGATAAACTCCTCGTCTTCTATTTCAAGGTCGCGCTCTCCGGCTAGGGATTCAACATGGTGGCGAAATTCGTGGCGCAGCACATCCCAAAGCTCTTTTTTATACTCCTCGCGGCTCAATCCGCCATAAACACGCTCCATAGAGCCGTAATATATGTTTATATATCGTCCCATCGGACCGCCGCGATTATAGTCTCCCATTGTGAAAAGGTCATTTCCATACTCGCTGCGCCGTGTATCCGGCAGGAGGTTGATTCCGCCGTTTAGCTCGTCGAAAAACGCCGGTGGTATCTCTGCCGTTAACTCTTCAAGAAGCTCGTGCATTTCATCTATCGTCATGGTAATTTATGTTCCTTTCTTGGGGGTTTGATATAATTGACCAAACATCGCTTCTGCGACGTGGTCTTAAATTAACTATAATATTCGCTTGTGAATATTATAGCACACTTCTCACAATAATGCAGCGTGTTTTCCGCAAATTATGCTTTTAGGGCGGCGGCAACTTTTGGCGTTTGCACTGCTGCACTAGGCGGCAATTTTCATTATGCTTTGTATATTTTTTTTGCGTTGTGGGAAATATATTGGCAGAGGTGATTTCTTATGGCAAAAAAGAATAAAAAGACCCTGAAGGCAGAATCCACACAGGCAACCAGCAGCGCTGCCCACAGCGCCGAGCCGGCACCCAGTTCAAAAAAAGTGTCTAAAAATGTGCCTCCATACACGGACGGCACAGCACCCCGTCATTAAGACGGGGTGTTTTTTATTGCAGGCACTATTATCCTTCTTAATGTATTGGCTTCTTTATAATGTTTTCTAGGCGTTAGTTTCGATACCTTCATGCTTTGCCTTACAGATGTGACACAAGACAAAAATCTGTTCAACGCACGCAGCAGAAAGGCTTTGCTTTGCAGCTTCCCTCTACCCATGATAGGCCGCGGATATGTATGGCGCGCAATGCCTTGCTCCTATTATTAAGTCTGTTTCGCTCTGCTCATTTGCGCTTTCTGCGGCTTCCGGTGTAAGGACTTCGATTTTCTTGGGTGTTGTTTACTTTCGGCTTACCGGAGCGCGTGGCAGTTGGCACAGGCAGAAGGCACGGAAAATTGCATGGTGAGCTTTTGGATTTTAGCTTGAGAGCGAAAATTAAAAGCCTGTTACCAACGCGGTAACAGGCTTCGTTTTTTCATGATACAAGGCTTAGCGCTCAAGCTCCTCGGGTTTTACGCGCGGATTGCGGTATCTTGTGCGTTTTATGGTTTTTTGTCCATTTTCAATCGCGGCAGAGGGACACCAGCTTATGCAAGCAACGCAGTGCTCGCAGCGGTGCTGCCAGGTTGGTTTTCCGTTTTCGAGCTTTATGTTGCTCGCTGGGCAAAGGCGCTCGCACATGGCACAGCTTGTGCATTTTTCGGTTATGTAAAAATCCGCGTCAAGCGCTTGCACATTTTTATAAAGTGTTTTTACGGATATGGGTCCTTTTTTAATCTGACGCGCACCGCTCATGATGTCGGCTGCAATCTTTTGGAGCTGCTCGTCGGTTTTGTTTAGCTTTGAGTTTATCCGGCTGTTAGATTTTGCACCAGATATCGCCGGATTATATTTGATGATGTAGTTTGCAGGCATTTTTACGCCAACACCAAAGCGAAGCGAATGTCCTTTTTTGGAGAAAAGCTCCTCCATCGCCTTGACTGAGCCTTGACCAGAGAAGGCGGCCATTGTCACAACCGTGAACAAATCTGTTCCCGGCAGGATATTTAATTTTTCCGCAAAAGCGCGAACCAGCCGGGGAATGTTGCCATAATAGGACGGGAACACAATGCCGATTTTGCTGCCCTCGCCGCCAACTGCTTCCGGCGTGGAGGCGCCGTCTGCGATTTGCTCAAGCGCGGTGTCGCCCATCGCGGCTGCGAGCACTTTTGCGGCATACAACGAATTTCCGGTGCCGGAAAACCAATAGATAGTGTTTTTCATAATTACTCCTTTTTAATAACAATGCCTAATTTTTTTGAAACCCTGCGCGAAGCTTCTCTATAGTTGCTACCAGCGAAACAACGCCGTCCCACTGTGTGCCAAGGTTTATCCAATAGAAGTTTTTTGTTCCCTTTGGCGTAACGCCGACCATGCCTGCATCGAGCAAAATTTTGAGATGGTGCGACACGGCAGGGCGCGACAGGTAAGTTTTTTCGGTGATGTCGCCAACTCGCATGCCAGCGCAGGCGTTTTCCATGAGTGTTAGGATAATTGACTGGCGCGTTTCATCGCCGATTGCGGAAAGAAGCCGCCGCGATGCTACGAGCTGCTCTTTTATAAGATTGACCTGCCCGGCTGTATCCATGTTTTTCTCTCCCTTCTGCCTAATGGTTCAAATGTTAGAACCATTATAGCTTACAAAGCCGCAGGTTTCAACATTGGTAAAGAAAATCAAGACGAATTTACTTTACCTACTTCCGGGTATGCGAACACCACTGCTGATTGTTATCAGCAGTGGTGTTTCAGCTTAATAGACTTCATATAGTTCGATAGATGTTACAAGCTCATCCCTGATGTGTATCCTCAGTACGACCGAAATCACTCCGTCTGGCTCATAGACAAAAAACAGTGTTTTTATTTCACTCTCAGGAAGTTTTGATAATAATGCGCTGCTTTCCTCATGTGGCTCTCCATAGATATAATATGCGCCATCGCTTCCCGGCTCCTCCGGCAATTCGCCTGGGAATTTGTCGAGAACGCTGCTAAAGCTGTCCCCAATTTGAATGCCGCGCAGCCCTTCATATCCATGGGAGCTTGCTTCAATCCATATCACGCCGTAATAAGCGAATCCTATCTCTGCAAATGGATAGGCGAAGATATGTACAACCATTTCCAAAGCTTGGTTATACACGGTTTTGCGGCTCTCCGGCTCGCCTAAAACAGATATCACCGTTTCCATCGAATCCCAGAGATTTATTCCAAATATGCTCCAATCATCCGGACCAAATTTAGCTTTTTCCATTTCTGAATTTTCCGATGTTGACGCCACATCCGGCTCGCTCGCCTGCGGTGGCTCTGGGGTGGTTTGCATTGGTGCTTCTGTAGTTTGCGACGGCGTTTCTTCGGCTGTTGGCGGTACCTCGCTG
>JGI994J12354_10004217_pt1 | contig 13031 bp, 14 predicted proteins | sample IntmicLarv3ML3BL_FD_12354 | JGI IMG/M metagenome (IMG submission 12354)
GGGGCGTTATGTGGAAATCAAAATGCTGCCGTTTTCCTTTTCGGAGTTTTATGCGGCGAGCGACATAACTGACAAAACGCAAGCGTTTGAAAGCTATCGCACATTCGGGAGCTTCCCCGTTGTGGTCACGCAGCTCAAGAGTGATATGGAGCTTACGGATCAGTATCTGGAGGGGATATACAACGCAATTATAGTCAAGGATGTCGTCACCCGCAAGGGAGTCAGCGATGTCGCCTTGCTGAAAAACATCGTGAAATTCCTTTGTTCCACCGTCGGCAGCCCCGTTTCAATCGCCAACATAACAGATTATATCAATAGTTCCGGTAGGTCGATAACGCAAAAGACAGTCGATAAATACGTCAAGGCGCTCGCAAACAGTTTCTTGTTTTATCCAGTTGAACGGTACAACATCAAGGGGAAGAACCTGTTGAAAACACTTGGCAAGTATTATATCGTTGATTCTGGACTACGCAACCATTTGTTGTCGGCAACGAATGTCGATGTCGGGCATCAGATAGAGAACATCGTATATCTTGAGTTGCTGCGGCGCGGATACAGGGTGAATATCGGCAAGATAGATGAAAAAGAAATAGATTTTGTGGCAACGAAGCAAAACACAAAAGAATACTATCAAGTGGCGTTGACGGCTCTCGACGAGCGCATACAAGAGCGTGAATTGTCGCCGCTCTTGAAAGTCGGAGACAACTATCCGAAATACCTTTTGACGCTCGATTTTATAACCGGCGACCACGATGGAATACGGCAAGTTAACCTGATAGATTGGCTCTTGGCTGATTAGCAAACGCAACAAGTCAATATTCCTTGGCAAAAGACGATGAAGTGTGAACAATTGCACTTCATTGTTTTTTGTCTGTTTCCAAAAACGAAATATCTCCATAATACGAAACACCTATATAGAGAAGACGCCGTATGTAAAATCTGCTGAAATACCGGTAAATATAGCTATCACAGAATCAACCTCTTACAGAAGGTTGGTAACGAATGATTCGACAAGTAGGCAATGCATTTTATATCCCAACCGAAAGGAGTGAAATATGTGAAACACGTTGACACCGTTTATTGCACGTGCTATAATACAATGTGGCATATGCAATAAACGTGTGAGGTGAATGTAGAAATGATGCTTTCTTCTTTTATAAGGGATGTCCGAAAACAATTGAATCTAAGCCAACAACAACTGGCAATCGCCTTAAGCGTCAATTTTTCAACAATTAATCGCTGGGAAAACGGAAAAGTGATACCTAGTAATCTTGCACAGAAAACTTTCTTTGATTTTTGCCAAGATAACTTTATCGAAATACCGATTGAATTACGAAACAGCAACTCAAAATGAATTACTTATATTGAAAGGAGGTGGCGGGAATGGCAAGAGCAGATTTGTTATGTGATATTATAAAGTTTGGACTTAATAACGACAGTGTCAATTTTCGTAAAGCAGCTGAGGCTATATGTGCTGAAGAACGCGCTAATCAGCATTGCGTTTTAGCAAAGAGAATTGAAGAAATGCTTCGTATGTCGTCAAGGACTATTACAAGAGAACCTTCCGCTCCTCCAGCTCGTAATGGAAACGGTGATAATATAGTCTCGGAAAAAATACCTGAGAAAAAACTTGATCAATTATTGCTACCAAAGAACATTGTAGAGACATGTAAGGAATTATTTGAAGAACATATGAGAGCGGATCTTTTGCGTTCTCATGGTCTTGAACCACGAAATAAGATACTGCTGATCGGACCTCCTGGCAATGGAAAAACTTCGCTTGCAGAGGCAATTGCAGAAGAACTAATGCTACCCATTTTGACCGTTAAATATGAAAGTCTCGTAGGTGCTTATTTGGGGGAAACTGCTTCTCGACTTGGAAAGTTATTTGACTATGTAAAAACGCGTCAATGTGTATTGTTTTTTGACGAGTTTGAAACTATAGGAAAAGAACGTGGTGACACACACGAAACCGGAGAAATCAAGCGCGTTGTCAGTTCATTACTTCTTCAAATTGATGCGCTTCCAAGCTATGTCATTGCCATTGCAGCAACTAATCATGAATCATTGCTCGATAAAGCTGCATGGCGTAGATTTCAAATAAAAATGGAACTTCCTATACCATCGCGTGCGGATTTAGAAATTTGGTTTGAGTTGTTCGAACGAAAAAACACAAATAATGATTTCTCGTTTGGTTATTCTTACTCCACTTTGGCAAAAAAGCTATTGGGTAAAAGTTATGCTGAAGTAGAGGAATTCGCATTATCCATATATAGGCAATTTGTTCTTCAGCTTCCTAATGGAATCCCTAAAAGCATTACAAAAAAGCAGTTGACGCTTTTCTCAAATATTAATACAGATAAAGAGAGTGCGATACCGGAAGGAGGAGTTGAATAATGGCAGAGAGACCAATTATTTTGTTCGGTCAATCGAACAAAGCTGAAAAATCCAAACGTGGCGGCGGTTCTCCGCATTTTCAGCGACCTTCTCATTCGCGTCAAGCAGAACGGCTTATTCCGCAGATGCAGGCACTTCAGAGTGCTACGGCAACATTAAAACAATTATCAATGGGTATTGAAGCTGAAAAAACACTTGTATTTGATGTTGTAGGTAATGCGGATTCATTTTATACGGCAGTTACACATTTGGGCGACGACACAGAGTGGATATTTGATAGGCCTGAAGAATTTGAATCCTCCGATGACTTTTTCGTTGTAAAAGAAGATAAAAAGACAAAAGAAAAAACTCGTGACGAGAAGAAAGATACAGTTGGAGGAAAAGTCTATTGCGTCCTTTCTAACGCTCGTGCCATGGATGAAATACTATCCTTGTGGAGTAGTTATAGTAAAGACGCTAATACATCCTTCCCTATCGGAAAGGCCGGTTTGCGAGACGTTTTTGATAATCTTAGTAATATAAGTTTTTGGGGTTATAAAGAGCGAATTGAAGAAACAGGAATTCTAGATGTATGGCGCGAAGAACTATTGAATGAAAATGTTGATAATGTAAAATGCGAATTTGAACTATTCTTTCGCAATGAACCATTGAAACGACAAGAGCGAGAGCAACAACTAAATAGTGATATCAAGGCACTTGGTGGAACTATAATAAGTAGTTCCATCATACCTGAAATTGCATATCATGCAGTTCTCGCCGCAGTGCCAAGAAATATCGCAGAAAGTATCATAAATGGGAATCGTAGTATTTCTATTGTCGTTGCTGAACAAATTATGTTCTTCAGACCCGTTGGGCAGGCTGTTGTCATTCCTAAGGAAAATTCATTTGAGGAGTCATTTCAGATTCCTTCTGCCAAAGGTGTTTTTGAGGAACCCATAATTGCTCTTTTTGACGGATTACCTCAAGAAAACCATCCCTACCTTCAAGGCAGGCTTACCATAGATGATCCCGATAACTAAGCCGCCAACTATGTCGTTGAAGCAAGAAAGCATGGCACATCGATGGCATCTCTAATAGCACTTGGCGGCTTATCAAAGATGGAGCATGCAGCTACACACAAAATATACGTTCGCCCCATTATGAAGCCTGTTCCATGGGTAAACAACGCCTATCAGGAACAGACTCCTGAAGATAGCCTGTTAGTCGACAAAATACATATAGCAGTACGTAGGCTTTTTGAAGAAACTGCTGGGAGAGTTGCTCCAAGTATCAAAGTGATTAACTTATCAATAGGCCTTGGATATCGTCAGTTTGACAGGTCTATGAGCCCACTTGCGAGCCTGCTCGATTGGTTGAGTTTCAAATACAGAGTGCTGTTTGTTGTAAGTGCAGGAAACCATTCAGATAGCATAGATGTCGGAATGTCTTTTAGTAATTTTGCAATTGCTGATAAATCTATTCGTGATAAGGCGATTATTTCATATACGAATAACGAATCGCGAAATTTGAGACTGCTTTCGCCCGCTGAAAGTATAAATGCGCTTTCAATAGGCTCAACTTTTGAAGATGCTTCCGCTTTTGTCGAAAACTCGAGACAAATACTCCCTTGTTCAGATGGTCTTCCATCAGCATCTAGTTCAATTGGCATGGGTATGAATAATGCTGTAAAGCCAGATATATTATTCCCCGGCGGCAGAAATTGCATAAGGGAAATTATCCGAAATGGAATTAATGGTACAGTCGTTGATTGGCAGAATTCTCCCACAAGGGAACCCGGAACGACCTCGGCCGCCCCGTCGGGCAAGGTTATGTATACTTTTGGAACAAGCAATTCGGCTGCGTTGATATCCCACGAAGCATCTCGGTGCTATGACACGCTACTTGAGGTATTTTCACTTGCCGAGAAAGATATTCCCGATGATCATTTAGCACTGCTAATTAAAGCCATGCTTGTACATGGTGCTGAATGGGGTGAACTCTCTCAAAAATATGCTGAAGTTATGAATTTATATAAAAAAGGTACAACACAATTGAGTAGACAAGATTGCTCTCAAAAATTACCCCGTTTCTTGGGATATGGAAAACCTAATATTAATCGAGCTATTGAGTGTGCAAAAAACCGCGTAACTCTAATTGGGTATGGTGATTTGAAAAGTGGTGAGGCCATCACTTATGATTTGCCTCTACCATTTGACTTTAGTAGTGCGAAAATATGTCGTCGCCTTACAGCGACTTTGACCTGGTTTTCTCCGACCGTTTCTACAAGGCAAAAATACCGTGCAGCTCAGTGCTGGTTCAATATCGAAAACAGCAAAAAGAACTTACTTGATGCTCGCGTTGATGTAGACTGGCAAGCCGCGGTACGAGGCACCGTCCAGCATGAGATTTTTGAGAATGAAAACACGGTGGTTTGGGATGAAGATGGAGCAATTCAAATCAAGGTAAATTGTCGGGCAGATGCTGATGAAAAGTTCGCAGGGTTGGTTCCTTATGCACTTATGGTATCGTTTGAAATGAAGAGTGCAATTGATATTGATGTGTATGCTAAAGTTGCACAGCGGGTCAGCGCAAAAGTATCGATTTAAGCTGATAATAAATAGTAGAAAAATATACATCAACAATAATTATAATGGAGAAACGTGCCTTTGTGGGCCTTGAAATGAACAATGAAGACTCTTTTTACAGGCAAGAAACGGTGTTGTTAACCTTATGTAGCCACTAGTGCACTCAAGCAAGCCGATATCGTGTCTTTTCTAAGTCGGAATATGTGCATGTCGTTATTCTAAACGACATGCACATATTATACTTTCCCGGACGCAAACCACCTAATAAAACTGCCCGTTATGGATGAGTGCATTGGTTTTCAACAATATGCTATTACTATTTTTTAAAATGTGGAGTTAGATAATCCTCAGAACAAGAGACTGCATCAAATGTCGATGCAGTCTCTTGTTCCGTATTTATAGAAATATTCGAACCTTTTTAATATCGCAGCACCCCGGTTTTCAAGACCGGGGTGCTGTGGCTACTCCGCTAACCCTCCATATTTACTAGTTTTGCATCAAAATTGGAAATCAGTTCTTAAAATCCTCAAGTTGTTTTCAAAAAAATTTTTCAAAAACGGAATGTTTCAGTAATCCGATACGCTTATATATGAAGTCAAAGGATGGAGGTGTCGTGTGAAATATACGTTAAAATATATTTACTCAAACTGTCACAAATTAACCTACAGAATTTTAAATCAAAACATGCCGAAAGGAAGGTAACACTATGATCTCAGGACACTTAACAACTAAAAAAAGATATTTTTATATCGTTCTCAATTTGAAGGACGATACCGGTAAGCGAAAACCAAAATGGATTTCCACCGGTCTGCCTGTTAAGGGCAACAAGAAACGGGCTGAAAAATTGCTTGTGGCCGCAAGAATGGACTACACTAAAATGCTTGATCAAAATGAGCGGGCTAAGGACGTATATTTTGAAACAATTATGCTTAATTGGCTGAGCGGCAGGAAAAGCAACGTGGCTAAGACTACATATGACGGATACATGTACAATGTGAAAAATGGTATCCTGCCATATTTCGTAAAACATGACCTGCTGATTTCTGAGCTAAAGGCCACCCATTTGGAAGAGTATTATAACTCTATGATAGAGCGCGGAGTATCACCAAACACAGTATGGCGGCATCATGCGAACATAAGAATGGCATTGCATGAAGCCGTACATGACGAATTGATCCCCTTCAATCCGGCGGATCGTGCAAGAGTCCCGAAGAAGTAAACCTTTATGGTTTCCCCCTATTCTCCAGATGAATGCAATGCCTTGCTTACGGCGATAAAGGGCAACAAAATTGAATTAGTCATATTGCTGACGCTTTTTTACGGCCTCCGGCGCAGTGAAGTTTTGGGGATACGCTGGAAATCGGTCAACCTAGCGGACAACACCCTGCAAATTAATCATTCGGTTGTGAGCGTGATTGACGACAACGGGCATCTGCTTAGAGAAGGGCGCAATTCACTTAAAAAGAAATCAAGCTTCAGAACGCTGCCGCTTACCGATTTCATCAAAGCGCAAATCCAACAAGAGTGCTTTCGGCAATATGGATCAGATACACCAAGCCCCGAGGCATACATTTTCACCAACAAGACTGGTTCAATTATTAACCCGACATATGTGTCTAAAGAATTTAAGAACATCCTGAGGCAACACAACCTGCGCGAAATACGATTCCATGACCTTCGTCACAGCTGTGCAAATTTGCTCATCACATCGCGAACGCCCCTGGTTGAGGTACAACAGTGGCTTGGGCATAGCAGCATCTTGACTACGGCGGACATATATTCGCACCTCGCCTACGATACAAAGATTCAAAGCGCTGAAACACTCAAAAAAATTTAGACAGTAAAATCACACTAAAATCTAGCAGCACTTCAAAAGCGCACGCCGTTGTTCATCGACGACATGCGCTTTTTATTTTACCGATTTTCGGAGAAGGGAGAATTTTATTATGGCTGAATTATCATCAACACAAGGCAAGAAATTTTTGAGCGCAAGTGATGTTGCGAAAATTCTAGGCATCTCAAAAAGCAGTGCTTATCGAATTATAAAAAAACTCAATGGCGAGCTGCAAAAGTCAGGAAAGATAACAGTAGCAGGCAAAATATCCGCCAGATACTTTTACGAAAAAATCTATTTATAAAGTTATAGCAATATCGTTGCAAATCAGTACCCTCATCCGTACTATCTCTATGAATTGAGAAAGGAGGGGGTACTGACGCCTACCTACAAGGACTCGAAAACAGGATTATGGTATTGCAAGTTTGTATACACGGACTGGACAGGCAATCGAAAGCAAAAGAAAAAGATGGGATTCAAGCTCCAGAAAGAAGCGAAGGCCTATGAGACTGAGTATTTGAGCAAAGCCCGTGCTACGTGCGATATGCTCTTCTCCTCCTTCATCTCGTTGTATATGGAGGACTGCAAGGCTCGCTTGAAACCGACCACCTATGCAGGCAAGGAGTTTCTCATCAACGCACATGTGACCCCATTCTTTGGGAACATGCCGCTCAATGCGATTACCGCCACGACAATCCGAAAATGGCAAACCGAGTTGATTGCCAACCCGAATAATTACAGCAATACATATCTGAAGACTATCCACAATCAAGTATCGGCCATTTTCAATTTCGCTTGCAAGTATTACAAGCTCGGCGAAAACCCGGCGAGAATATGCGGTGCCATGGGCAAGAAAAATGCCGATTCCATGCAGTTCTGGACGCTTGATGAATTCAAAAGATTCATTGCGGTGGTCAGCGACAAAATAGTATCAGAAACCGTGTTCAACTTGCTGTTCTGGACTGGGATGCGTTCCGGCGAGCTGCTTGCCCTAACCCTGAACGATTTTGACTTTGATGCCAAAACCGTATCTGTCAACAAAAACTATGCCCGGCTCAAAAATGAGGATTTGATCCTTGAACCCAAAACGCCGAAGAGCAAACGCAAAATTGCGTTGTCGCCGTTTATATGTGACATGGTACAAGAATATGCGAGCAAGCTGGTCGATTACGAACCAAGCGAACGGCTTTTCACCGTGACCAAGCATTATCTGACCCACGAGATGGATAGAGGTTGCAAAAAGAGCGGCGTGAAGAAGATAAGAATTCATGACCTTCGGCACAGCCATGCCAGCCTGCTGATTGAGATGGGCTTCTCCCCTTTGCTGATTAGCGAGCGGTTGGGCCACGAGGACATCAAGACAACGCTGCAGACTTATTCGCACCTCTACCCAAATAAACAGGCCGAGGTGGCAGAGAAATTACAGGCGTTGCAATAGGCATTTTACCAGGCATTTCACCTGTACCTTTTTGTACCCCTGATATCCATATTTCCACGTTTAACGTGTACCTTTTGTGTACTCAAAGCAAAAATAGAACCCCGAAAGCCCTGTATTTACAAGGATTTCGGGGTTTATTCTTGTTATTCCCACTCGCTCCCAAAAACCGTTTCTTAAACGATTTTGTTTATGCGATATGGCACATGGTATTTCTATTGTATCAGTTATCCATATATTTATGGCTATCTGATTTTTTGTTGCCAAAATGTTGCCGACAATTTGTGCTAATTCAGAGAAATCCTTTACCTCACTCAAAGAGGGTAAAAATATGTATTAGCGTCGCACTTTGTTGACACCATAAAATCTTCATCTTCCAGTGCTTTTTTTATTAAGCTTTTTTTGTTTGGAACATGAAGTGTGGGCACATTGGCCATAGAATCACGGAATTTTGGTAACTTATCCCATAAATCTTTAATTTGTTTTTTGAAGTTCTTCTCTGATGTCACAATATCACTTTTTTCGCTGTACTCTGGATATACGACAATAACGGGTAACCCCTTTGTGTTAATTCCGTAATCGATTTCTTCCCTCAAAGCACGGCTATTTACTGTTACAGAGCTTAAAAAGAAAATAATGTTTTTCGAGTTATTAAGCCTGTCATGTAATCGAGGCTTTAAAGTTTTTTCCCAATCGCTGCCGTCACGCACATTATAGTTTTTGTTGTGAGAATCATTAAATGGGAAGTCGCTGTCAGCGGCCTTCCAAGCCCTAAGAAGATTGTACGACACAAAATCTTTGGTAGCTGATGCACCTAAATTGCTTTCGCTAAAAGGTTCGCTAACATAAAATGCAGCGTAATTTCCATTTCTGTATGACATTTTCTACCTCCTTGGTATTGTATGAAATATATCTTTATACTCGTACAGTGGAACATCTTTAATATCGCCGTATATTAGAATTGCAACTTTTGAGTTAAGGCTTACTCCGCTACTGTTAAGCGTACATAACATGCACCTTAACAAATTCTCCCTGTCTTTTGGACCATCATCAAATCTAGAAATACCGGTTCCCAACAATGGAAGAGCAACATCATGACTTGCATATACGCGATCAATTTCTTTCCACATTTTCATAAGCATAAGTTCAAATTTAGCCATATTTGTATGCGCCTCGTGATGGGTGTTTAACTCCATCATTGCAAGCATTAGGTATGTATGATTATCAACACTGCTATCATAACGAATAATTGTGCCAAGTGGAAATTCATACATTCCATCACTATTTTTCTGCAATCCAAGTCGATTTGCCTCAGCATCGACAGCTATATCTATTTCTTCTTTCTTTCCATGCTCTAAGAATAGTTGTCCATGTAGTGATTTTTTTGCGATTACAATGTCGTCAACTCTGGTATCAAAATGCGTGTCGCAACCTATGACTCTTAATGCAGAAGCTTCAAATATATCCCCGCAACCAACAGACACAGATGTTTGTCGAATTGTTAGCTTCACTAAACTTCTAAAAAGCCTGCCAATAATAACATATGTAACGATGTATATTATTAAAAAAGCGAATATAACAATGCAAATTCGCAACCAAAAGCTTGATTCCTCCCAATCTCCCAACGAAATACCTAGTATAGACAAGATTGTCGAAATCATGCCTACCAAGGACACAGCGATGACAGCACTATCTCGAACTCGTTTCGAAAGGCGATGGTACCATTTATATATTCTGTCCATAAAACCTCTGAATGCTCCTGTCCATTATTTCAAATACTCGCGCAATATCTTCTTTATAGTTTCTTGCGCTGTTTTTTCTCCAGCTAGTTCAATTAGTTTTTGATAATCTTCTATCTCGTTTCCCGTAAACACTATTGTAATCACTTTTTCATATTTTCCGGCAACGTGGTCATAGTTTTCGGGGTGAGCCCAAAAACACCGAATACAAAAGTCCCTGTCCTTTTTGATCCAATTCTCGCAGTGTTCACATGTCCATGATTTCGCGCGGTTGGCTGACGGACTCAAAAGCATGAATACATCAACGTTTTTGTCATCCTGCTCCCCATCAATTTCATATGGAACTCTATGGTCGATTTGTAATATCGCTTCATCCATATTTTCGAGGTATATAAAACATTTCGAACCGTATTTAGCAATAAGGGCTTGTTTTAGTGCCTTTGTAAGAACAGTTCTGCCTGCGGTCTTTGAGAGATTATTTGAGACGTCACTTGGATCACCAAACTTATAGGCAGCTATACTCCGTCCATTATTTCCGGTTATTCTGTATGTGATTATCGGTACTCCGTGTTCACGCACATCTCTGACCGCCCTGGGCGGATGGTCATAGCCATAAGTATCTTTCAACTCCTCAGATGTAATAAACCCATGCTTAATAATATGTTGAATAACAGTGCGCGCTCTTTTAGCCATAATTGAATTTAGAAAGTCTAAAAATTCCTGTGAATACTCCATTACACTATCGCCTCCATGAGAGTCAATTGCTTCGGAATAAACACTTCATACGGCTGTAAATTCCGACTAACATAAAGCGCTTCAAAGGTGACTTCTTTTCTTCCTAAAAGTGTGGCTTGCGAAGATATCCCTGCATTTAGAAGCATCTTTTTGCATCCTAATTCTGTGGGTAACTCTTCACCGTATGCTTTGCCGCCACACTCTCCATCGTAACTGATCAGAAAATCTACACCTTTCTTGTTTAATAGTTCTAGCGCATCAGCAAACTCATTAAAAGGTACACCGGAAAAATAACGATTGTCTCGCGTGTTTGTTACTCCTTGATAGGGGGGATCCATATATACTAAATCACCCGGTCGCGCCATCTCAAAAATTTCTCGGTAATCAAGTGCAGAAAAATCACTTCTGCCTTTAAGTAAAGCAGAAACAGCATACACATTTGCTTCTATGTTGCGGGGATTAGTTCCATGCCTACGTTTATCAGGGGATTGGTTGAATTTACCCTCTTTCCCGTATCGAACAGCACCTTTAACACATCGCGCTAATAAATATAACATGTTTTCAGGGCTTTCATCGCCTGCATTGAATTGTGTGCGAACATCATAAAAGTGCTTAACATGTTCAGTGCCATAATCAAACTGTTTATTCCATAAGTTCGTATACCTTTCAATCAGCACATGAGGTTCTTCTACTGCGGTCTTTATCATATTTACGAGAGGAGCATTTAAGTCATTTATGTAATAATGTTCTGTTTTCTTTTCTTGGGCAACGGCAATAGAAATCGCCGCCATACCAGAAAAAGGCTCAAAAAGTCGGCTAAAATGCCTCGGCATATACTGCATAATTTGAGGTGCTAAAATACGTTTTGAACCTTGATATTGAACAATATGAGGCGTTTTTCCATTCATATGCTTTCCCTCTCAATCTGCATAACATCCGCTATATCACAATCAAGCGCTTTGCACACCTTCAAAATGCTTTCCATCGACACCGCTTCGCCTTTACCCATTTTTGCTAAAACATTAAAACTAATGCCGGATGCTTCTTTCAAGGCAGTACGGTTCATCTTCTTATCTATCAACAATTTCCAGAGCTTATCATAGCTAACCGACATATTGTGCCTCCTTGCCGAGATAGGCATTCCACTTTCAATATATTGTATCATAGCTAAAAAGCATAGTCAAGATAATCTCTCGTTAGCATTAGAATTTCTTTTTTGTGGCGGGCAAAAATAAAACAAGGGCCCACCAAAAAGGTGAGCCCCTGTGTTTGCGCTATCTATGCACATTCTGTTCTTTCCGTTTGTCTTTTCTTCCGCCAAGAAAATGCGACAAACCATGCTGTTCTATGAGCGATTTCATAAATCCATTTTGCTGCCGCAACTCCGTATTCTCCAGTTTCAGCTTTCCTTGATTAAGTTGTCCACGAACAGAGCGATATTCGTCAAGTTCTTTAGTGAGCGAAAATATTGTCGCAGTCAATTCTGTAATCTTAGCTTTCAAATTTGAAATTGTCTTTTCTGCAACATCAAGTAGCTTTTGCTGCCTTCGTTCCTTTTTCTCCTGCACAACATATTTTTTCGCAGCCGTTGTCAGCGTCTTGTAATCCTCTTGGCTCAACGATACCTTTGAAGAGAACGGAACTGGCTTCGCTTCGATTGCATCCACAGCCTGAACATCAACCTGTTTTTGTTGCAATTTGCCGAGCGTTTTTTCGATGGCTTTTACCTCTTGGGAACGCTGAACCTTTTTGAAATCCAACACGCTCAAATGCTCATCGTGGGTACCAAGCTGTTCCCATTCAATATCGTGTCGCTCCATCACCTGCGCAAGCTGTTCTTTTTCTGATTTTACCCACTGGCTCCACTCGGTATCGCCGCGAGTGCCGCCAGAAAAGCCCTGCGCCTCAAGTGCTTTTTTCAGGGAAACGCGAGTGTCTAATCCTCGCTTACTGCCAGTAGTAAAGGGAACAAAATCAATGTGCAAATGCGGAGTGGCCTCATCCATATGAAGATGCGCCGAGAACACATGAAGGTTTGGATTTCGATTTTGGAAATCCATCATATATTCATCCAGCACCTTTGCCGAAATCTGACCGTCCTCAGACATCGCCGCCATGTCATCCTTGTTCCCGATTTGCAAGATAACCTCATAGAATAGTTTTTCCTGCTTGCTTGTACGGATTTTTTCATAATAATTATCAATGCAACGATCTGCTCTGGTCTGTTTGGAATTGTATTGCTCCAGAGCTTCATCAAATAAATTGTGATAAACCTGTTTGATTGGCTGGTCATAAAATGACTTGTTAAACTGAGTGCGGTCAGCATC
>JGI994J12354_10004218_pt1 | contig 13026 bp, 11 predicted proteins | sample IntmicLarv3ML3BL_FD_12354 | JGI IMG/M metagenome (IMG submission 12354)
GAACCACGAACAGTAGGTCTAAAGCCCATGTGGCGTTTACGACCAGCTTTACCGATGTTGATAAGGCTGTGGTCTCCGTTACCAATTACACCAATAGATGCTCTACAGATAATTGGTACCATACGCATCTCGCCAGATGGTAGTCGAAGTGTTGCATACTTGCCCTCTTTCGCCATTAGCTGTGCGCTGTTTCCTGCTGAACGAACTAGCTGTCCACCTTTTCCTGGATACATTTCAATATTGTGAATTTGTGTACCTACTGGAATGTTTTCAAGTGGCATACAGTTTCCAACTTTGATTTCAGCCTCTGCTCCATTCATTACCTTATGTCCATCTGTAAGTCCCTCTGGGGCAAGAATATATGCTTTTTCTCCATCTGCATAGCAGATAAGAGCGATGTTTGCTGTTCTATTTGGATCGTATTCGATTCCGATTACTGTTGCTGGAACACCGTCTTTACGTCTTTTAAAGTCGATGATTCTATATTTTCTCTTTGCACCGCCACCGCGATGTCTTACTGTGATTTTACCCTGATTGTTACGACCAGCAGTTCTGCTTTTTGATTCTAGCAATGATTTCTCTGGAGTCACTTTCGTGATTTCTGCAAAATCAGAACCGGTCATATGTCTTCTGGATGGTGTATATGGGCGATAAGTTTTAATTCCCATTACTGTCACTCCTTTCGTTTCTTGTTTCCTAATTATTGGTTTCACGGAATTGCACCGTATACATTGAGCACTTAATGAGGTCCTTCACGAATTTAGTGCGAAAGCACACCCGGCCCACTTGGCGAGGTTTTACACGAGCCTAGTGGCTGTGGTGTTTCCTCTTTCCAAATTCTATGGTATCTTATAAACCTTCAAAAATTTCAATGTCTTTACTCTCTGCTGTTAATTGAACAATCGCTTTTTTTGTTTTTGATGTTTTACCTGAAGTTCTTCCACGTCTTTTTGTCTTTCCCTCTAGGTTCATCGTATTTACACTTTTTACTTTTGTTCCATCAAACATTTTTTCAACAGCATCTTTTACTTGAGATTTAGTCGCTTCTGTATGTACTAGAAATGTATATTTCTTCGTGCCCATAAGCTCCATGCTCTTTTCTGTTACTACTGGTTTAAGGATTACATCATAATATTTTAAATCTGCCATTATGCATACACCTCCTCAATAGTCGCTACAGCCGCTTTGGTTGCAATAACTGTATTGTATTTCAAAATATCATATACATTGATTGTATTTGTACGAGCTGTTTTCACGTTTGGAATATTTCTCGCAGATAATGCTGCATTCTTGCTTTCATCATCTAACACAATAAGTGCTTTCGATACTTTCAAGTTGTTCAATACCCCTTGAAATTGTTTTGTCTTGATTTCTGAAAAATTCATTTCATCAACTACCAAGAACTTTTTATCTTCTACTCTTGAAGTAAGTGCAGATTTAAGTGCTGCTCTTTTTTCTTTCTTGTTCAATCTTATAGAGTAGTCTCTTGGCGTTGGAGCAAATACAACTCCACCACCTGTCCATTGTGGAGAACGTGTAGAACCTTGTCTTGCATGACCCGTTCCCTTTTGTTTCCATGGTTTTCTACCACCGCCACGAACTTCTGAGCGAGTTTTTGCTTTTTGAGTTCCTTGACGTTTGTTTGCAAGTTGTGCTACTACTGCCATGTGCATTAAGTGTTCATTTACATCAACACCAAAAATTGCATCACTTAAATCGAGCGTTCCAACTTCTTTTCCTTCGATATTATAAACAGATACGTTTGCCATCTGTGTGTTCCTCCTTCCTTAAGTTACACCGTGCTAGACTGCTTTAACTGTTTCTTTTACTGTTACTAAAGATTTCTTTGGTCCTGGTACAGAACCTTTTACTAAAAGCAAATTATTCTCAGCATCTACACGAACAACTTCAAGGTTTTGAATTGTAATTCTTTTGCTTCCCATATGTCCTGGCATCTTCTTGCCTTTGAATACTCTACCTGGATCAGATGCCGAACCACTTGATCCTTGATGACGATGAAATTTCGAACCATGAGTCATAGGTCCTCTGTGGAAACCATGTCTTTTGATTGCACCTTGGAATCCTTTTCCTTTTGAAATTGCTGTTGCATCAATTTTATCACCCTCTGCAAAAATATCAGCGTTGATTTCTTGTGCTAATGCAAATTCTTCTACATTGTCAAATCTAAATTCTCTTACAAATCTCTTTCCAGAAACGCCTGCTTTGTCAAAATGACCTTTCTGCGATTTTGTCACACCATGTCTATGTGCGATTTCTTTCTTTCCTGATTTGTCTTTTGTAATGACTTTGTCTTTCTTGTCTACAAAACCAACTTGTACTGCACTGTATCCGTCGTTTTCAAGTGTTTTCACCTGTGTTACTACACAAGGTCCTGCTTGAAGAACAGTTACTGGTGTTAATACGCCGCTTTCGTCGAAGATTTGAGTCATTCCTACTTTTGTTGCCAAAATAGCTTTCTTCATTATAATAACCTCCTGTTATCTACAGCGGAGCACTTTCATGCTCATCCTAAATATTAGGAATACTGTGTGTTGTTTTACTTGTTCTTCATCTTAATGTCAATATGCACACCTGCTGGCATTTCTAATCTAGATAATGCATCAACCGTCTTTTGGGTTGGTGTGATAATGTCGATGAGTCTTTTGTGAGTTCTTTGCTCGAACTGCTCTCTTGAGTCTTTGTACTTATGCACAGCTCTTAAGATTGTTACTACTTCCTTTTTTGTTGGAAGTGGCACGGGTCCACTCACTTGTGATCCGTTTTTCTTTACAGTTTCGATGATTTTTTGTGCAGATGCATCAACTAATTGATGTTCATATGCTTTCAATGTGATTCTCATTACTTGACTTGCCATAAAAAAAGTCGCCTCCTTTTCGTACTTTCTAAATTTCTAGTACGACAAGCGGTGACTGTACACTCTGCCGTGTGTGTCGTGAAATACCCACACGCCGTTTCCACCTATTCGTGGACTTCTGATTCGTACAGTGACTTGTCGCCAGTTTCCTAACTTGACATTCGCTCCACGTGAAAACCTGCAAACCCTTATGTATTCGGATATACAGCAACCTCGCGCTTCTTTGCTATTTGTCACAGCTCTATTAGTATACTTGATAAACGTGGGGTTTGCAAGTGTTTTTCTAATATTTTTCAAATTGTTTTTGCGTTCAAAAAAGGAAAGGCATATGCTCCCCTCTCTTACAACTTTTTGTTGCTTATATATTCTTTTATATTCCTCTTTTCATTTCTTCTTTTGTTTCTTTTTTATTTTCTTTCTCTATAACGTAACAACTTTTTATACACTGGTAGCAAAATTTTTTCATATCGAAATTCTAAAAACTGTTTATAAAATACTTTTCGTTGTTCGCTTAAAAATTCTGTTTCATTTACAATCGCATTTATCTCTTGCATATCAATATATGGCAGCATTCGCATCATTGCCTTATTACAATTTTCATTTTTCATTTCTGATAAAAACAATGCATAGTAAATTCTTTGTTTCCCCACTTTCAGTGATGAATAAATATTATATGCTATGTCCTTAAATCCAATAAAATCTGTTGCAAAATTGCTTATTTCATCTTCCGAAAGTAACGGACGCATGGCAGAACCACAATCATAAATTGGTGCAAAACTTCTCTCCTGCATTTGTAAATTCTCTAAAAACCCCAATTCGCATTATGCCTATCTGTATTTCCAATCAATGCATCTATGATAAACATATCCCAAAACTTTTCAAGTGTCTGTTCTGGAGTTTGGATTAATTTATTCGCTCTAATATTTTGCTCAATATATGAAATATCTGTCGTCTTTTTTATCTCTATATCAATGTTACTTATGGCTATGTTGCTGAACTCTACCAACCGCTGCTCTGGTGTATTAAAATCTTCACATGCACACACTACTTTTTTTCTTTTATCTTCGAATGTGTATGTTCCTAAAATTACATTTTGGGTTTTTATTCCTGTACTTTGAAAAATCTTGCAACCAATATATTCCGAAAACGTATTATTTACATAGGGACATTACATCATCTGTTCTTGATGGATTGGGAAATTTGACCATATAGCGTTTTCCATCATATAAAATTGTTTTTTTCTTTTCGGAACCCGCAAAAAAATTTAATAGTTCTACTCCCTCGCTAAAATTTATCATCCTTGCCTCCTTACTTATATTACCTGATATTCCCACACCAATTCTTCAAATACACTTTGTGATATTTCCCCATCAAGAGCTGCCATCTTCAAATCGGTAATGAGTATTTCCATTTGACTTTTGTATTTCATCACTTTTCGAAAATTATATGTAGGATTGTACGCTTCTTTTTTCAACCGCAACAATTCATTGATGCTTTCTTCTATATCCTGTGGTAACGTATAAGTTTGTATTGTCATCATGGCATAACCCTCCTTTTCCTTTGTATTTCTTATAGTACTTGAAATTCCCACACTTTTTTCTTTTCGTAAGTATACCACACTTTTTCGAAGTCCACACCTTGCAATTTATTTCATTTCCCGAATCCATTTATCTATACTTTTATCTATTTCACAGGTATGTTCTCATTCAAGAATATAACGATAACACATATCTAATACATTATCACACAACAAGATAGCTTTGTGGTTTGAATTCTTTTACAACCATATAAGTTCCTACAATCACAGCTACTAAACTTATCCATTGGTTGGAGGAAATGATTTGCCCTATATGACTCATTCTCAGGAAATCAAGGAGAAATTTGCTAAGTCCACATAAAATAAACGTAATTCCAACTGTTTTCATATCAAATCGATTGCGCCAATGCACATATATCAAATAGATAAATATTCCAACGAATACAGCCGTTTCCACTAACTGGACTGGGAATAATCGAATATTATCAGTTGTCGCATTTAAGTGATGATGGGCGACGCTGCCCAGACCATTATACTCAATGCCATGACAACACCCCGCAAAGAAACAACCTATTTTTCCAATTCCATACATCAAAGGAATCGGTGGTACAAAGATAAATAACATTTTCCGAAATGATTTCCGAAACTGAATACTAAATGCTAGCAAAAACAATAAGGCTCCTATCATCCCTCCATAAGCAGTGAGCCCCGTCCCAATAAGGTCAAACTCTCCACCAAATTCTTGATAATTTTGTATAAATGTTAATATTTTTCCACCCAAAATAATACCTATACCTTCATAAAAAATCAGGCACACTATTTCTATTTTGGTAAAATCATATTTTTCGGCTAAAACGACCACAACAACTATATTTGCTACTAAAGAAAGAAATATCATTATCCCATAAATGGATATTTGTGTATTTAGCATAATCACCTCACTCCGCTTGTGCATGAAAGGCAACTACCACATGCATGAGCCATTTCCCCTATAAGCGCAACAAACATTATTACTTGCACAGCTATTATCCCAATTACCACTATCGTAACTATTGCACATATTCGAAAAATATTTCGCCCTGCTGGACTTTGCGGAGCATTCATCAATCCCCTAACCGTCACTCCCATCGCTGTTAGGAAACCCATGATATACAGCCATGTCCTACCTATTAACAATCCCAAAGAAAGACCAATCATACTCAAAGCAATCATGGCAGCAATTTGATTTGTTCTTTCTTGTACTTTTGCTCTTGCTTTTTCTTCGCTTTCTTCTCTGAGTTTATTTGTTTGTATCTCTCTAATCTTTTTTTCTTCCTTAATCTTTTCAAAATCAATGGGTGCTCTACATCTCGGGCAATATTCCCACTCTTCTTCTAAAGGATTTCCACATCGGTTACAATTCATCTATTTCATTCCTTTCGTTTCGTTCAGACGCATATAAGATAAAAAATCTACTGTGCTAATTCGCATTTACATATTTAGTTACACTTCTCATTTTAAGTTGTTAAGATTCCTAGTGTTTTAACGAAAGATGATAATAATCATCTTTCACCATTTTTATCTACCTCCAAGAAGCATAAGAAATAGAAGAAATAGAAGCGGAGTGCTTATCCTTGTGATTATTATCACACCGCCCACCACAATACATATTATGCATATCCAAAAAACAATTCGTCGCCCCTGACTCTGCGATGGTTTTATGATTTTCATTATCATCACTCCCGTCATTCCTATCACTCCTAGTACACATATAATGTATGGCCATGCCCTACTTAACTGCCATGACCTACCGAACTGCCATGCCCCACTTAGTAACCATGACCTAGCTAGTGACCCTCCTAAAGAAAGACCAATTATACTCAACACCACAATTCCAACGATTTGATTTTTTCTTGTTTCTTCTCTTTCTTCTTTTCTGGTATTATTTACTTCTATTTCGCTTTCTCCAATTTTCTCTTCTTTCTGAACCTTTTCAAAATCAATCGGTACATTACATCTCGGACAATATTTCCACTCTTCTTCCAAGGGTTGCCCACAGCAGCTACAATTCATATATCCACCTCATTCCTTTTCTCTTCGCTCAAGCACAAACAAGATGTTAAAAATCTGTTGTACCACTTCTCATTTTAAATTACTAAAAATCTAGTGATTTAGGGAAAGATGGTATGCGAATCCATCTCCCCCCCTACCATTCATCGTGAAAAATAATCACTAGAAAATCAATCATTACCTTAGCTGCTCACAATCTTAATCATCTATACGCTCATCGCATCATTTTGATACTTCGTTTTTCTTCTTTTACACACTTGAATCACGATAGTTATACTAGATAAAATGATGAGAAAGACCACTATTGCTACATTTCTGGTATCTCCTGTTTTGACCGCTCCACTTTCTTTTGTATTCTGGGAGGCATTGTTCGTGTTATTGCTAGTATTGTTAGTAGTACTGTCATTGCTGGTATTGTTAGTAGTACTGTCATTGCTGGTATTACCATTATTACCGTTATTACTGCTGTTATTGTCAGCATTAGTAGTATCATCAGAATTGATTCGTACTAGCTGCTGAACTGATTGAATTAATTCTAGTAATGCACCATCTACTTCTTTCTGGCTCGCCTCTGCCTTTACTTCTATTGCCCTTGCTACGGCAAGCGCACTTTGCAAGTTTGCCCATGTAGTTTCTGTATAATCTGCTTCCTCTAATTCTGCGATTAATTCTTCCACTTCTTGTATCTTCGCTTGTAGCTCGCTTTTATTTGTTTGCACTGTTTTCTTCTGCAAGTATTCTACCGCTTGTACCAACTCAGCTAGTGCTGTATCTGCTTCTTCTTGACTCGCCTCCACTTTTGCTACGATTCCCTTTGCTGCATCAAGTACATTTTGCAAGTTTATCCACGTTACTTCTATATAATCTGTTTTCTCTAGTTCTGCTATTAGCTCCTCCACTTCTTCTATCTTCGCTTGTAGTTCGCTCTTATCTGTTGGTACTGTCTTTTTCTGCAAGTATCCCACTGCTTGCACCAACTCAGCTAATATTGTATCTATTTCTTCTTGACTCGCCTCTGCTTTCATTTCGATTTCTTTTGCCGCTGCAAGTACATTCTGTAAGTTTGTCCACGTTATTTCTATATAGTCCAATTCTTCTAGTTCTGCTATTAATTCTTCCATTTCTTGTATCTTCGCTTGCAGTCCACTCCTATCTGCTAGCAATGGTTTCTCTCGCAAGTATCCCACTGCTTGTACCAACTCAGCTAATATTGTATCTACTTCTTCTTGACTCGCCTCTGCTTTCACTTCAATTTCCTTTGCCGTTGCAAGTACACTTTGTAAATTTGTCCATGTTACTTCTATATAATCTGTTTCCTCTAGTTCTGCTATTAGCTCTTCCACTTCCTGTATCTTCGCTTGTAGCTCGCTCTTATCTGTTGGTACTGTCTTTTTCTGCAAGTATTCCACTGCTTGCAGCAACTCAGTTAATACTGTATCTACCTCTTCTTGACTCGCCCCTGCTTTCACTTCAATTTCCTTTGCCGTCGCAAGTATACTTTGTAAGTTTGTCCATGTTACTTCTATATAATCTGCTTCTTCTAACTCTACTATTAATTCTTCCACTTCCTGTATCTTCGCTTGCAGTTCGCTCTTATCTGTTGGTACTGTCTTTTTCTGCAAGTATCCCACTGCTTGCACCAACTCAACTAATACCGTATCTACCTCTTCTTGACTCGCCCCTGCTTTCGCTTCGATTTCCTTTGCCACCACAAGTATATTTTGTAAGTTTGTCCACGTTATTTCTATGTAATCTACTTCTTCTAATGACTCTAGTAACGCTTCCACTTCTCCTATCTTCGCTTGTAATTCGCTCTTATCTACAAATATCACTTTTTCCTGCAATGCCCCAAACGCCTGTATCAGTGCTGCAAATACATCATCGATTGTTTCCTGTGTTGTATCTGTAGCCTCTACTATTTCCTGTGCCTGTTGCAACACCTCCGTAAATGCTGTCCACGTTTCTTCTGTATAGGTCGTTTCCACTAGATTTTCGTCTTCTATCTCTTTTATTTTCTCTCGTAAAGCAACTGTACTAACACTTCCTGTTTCACCAGTAAGATGAAACTTCGCCATGATTTCCGTATCTGTTTCTACTCGAAAACGATATTCTATTTCCTCTGATAACTGCTCGTCACCAGTCGCAGTATACCAACCTGTAAATTCATATCCCTCTTCTGGGAATGCCATCACCTGTGCGAAACTGCCAATTCTTCTCGTACCACCTCCTTGTACTCCCCCTTTCTCTACATCTTCTGTATTAACTGCTACTCTATAGAGCGCATCACTCGCCTCTTGACCTTTGAGTGAAAGCGTTGCTGCTATTTCCACTCCCCTAGCGTCAAATAATTGATAGCTGGTGCTTGAACCATGCACAGAGCCACCTTGCAAATCTTCTTCACTGTAGGCTGGCATAATTGCGGTAAGCACATCACCTGTTTGAATCGGCACATCAAAGTAACCTAGAATCCGATTTGTACTTTGCATTCTGCCACTATATTCATTTGGCGTAAAATTCATAACACCATCACCTGTTGCAATCAACTCTAACCTATACGTAGTAGTTGCTGGTAAATATACTAATTTTTCACCGTCTGCATTCATAGAAGAGATAATACTGCTCCCTGCAATAGTTTGTGGCGTATCATCTATGATGGCGGCAACTAGCGTGTTTGATTCATCATACACCTTAACATCTACTGGAGAATTTACCACTGCTCTTCGATAGGAACCTCGACTCTCACTAAAATCAGCCAGTTTTCCTACTTCTGTATAGTTTGTGTCCATTGCTTGCAACCATGCTAAACATAACTCTGGATAGTGCGCTGCTGCAAAAGAATTTCTATTTCTCCAAAAGGTAATAGTTGCACCAATATCTGCTAAAATAAAATCTACTAGCAAGGTTGTAATCACGCCTGTTACCTTACTAAGCGTTTCTTCTGATACCCTTATAATCCCTGCGTCTCTCAAGCTATCTTTAACAATATTTTGAATATCTGCCAAAAGTAAACTTGTTAAGTCGCTAGTAGTAACTACATCACTACCCGTTAATAAGTAAGTTAGAACTGACTCCAGTATCGCAATCTGAAGTCGTGCCATAAAGAACTCTGAAAATTGATGTTTTGTACTTGCATCGTCTTCGTATAGGGTTCTTATGACATCTCTTATCATACTTTGATATTCTTCCACAAAAAATGTTCTATTTTTAAAAATATCGATTGCTAACCTGTCTATCGTTTCATTTAAAAAGTCATGCTGCGATTGTAGCTCTCTAGGATCTTCCCTTATTAAAATACCTACTGGATTGAACACTTTAAAATCATCTACAGCATACCTACCCACACTATCTAATTCTGCATAACGCTTTAGCATAGTCGCTTTCGTATCTACATAATTCGTCGCTGTTTCTGCCGTTGGTATTACATAATCAATACCATATCTTGTAAAGTCAAAAACAAATGGTGCTACCTTAGGCACAGGGTCATTGAAATTGATAATGTTATGCATGTTCTGAAAGTTCGACCTTGGGAATGAATTTTCATCCCAAGCATATTCAATCAAAGTTCCCGCTGGTGTTTCAAATCCATAACCATATACATGTTCTTGCTGGATTGCAATACCATTTCCCAAACTCCCTCTTTGCATAAGTCTTCCTACCGTTAAGTTAGTCACTGCCGCTGCACGACTGTATCCTGTTATCCATATTTTGACATTCTCCGAAACATGATTGTTTTCTTCTTGCACATATTCATTCAAAAACGCTAACACTTGCTCTCTCGCTATCGCAAAACCCTCATGTTCCCCTATCTCTCCTAAGCGAAAATTCCCTGCCCATTCCGCCTCATATCCTTGCCCACGTAGAGCAACTGCCAATAAGGTGTACTCTTCTCCATTATCTTCGATTTTTTTATTACCGATAATCACACCAATGGAATCTCGCTCTGGCTTAGAGGCATAAGATGCATTATGCTTAATATTCGCAAATCCCGTATCCTCTAACAATTTTCTCACATTTTTACTTTGATTTTCATACGTTGCCTCGTTACTTGCAAATGCTGACATCGCTAGATTAAGGCTCATTGTTGCTAAGCTAGGATTATATATCCTTGCATCATGCATAAAATATTCATCTTGATAATAATACTTTGCTGTGTAATCACTCTGCCCACCTGAAGCATACGAAAATTCAGGTTCTTCTACATACTCATCCATGCCGTAATTAATAGAATCAAGGATTGGATACCCACCATTGATGTTATGTTCATCTTCTAGATAGTAGAACGAAAGGTTTCCTCCTAAGGTCTTTAGCGATTCAGATGAAAGTATTCTAATATTTATTATTAGATACTCCTCCATTGCACCAACGCCTGCAACTCCGTTTGCTAAAATATAACCATTGAGAATTGCACTTCCCGTATAACCTGCAATTCCCCCTTGCAATCCACCTTGCGAAGCGGTAAGCCCTGAACTTATTCTACCAGCATTATAGCATCTGTTTAACGCCGCCCCACCGTCTCGTGGGTTCCTGTAGTTAAGTTGTCCAACAATTCCACCAGCAATAGTCAAAGTTGCTGCTATATCCCCCACATTATAACAAGCAAGCATCTGAATATTTCCCTCTACCATTCCAATGATTCCCCCTACCATGCGAGTTGCACTAACATTCCCCTCATTTGCATTAAACCATACATAGGTTCTTGTTCTGACATGCTGTATATTTCGCAAACTTCCGATAATACCTCCAACGCTTCTAGAGCCACTGATATCTGCTCTGTTTAAATTAGAGCGAATATAGTAATTAAAGAGAGTTTCTTCTGTATCTGTTGGGTTTATATTTATCATCATTCCCACAATGCCGCCAACGTCTTCATTCGCTACAATCTTTCCTGCTGTGGAACACCCCTCAACTTGACCATTTTCTGAAAGTCCTACTATACCTCCTACAATGTCAGCCACATTCTCAAAATCTGTAATGCTTTCTATGCTGCCATGGAATCTAGAATCCCATACCGCAGACTCCAGTCCCGCTCCTAAGATTCCTCCCACCTTACTACCAATCGTTTTGATATTTCCTCTGACAAAACAATTTGATATGATTGTATTTTCTGCAAAACCAACCAATGCACCTGTGTATTCTCCTGTTACATTCATATGCATTATTTCTAAATTTACATTCTTTATCTCTGCATTAAGAACAAATCCAAACAAGCCTTGATGGTCTTCTTCTGAATCAATATATAAGCCACTGATACCGTAATTATCCCCATCAAAATTTCCCTCAAACCCTCTAATAGGCCTCCATGGAATCACTTCATCGTCTACCACTTCATATAAATCGATATTCTCTGTGAGCTTAAAATATGTATTTTGAAAACTATTCCCCTCATTCACACGTTCGGCAAAGTATCGAAATCTTTCTATGCTATTAATCACATAAGGAGATTCTGCTGTCCCCTCTCCGTCAAAGTCCAGTGACGTAAATGGGGTCATTGGGGGTGTTCTTTGAGCGATTTCTTTTTTAATTTCTTCTCTCATGATACCCATACGTTCTTGCACTTCTTCTGCTCTTTGCTCCTGCCCTTGATTAGATTCCTCTAATAACAGTTCGGCAGCTTTTTCTTGTTCTACTAATTCGCTTTCTGATAGTATAGTTTCATCTTCTTGTTGTATAGCATAAACAGGAACACTGCCCATTGTTAGTGCAATAATTAATAATACCGTTATAATTCTTTTCCCTCTGTTCATCATATCCTCATACCTATTCCCTTTCTACTCTCTCTAAAACATATACTCTCTTTCCCTCTACAATACCTCCACTCTTTACAATCTCTACTTCTCTATCAAGACAAAAGGCAGGGCGTACTCCTGTTGGTGCACGCGAGTTCAATAAGGCAGTGTTTCTTTCAAAACCTACACCATGATGATGAGATTCACTCATTAAAGAACCCGTTCGAAATCCCCAGTTACTCCTAGTGCCATCCGTATGAGTTGTAAACAGTCGCGCCCTATCCTCTGCAAAATATTTTATTGGTTCCCCCTCTCGGATCTTTTTTTTCGAACTGCTCCCTCCCTCTATGTCTGATAATAAAAATATCTTCCTTTGTATTTCCTCCTTAGTTACTGGTCTACTATCATCTTTTAAATGCCCCCATGCAGTGCGTGCCATAATATCTACTGTTGTTACTTGAATTAGATTCCTCGTTTCACTTTCTAATATTTCTAAATACACTGTATTTAAGTATTCATCAATATAGCTTTCTTTATAATAGGCAGCATACCTTAATGGATCAAACGGCTGTGGTTCATCTAAGACATATTTCCTTAACAACAATACCGTATTATCTTTTCCATAGTTCCTCGTCAGCACTAAGTACGGATGATATCCCGTTTCTTCCTCTATATAAATCGTATAACCATGTTGCTTATTGGCATCATATGCCAGCTCTCCTAATGTGTTTGGTGTCTCAAGATATCTCCATAAAAAAATAGCAAACAATGTACATAGGGTTCCAATAACTATCTTGCCAACCCTCCCTCCCAAAATAAGATAAATCCTATTCAAAGCA
>JGI994J12354_10004219_pt1 | contig 13026 bp, 8 predicted proteins | sample IntmicLarv3ML3BL_FD_12354 | JGI IMG/M metagenome (IMG submission 12354)
CTTTGCCGATCCCATCGCCAAGTACAAGGAGATCACCGGGCAGGGCCTTCGCGCCAACCCGGAAACCGCCGGGCGGTACCACTCCAACTGGCTGAACATGATGTACCCTCGCCTCAAAATCGCTAAGACGCTGCTGCGCGATGATGGGGTTATCTTTATTTCGATTGATGATAATGAGCAAGCAAATCTCCGAAAAATGTGCGATGAGGTATTTGGAGAAGAAAACTATATTGGGGTCATTATTTGGGAAAATGCGACTGATAATAATCCCACCCAAATTGCTACAGAACATGAATATATTATTTGCTACGCAAGGAAGAAACAAGATGCTGAGGCGGTCTGGAAGACAAAGGTTTCGGCAGTAAAAGATATTCTAATCGAAGTTGGCAAACGGCTGTGCCATGAACACTCTGATGATGAAATGTTGCAAGCAGCATATACAGAATGGCTACGCCAAAACAAATCCCAACTGTCGCCGCTTGACAGATACAGATATATTGATCGTGGCGGCGTTTATACTGGTAGCCAAAGCGTTCACAATCCAGGGCGCGAAGGTTATCGCTATGATGTGATTCATCCAGTAACAGGTAAGCCATGCAAACAGCCTTTACTTGGATACAGATTTCCAGAAACAACGATGAAAGAGTTGTTAGAGAGCGGAAAGATACTGTTTGGAGAAGACCACGATAAAATCATTGAGTTAAAAGTCTATGCTTCCGAATATGAAGAAAAACTATCGAGCCTTTTTGAACTCGATGGACGCTTAGGTTCCTATGACCTAAAAGCTTTCTTCGGCGAAAATGCTGTTTTCACTAATCCTAAACCCGTTCAGTTATTAAAGCGCTTTCTTTCATTCGTAACAGAAGGCGATGATATCGTTTTAGACTTTTTTGCCGGGAGCTGCACAATCGCACAAGCTGTTTATGAAACGAATGCAGCAGACAAGGGGCAAAGACGTTTTATCTGTGTCCAGATACCAGAAAACCTTGATGTTAGCATATTATCAGCAGATCAAAAAGCAAAGGCTAATATCCAAAACGCCATCAATTTTCTTGACTCAGTTAATAAACCCCATCTTCTTTCTGAGATAGGAAAAGAGCGCATCCGTCGTGCCGGCGACAAGATCATGGCCGAATGGCAAACGAAGCAGAACCAACTCAAATTGGGAGAATCCGAACCGGCCGCCCCGCCCGATATCGGCTTCCGTGTATTCAAGCTGGACAGCTCCAACCTACAAAAGTGGGACGACACCTATGTCCGCCCCGAACAAATCGACTTGCTTTATGAGCGCATGGAGCAGCACCTCGACCGCATCAAGCACGACCGCCGCATCATTGATGTGGTCTATGAAATCTTTCTCAAATACGGCATCCCGCTGACCGAAAAACTCTCCCAAATCAAAGCCCAGGGCAAGACCTTCTTTGTTGTAGGCGAGAACGGCTACCTGTTCATCTATATCGGCGAAGGCCTCACGGTGGAGGTCATCGAAGAGCTCGTCCCCTACGCCCCCGACACCATCATCTTCTCCGACAACAGCTTCGTTGATGACAATGAAATCATCAACGCCGGACTGGTGCTGGAAAAAGCGCAGATAGAGTTTAGGTGGGTGTGAGGAATATGGATAATATTAGAATGTGGCATTTATACGGAGCGCCGTCACAGGCAGGCACATTTATTTGGAATCTTGATATTATTAGGCCACAACCAAAATCATATGAGTTTACAATTTCATTCCATTTTCCTGCACACAGAAAATTCCCAACGAAAAAGGAAATTGTTACTGACCTTGAAGATTTGTTGCGTAAAAATAATGAACAGTGGATAACTCGTCGTTCTTCAACATGGATAATAGATTTAGACAAAGCCAAAGAAAAAATGCCAGAAGATGCTCAGAAAGAATTGGAATGGGTAACAGGCGTAGTAGCTGTTGACCCAGAATATGAACAGGACTACGAGCCGGGAGCTATAGCAAAAACCTTTTATGAAGCATCACTTTGTTTCTATATAACTCCAGAAACATTGGAAGGAAATATAGCAATGAGAAATGCAACCGATATACCTGTTGAAATTTCAAACAGCTTACAGCTTTTTCGTGCGGATCATCCCGCACCATCCAATGTCGCTTTTATCATGATGAAGTTTGGGGCCACACAGCTTCACGCGCAAATTCTTGCATCCATCAAGAGCGCGTTGAAATCGTTTGGTATTGTCGGAGTCCGGGCAGATGATAAGCAGTATCATGACGACCTTTTTCCAAACGTGCAAACATATATGCACGGTTGTGATTTTGGAATAGCGGTTTTTGACAGGGTGGAGGCAGATGATATAAATCCTAATGTAACGCTTGAAGTTGGGTATATGTCCGCTTACAAAAAACCTATTTGTTTGCTAAAAGAAAAAACACTTAGAGCAATGTCTACTGACCTTGTTGGAAAACTATACAAGGATTTTGATGCACAAAATATAGAAGCCACCATATCTTCTGCGCTACAAAAATGGCTTGAAGATAAAGGAATTATTAAATCAGAGGATCAAACTCAGCTTGAATGGGTTCCGCAAGCGACATCCAAAAATTATAAAGCAACAATAACAATTGATAAATACCCAAGAGACTATCGAGTTTTTAATGATGGGGATGGGAGTACGCGTATTGAAGGTTTCGTGGAAGGTGAGGAATGTTTTGTACAGCAACTAAAAAAGTTTATTGCAACAGAAAGATATAAATATCCGATATATAGTGATGCCTATGGCGTCGAACAAGCACTCTCGATTTATGATATAAATGATGCCACCGAGTTTCAGCGTCAATGCGAAAGCCTTGCTTCGCAAATCATCTCTCAATTTTCCGAATACTTAGAACAAATTTATAAAATGAGCAGGAAGGCGGATTGTTTGCAAATAGAGATGAAAGTAAAGGGGCAACCAAACACTTTAGTTGTAAAAACATTCAAAGGATCTCCTTGGAGGCACGAATGAAACTTCAATTCACCCCTCAGCCCTATCAGGACGCCGCTGTCGCCGCCGTGTGCAATCTGCTGCACGGCGAGAGTGATTTGACGCGCAAATATATGAAGCGTTCCAATATGCTGCTGGACAGTGTGGGCAACACACTGCCCGTTGGGGTGGAGCAGATTCGGGGTAATCTTCGCGCCGTGCAGCAGGCCAATAAACTGCCGCTGACCGACGATGCGGAGGCTTTTAGCTTTTGCGTGGAGATGGAGACCGGCACGGGCAAGACCTATGTTTATATCAAGACGATTTACGAGCTGCATATGCGGTACGGCTTGACCAAATTTGTGGTGGTCGTGCCGTCCATTGCCATCCGCGAGGGCGTGAAAAAGTCCTTTGAAATGACCCATGAGCATTTTCAGAATCAATACAGCCGCCAACCCATCCGCTGGTTTATCTACAATTCCGGACGGCTGGGCGATGTGCAGGAATTCGCGGGTTCCACCGGCATTGAGGTCATGATCATCAACATCGATGCCTTCCGCAAGAGCGAGAACATCATCCATCAGCAGATGGATCGGATGAACAGCGGGCGGGCCATTGACCTGATCCGCGAGATTGCGCCGGTGGTCATCATTGACGAGCCGCAGTCGGTGGACAACACGCCCAAGGCCAAGGAGGCCATTTCCTGGCTGAACCCGCTGATGATTCTGCGCTACAGCGCCACCCACCGCAACAAGATCAACACGGTTTATCGCCTGACGCCGGTGGACGCCTATCAGCAGGGGCTTGTTAAGCAGATTTGCGTGTCGTCCATTGCCGCGATGGATGATTTCAACCAGCCGTATATTAGGTTGGTTGGCGTGGATAATGCCAATGGATATAAGGCCAAGGTGGAATTGGACATCAAGACCAAGAGCGGCAAGCTGACGCGGGTCATTCGCGTGCTACCTGTCGGTGCAGATTTGTATCTGGCTTCAGGCGAGCGAGAGATGTATCGCGGCTGGCAGATCACCGATGTTGACTGCATGCCCGGTGCGGAAAAGATTGAGCTTTCGGGTGCGTATCAGTTGATGCTTGGGCAGTCTATGGGCGATATATCGGAAATCGAAATCAAGCGCGGGCAGATTCGCCGCACGATCGAGCATCACTTGGATAAAGAACTTCGGCTGTTGCCGCAGGGCATTAAAATTCTGTCGCTGTTTTTTATCGACCGCGTGGAGCGGTATCGCGCCTATGACGGCGATGCGGTGCAAAAGGGCGAATATGCGACTATTTTTGAAGAAGAGTATCAGAAGCTGATTTCCCTGCCTAAATATGCGGCCATCCTGCAGTTGCTGCCCCAAGCGAAGGAGCCTGAGCTGGCGCATGAAGGCTATTTTTCGATTGATAAAAAAGGGAAACTGAAGGATACTCGCGGCGACACACAGGATGATCAGGATACCTATGCGTTGATCATGCGGGACAAAGAACGCTTGCTCTCTTTTGAAACGCCGCTGCGATTTATCTTCTCGCACTCTGCCCTGCGTGAGGGCTGGGATAATCCCAATGTGTTTCAGGTCTGTACTCTGCTTGACCAAAGCAGTGCGCTTTCGGCCCGACAGAAAATCGGTCGCGGCCTGCGGCTGTGCGTCAATCAGCAGGGCGAGCGGCTTTACGACCGTCAGACCAATGTGCTTCACGTCATTGCCAGCGAGCATTTTGCTGAGTTTGCCGACAATCTGCAAAAGGAAATAGAGCAGGAAACCAGCGTGAAGTTCGGCGCGTTAGATATCGCTAGCTTTATGGATATTGAAGTGCCGTTGGAAGTCGCCGTGCAGTTGGGGTTGGAGATATCGGAAGAGGTAGAGAAGCAAGGGTTAAGTGATGAAGCGGATTTGTCGGCACAGCCGGATGAGCAGTCCGATATGTTGACTACGCCGCCAGCAATATCCCCGGTTGATATCGGCTTAACCTCTGAACCGGAACTCCCAATATTTTCGCCAGCGCACCAAATGGTTCCCACCGTGAAACTGGGTCATGCCGGCGCTCAAAAGATTCTCAACACGCTGACCGATCAAGGTGTCATTAATAGGCAAGGGAAAATCACCACAACCGGGCGTGAAAAAATCGAACTGGGACAGTTGGCATTGCCGGAAGCGTACCAGCCCATCGCCAATCCCATCATTGATCAGATTCGCCGTGCCAACACCAAGATTGTGATCCGCGACACCTCCAGAGACATTGTTGTACGAAAGAAAAAGGAAGTGTTCCTCGCGCCAGCGTTCCAATAGATTTGGAACCGCATCCGGCAGAAGACCCGTTATCGCGTGAAGATGGACATTGGGCAATTCATCGAGTACGCCGCATCACGGCTCGGAGATATGCCGCCCATCCATCGCACCCGTATTGTCGAAACGACCGCCGTGGTGGATGTCAAAAAATCCGGCGTGACCGCCACCGAAACCCAATCCCGCGCCGTGGCTGTGGAGCATGAGCCCATGCCGTTGCCTGACATCCTGACCATCTTGCAAAATGAATTGCAACTGAGCAGCGCCACGCTCTTGGATATATTCAAAAAGAGCGGACGACTGCAAGATTATTTAAATAACCCTGAACGATTTATGGAAGAATCCATCACTATCTTGCGTAGCTGCAAAGCAAAAATGATGATGGACGGCATTCGCTATCAGAAGATCGCCGGCGAAGAATATTCAGTTCAAGAAATTTTCGATGCGGACGAACTTCTCGCCAACCTGGATACCAACGCCATCCCCGTTGGCAACAGCCTGTACGATCATATCGTGACCGACTCCGGCACCGAACGTCGCTTCGCCAAGCAACTGCATGACGATGATGACATCCGCCTGTTTTTCAAACTTCCCGCTCATTTCAAAATCGATACACCCCTCGGCACCTACAATCCCGATTGGGCAGTATTGATGAATGATAACGGCACCGAGCGGCTCTATTTCGTCTTAGAAACAAAAGCCTCCATGCACGATGCCGATTGACGTCGAAAGGAAGAAGCAAAGATAGCCTGCGGAAAGAAGCACTTCGCCGCACTTGGGACGGTTGAGTATCAGGTGACAACGGATTGGAAGAGGGTTAAGTTAGGGTGAGTGAATAATATGCCAATTGTTTTCAGTCCTAAGGAAGCACTTGCTTTTGGATATCTTATGATTACTATATTGGGGGCTCAAAGAGCATTGCTAGAAGTTAACAAAAGGAGATACGCATATGCCTACGTCTCCTGAAGTAATTCAAAGAATTAACGAACAGATTCTCAGAAGCGATGCTGCTATTTGTCGCCATATTGAAAACCTCGATGCCGCTGGCAGAGGAGCGGTATCGCAAGATATTCTTTCTAATCTGAGGACATTCGTTGAGCATGCGATGTTTAAAGTCTATGCCCATGCCAACGATACTGTATACGATTATCCACATATCGAACGAGCTATCAGTTTTGTAAAAACAAAAGGTCAGTTGAAATTTTTGTGGCGGTTTCATGCGTATTTGCAAATCGTTGTTTCGCACTATTCGCTCGACCCTGAAGACTCCGAGCGCGTGATGCTGAAATACTATGAGTTTATGCTGAGGATAAAAGCTTATTTGAAAGCGGAATATGGACTTAGTGTGCTTGCGAATCTTAATAAATTTCCGCTTAATACAGATAGAAATCTTCAAGAGTATTACGAAAAAATATCTGAAAGATTGAATCATAGAAATCATCGTGCAGATATGATCTCTTCTGTAAATGAGCGTTACTATGTCCATAAAATTAAGCCGTTTTTTGTGAATCAACATATTTACTACGAAGTGACTTTCATTCCCGCCACTGGCAAAGCAAGCAAATATGATCGTATTATCGCTTTCACCACATTGGACATCTCTAAATATTACGCGGTAAAACTCTGGACGGTCGAAGACAGCACCTCTATTCTTGGCAAGACCATGCCTATTTTCATCATTGTAAATTGGGAAGTAGCAATTCGACCTGTAGAAATAGAGAGGTTTTCTAATGTTTTTGGAGAGAACGTGAAAAATTATGCCGGTTCTTCTGAAGGACGCGGATTAATGAATTTCTTGACACAGACAGGATTTAATCTTGTTGAGCTGCTCTGTTTTGAAAATGCGTACTATCAACAAATTCGATCTGGAATCCTTACAACTTATAATGCGAAAGTTAGCCATCTCTTCAACTTGTTCGACTGTTGCCGTGAGATAATCGGAAGCAGCCGCCCTGGAAACAATGTTCTTCGGTATTTGTTATACCATATGAACAATAGGGTGATTGGCGATCAGCTTGGTAATCCCAACGGATATTTATCGGGGCTACACCTGGAATATGGGTGCATTCCTTTTGAAAAAATGCCTTTTTGCACCTCTCTCGTGCATCACAATCCACGGCTCGGTGATTTGTTTGATTGTCTCGATGCAGCGGACAGAATGCACGAAGTGCTTGCCCGCTATATACTTGTGAACACAGAAAGGCACGGTCAGCTTTACACGCCGCGAACAGAACTTGAACGTTTCGGTGATATTGATACTCTTGTGAGAACCTTTAACAACAAGCTGTATAATAATCCGCGACATCAAGCTCGCCGCTTAAAAGAGCGCAATGGCCATTTTTACATAATTGGTTATGAAAATGACACAGTGGATATCATTCAAAAACTCATTGACTTATCAACCGGTGCTGTTCAGAATTATGCCAGCTATGTTGATGATTGGCTTGCTTCGGCGGCTCATCCTGTGGATTGTGAAGAAAAAAAGTCGGCCTTGCGCCAGATGTTCGAGCAGTCATCGGTTGCAATGATTTACGGTTCTGCTGGCACGGGAAAATCCACGCTCATTAATCACATTTCTAACTTATTTATAAATCAGAGCAAACTGTACTTGGCAAACACAAATCCTGCTGTTGATAACATGAAGCGCAGAGTCACGGCGCAAACCGCCGATACGGATTTTATGACCATCACAAAATTTGTCAAGAGGCAAAACATCCGCACGCAATACGACATCGTGATTATCGACGAATGCAGCACTATCAACAATGGTGACATGAAAGATATTATAGAAAAAGCTAATTTTAGCTTACTTGTTTTAGTAGGTGATGTTTATCAGATTGAAGCCATACAATTTGGGAATTGGTTCAGCGCATCAAGAGGATTTTTGCCGACAGCATCTGTTTATGAACTCACAAAACCATATCGAAGTCATAATGAGGAATTACAAACACTATGGGATAGGGTTCGTGCTATGGATGACAGAATCGTAGAGACGATAGCCAGAAACCAATATTCTGTGTCGCTTGATTCTTCCATATTTGAACCTGCGGGGCAAGATGAAATTATTTTATGCTTAAACTATGATGGGCTTTATGGTATAAATAACATTAATCGATTTTTACAAGAAGCCAATCCCCACCCCGCTATTTCCTGGGGACTCCAACAGTACAAAATCGGAGACCCAATACTATTCAACGAAACCGATCGCTTCACGCCGGTAATTTACAATAATATAAAGGGATGGATAACGGACATTCAACTTGCTGATGACAAAATTTGATTTGATATTGAAGTGGATAAACCGATTAACGGATTGGAAGCACGACACTATGATTTCGAGTTACTTTCAAATTCATCATCAGAACACTCGATGATACGGTTTTTTGTTGACGACCACAGAAAAATTGATGAAAACAACGAAGTGCCGATTACCGCCGTTGTGCCATTTCAAGTTGCCTATGCTGTATCAATCCACAAGGCCCAGGGGTTGGAATTTAGCTCAGTAAAAATCGTTATCACGGACGAAATTGAAGATCATATAACCCACAGCATATTCTACACGGCCATATCTCGTTCAAGAGAGAAGTTGAAAATATACTGGACACCAGAGGTCGGGCACAGGATTTTAGGCACAATTAAGCCGAAAGACATTAATAGAGATATTGCATTTCTGCGACTTGCATTGAATGAACGCATATATACATAAATCTAATATACTCGTTAACAATTTTTGAGGCTCAAGCAGTCGGTAAACAGGATTCTTGTGCACAACAAAAACAATCATACTATCTCTGGAAACGGAGGTGATGATTATGACATCGCAACACCAGGAAAAGATCCTCTACACGGTAAAGGAGGTTTCTGAGCTCATTCACACAAATCAGGCGTATGTATACTCGCTGATCAAGGCGGGATTGCTCCCTGTTTTGAAATTAGGCTCATACAAGATTCGTCGGGAAGCTTTAATGAGCTTTCTTGCTGACAACGAGGGTATGGATTTGACTGATCCGGCTAACGTAAAGAGCATTCATAGCAAAAGTGCTTAGCGCTTGAATATGAATCCAATTGTTGCTGTTCTCGGCGATACGACAAACGACAATTCTGTATCGGTTATAGTCGATAGCACCATTGTTTTTCTGAAGTTTATCGGCTATAACTGATAGCGCCCTCAATTTTCCGGAGTTTACCAGTTATAACTGTAACGATGTTCGCGAGAAACCTTGGAATCTATTTGTCGAAATCGAATCCCGTTCATGGGTCGCTCCTATCGTGATTGACAACGGAAGTAAAGCGTGTTATCATTTTACTGAAACTCGAGTATACTACTTATGTTTCAGTTGTGAATCGGAGGCGTGAATGATGTTTGTTAGCAGAACCGATGAATTATCCGCCCTAAACAAGCTATACGCGAAGAATTCGTTTCAGATGGCCGTTGTATACGGTCGCAGGCGGGTGGGCAAAACAACTTTGATAAGCGAGTTTATCAAAGATAAGCCGGCTATCTTTTTCCCCGCGCAGGAAGCCAATGAGCACTTGAACCTGCAACTGTTTTCCGAGAAGGTCTACGGTTTCTTCGGATTGCCGAAAAGCACCGGAGCCTTTAAGAATTGGCATTATGCATTCAGTTTCATCGCTGAAAAAGCCAAAGAGCAACGGTTCATCCTTGCTATTGATGAATTTCCCTATCTGGTTTCATCGAGCAAAAGCATCAAGTCGATTCTGCAAAACATCATTGACCATGCGCTGAAGGATACCGGACTTTTTCTCATTTTATGCGGCAGCCAGATCAGTTTTATGGAGCGGCAGGTGTTGAGCACCAAAAGCCCGCTGTTCGGCCGGCGCACGGCACAGTTCCGCATTGAAGGCTTTGATTATTACGATGCCGCCCAAATGCTCCCTGGCGTATCCAACGAAGATAAAATCAAATATTACGCCTGTGTCGGGGGAACGCCGCACTATTTTAGCAAAATAAATCCCGCGCTGTCATTTGAAGATAACTTGCTCGACTTGTATTTTGAGCCCCAAGCCTACCTGTACGGCGAGCCGACCATGTTGTTGCAGCAGGAACTGCGCGAGCCCGCCATGTACAATTCGGTCATTTCTGCCGTGGCGACCGGTTCCAGCCGCTTGAATGAAATCTCTACCAAGATTGCCGAGGAGACTTCGAAGTCCGGCAAATACATCAAGACGCTTTTGGACTTGCGCATCCTCCGCCGTGAAGTTCCGTTCGGCGAAAACCCGCAGCGTTCACGCAAAACCATATATCAGCTCGCCGATAACTGCTTCCGCTTTTGGTATCGGTATGTTTTTTTGAACAACGCTGGTATTGAGACCGGGGCGGGCCGGATTATTGCCGAGAGCATGGTGCTTCCGGAGCTGTCGGCATTCATCGGCAAGCCCGCGTTTGAGGATGTCTGCCGCCAATACATCATTCGAAAAAACAAGCAGCAGGCACTGCCTTTCCTTGCCACCAATTTCGGTACATGGTGGGGTAACGATAAACAACAACAGCAACTCGCCGATATTGATGTAATCGCTGATAACAAATCCCAAGGCCGTGTGCTTCTGGGCGAATGTAAATGGCGCAATGAGGCAACGGACGCCGGTGATGTTAAAAAACTCCTTGACAAGTCCCACTTGCTCCCTGGATACAAAGAATACCATTTCATGTTCTTTTCAAAAGCGCCTTACACGCGGGCGGCGTTGCAGTTGGCGCAGGAGAATCCAAATCTGCATCTGATTACCTTGGATATGCTGTTTGATTGAGCCGCGACGGGACCGTGCATCAGAATATCCGGGACTTCCTATTGTCGGATGTTTGAAAGGAGCTGTTTAATAAATGCTATTTACCATAACCTATACTGGGCAGAACACCTCTGATTTGGGCTATTTGCTGTACAAAAACCCCTCCCGCCCACAGGTGTTTGAGTTGAATCACGGGAAAGCCTATGTTTTTTATCCTAAGGTTTCAAATGAACGGACAACAGCGGCATTGTTGTTGGATATTGACCCCATTAATTTGGCGCGGGGAAAAGTCGGAAGCAAAGGTGGTGGGTTGTTCGATTATGTGAATGACCGACCCTATGTTTCATCGTCCTTTATGAGCACGGCTATTTCAAAAGTGTTTGGCACTGCTCTTTCAGGACGGGCGGATGCTCATCAGGTTTTGTCCGATTCGCCGTTAGATTTAATGGCAACGATCACAATGCTACCTTGCCGAGGCGAACAGGAAAAGCTCAAGAGTATTTTTGAGCCACTTGGATATGAAGTCAGCTATGAAACCTTTGTTTCCGACGAAAATTTCCCCGCTTGGGGTGAGAGCAGATACGTCAATCTGACCCTCAGGGGTAAGGTGCGTCTGCGGGATTTGCTGAAGCATGTTTATGTGCTGATCCCGGTGTTCGACCGGCAAAAGCATTATTGGGTCGGCTCGGAAGAAGTGGAAAAGCTGTTGCGCCACGGTGAGGATTGGTTGCCCAATCACCCGGAGAAAGCATATATCACCAATCGCTATCTCCAGCGCCGCCGTGGATTGGTTAATCAGGCTTTTGAGCGGTTGGCGGCAGCGAATGCAGTCGATGGTGAGGTCTTGTCAGAGGAAGAGGCCACAAACCAAGAGCCGCCGGAGAAGAAGCAAAATCTGAATACACAGCGATTAGGCAGCGTGGTGGCCGCGTTGAAAAGCTGCGGCGTCAAGCGCATTATTGACATTGGCTGCGGCGAAGGCAATCTGCTGAACTTGCTGGTGAAAGAACGGCAGTTTACTCAAATAATCGGTGTGGATGTTTCTCATGTTGCGCTGGGACGGGCCAGCGACAAGCTAAAACTTGAACGCGGTAATGAGCGTATGCAGGAGCGCATTCACCTGTTTCAAGGCTCGCTCACTTATAAGGACGCACGGTTTTCCGGGTTTGACGCCGCCTGCGTAATCGAAGTGATTGAGCATCTGGATATTTCGCGGTTAAGAGCGTTTGAGCGTGTGCTGTTTGAGTTCGCCAAGCCGCCGGTGGTCATTCTGACCACACCCAACCGGGAATACAACGCGAATTACGGTTTGTTGACCGACGATGAATTGCGTCACGGCGACCACCGCTTTGAGTGGACGCGGGCCGAATTCCGCGAATGGGCGAACCGTGTGGCGGAACAGTTCGGCTATGCCGTTGCGTTTTCGGAAATTGGCGATGCCGATGAGCAATTTGGTGCACCGACACAGATGGGGGTATTTACGTTATGCGGATAGAGATTCCTGAAATTGCCGTGGTGGCGCTGGTCGGTGTATCCGGTAGCGGCAAATCCACTTTTGCCAAAACTCATTTCAAGCCCACAGAGGTGCTGTCTTCTGACTATTTTCGTGCCCTGGTTTCCGATGATGAGAATAACCAACTGGTAACACGGCAGGCTTTTGATGCGCTCTACTTTGTCGCCAACAAGCGATTGGAATTGGGCTTGCTGACAGTTATTGACGCCACCAACGTGCAAAAGGAAGCCCGTGCCAGCGTATTGCAACTTGCCAAAGACCAAAACTGCCATGCCGTTGCCATCGTGCTGAATATTCCAGAAAAAATTTGCCGCGAGCGCAATGAAGCCCGCTCTGACCGCAATTTTGGCGGCCATGTTATTTCCCGGCAGTCGGAGCAGCTGCGGCGTTCTCTTCGCTATCTGCAAAAAGACGGGTTCCGCTATGTTTATGTTATTAAAAGCGAGGAAGAGGCAGCTAATTGCGAAATCATCCGCACCCCGCTTTGGAATAATAAAAAGCAGGAGCATGGCCCCTTTGATATCATCGGTGACGTTCACGGCTGCTATG
>JGI994J12354_10004220_pt1 | contig 13025 bp, 12 predicted proteins | sample IntmicLarv3ML3BL_FD_12354 | JGI IMG/M metagenome (IMG submission 12354)
GCCCATGGAAGAAATCGTGAAAAACATCGCCGAGACGGCGCGGATTGACCGAATTATCAAGCCCATTTACAACTTCAAGGCGGGCGAAAATGCCATCCGGCGACGGAAATAATGGAGAATCAATGAATCAAAAGACACTAATACAAATCAGCTCGGGCAGTGGCCCCACCGAGTGTGAGTTGGCCGTTGCCAAGCTGCTGGAGGCGCTGAGCGCCGAGTTTCCGGGCCTTGAGGTCATCCAAAGGGTTCCCGGCCAGCGACCCGGCTGCTTCCGTTCAGTGCAAGTCACCGGTGAATACGATTTCGCGTTTCTGGAAGGCAGCATCCAGTGGACATGCCCCAGCCCCTTCCGTCCCAGGCATCGGCGCAAGAACTGGTTCATCGATGTCAGCCTGTGCCAGACGGCCCGGATGACCGACTTCAATTCGACGGACGTGCGGTTTGAGACCTTCCGCAGCGGCGGCAAGGGCGGCCAGAATGTCAACAAGGTGGAGACCGGCGTGCGGGCCATCCACACCCCTACCGGTCTGACGGCGGTCAGCACCTCGAAGCGCAGCCAGCACGCCAACAAAAAGCTGGCCCTCGGGCGACTACAGGCACAGCTGACCGGGGAAAATCAAGGGCAAATTGCCGCCGCTGCAGCCCAAAACCGGCTGGAGCACCACCGCATCCAGCGTGGTAACCCCGTGCGGGTCTATCGCGGGTTCGAGTTTGTCCGGGTGTAAGCTGAGTTGACAAATAGAGACGCTCTCCCGAAAAGGAGAGCGTCTCTATTTGTAGTAAACGGAAGTCTGACCTTGCCCTTTGCCTTCCCTGCCCCCTTGAAAAGGTTCAAGTATGCAAGTGGATATTCCTCTGATACAATGAAACCATAACTTTTTTAGGTCAAACGGACATGAGGTCAAACGGCAGTTTCACGACGGCAGAATTATGCCTGTTCGTGGAATAAATCATCCCGCCTTGCGAAAGCATGCCCAAAAGCGTCTATCACCATTTATTCTGCTTTTTCAAGGTAAAATCGTCTCCTATACTTGCAGAAGCTGCAAGTATACAACCGCTATTCTTCGTGCTACAATGCAAGCGTAAATTAGGTATGAGTTAACGAGGTCTGATGAATAAATCCCGGGGGAAGTATGCCCGGAGGCCTGTCAATAGCTTAAACTTTGCCACAAGAACGTCTAAACCACATTGAACGGAGTGAAACCCAAGCCAAATCGCCTGCGATTTGGTAGCACTGCCCCACACAAACCAACATGCTGGCGCGCCCTCTGCCAGAAACCCATGAACATGCTTTGGCCTCCTTGGCCTGCCATGTTCTTTTTGTTTGCCGTCCGTTTTCGGCACGGCTGGAAAGGAAAAACCGTATGCGTACTGTTCTGAGTACCAAGACTTTGGCGGCCTCGCGCCGCAGCCAGCGCCATTCCTCAATGGCGCGGCTTCTCATCCTATCGAACATCTCAAACGCCCCGGGCGGCTTCGCCCGTCTCCACCCCTGCGTGCCCTTTGAGGAAGGGCTCCGGCAGCGCAGGGTTTTGCTCCACCACAGGCTCCCCGCCGGAAGGGGCCATAAGACGCGCGTGGCTTTTGCCACAGCCGGACACTCCGGCCATGCGTCTGCCGTGGGGTCAAGAGCCCCGGCTTATCGTCGAAAGCGAACACGGCGTAGATTACTCACCGGCTACTATATGAACAGAGACAGATGGGTCTTTGGCACCGCAGGAATCCCCGTACTTCTTTGCTTCATGAGGGTTTGAACCTTTTCATCCTCCTTGCGAAAGAGCAGCACGCGGAGAAACCCGGCGGAAACGACCCTCGTTGCCAATGGGTAAGCTATGCCCTTTTGCAAGAAGGAGGACAAAATGACCACAACAAAAATATACCAAAACCTATTGATCCAGTTGGACAAGCTATTCCGGCACAACCGGCAGGGCAGCTACAAAACTCGGGAGCGGTATCGGGAATCCATGATGCGCTTTTGTGCTTTTCTGGCCCGGGAGTACCGCTTGGAGCGGCTGGCCAACATCGCGCCAAAACACCTGATGGCCTACGTTTCCCATATGAAAGACAAAGGGCTGGCCGCGTCCACCATCAAAACCGACCTGGCCGCCATCCGCTTCTGGCACGATCAGATGCCAAGGCCCCGGCATAAGCTTCCCGACAACAGCCAGCTCGACTTAGCCCGCCGCACCTTCGGGCGGGTGGATCGCCGATGGTCGGAGGTCGAGTTTCACCACTTCATCGGCGTCTGTTGGCGGCATCAGCGGAAAGACTACGCCGCTGTTGCCTGTCTGGCTCGCCATGCCGGGCTGCGCATCCATGAGTGCTTTCGTCTGGATACCGCTGCCGCAAGGCAAGCTGTCCAGTCCATGACGCTCACCGTCAAGGGCAAAGGCGGGAAGCTGCGCACCGTGCCCATCAACGATACCATCCGCATCGAGCTGGAAAAGCTGCTGGCCGTCACACCACGAGGGCACAAGCTCTTTGTTCCCAAGGGTATCCCCACCGACCGGGCCATCGAATCACTTCAGCGGTTCATTCTTGAGTATCGCAGCACCTTTCAATATCCCGAGACCCAAGCGCCCCTCACTTTCCACGGCCTGCGGCACACCTACGCCGCTGAACAATACCTGCTCTGCCGAAAGCGTGGTCTGCCGGACATCGACGCCTGCCGGACGGTTTCCAGCCTCCTGGGCCACGAGCGCCCCGATGTCACCCGCATCTACCTGTCCGGATTGGACGGTGAGGCGGAATGAGCAACGCATCCCTTTTCGCCCAATATGACGACATCGTCACTGTGGAGCAACTGGCCGATATGCTGAAAATCGGCCGAAACACCGCTTATGAACTGGTTCGGGCCGGGCTCATCCCCAGTGTCCGGGTGGGCCGCAGCATCCGCATCCCCAAGCAGGGTATCATCGACTACATCGGCAGAAATAACGGCAAAGAGATCTAAAAATAATCCTTGCCGCGCCACGGCACATGCGGGTACAATGGACTTACCCAAATCCATGTGCCGCGGCGCGGTTGCCACTCTTGAGAAAGGAGTTCCACCTTGGCAAAAAGAACAAACAAACGCCGCGGCAACAACGAAGGCTCTATCTATCAACGCTCGGACGGTCAGTGGTGCGGTCAGGTACTACAGGGATACAGCGGAGGAACAGGCAAACCACTGCGCAAGACGCTCTATGGCGACACCCGTGAGGAAGTAGCCAGAAAGGTGACCGAGGCCCTCAGCCGGACCCTCCACGGCAACGCTGAGATTCTGTGCGACCGCATTACAGTGGAGGCGCTACTCAACGATTACCTCTGGGTTTTCAAAAAGCCCTCAGTGGCCGATGTCACCTTCGACTGGTATCTCAGCGCTGTGCGCGTCCACATCATCCCAAATTTGGGTCATATCACTGTGCAGAGGCTGACGCCGGGCAGCATCCAACGACTGCTCAACTCCCTGCACACAGAAAAACAGCGTTCTCAAAAGCTCATCAAGGGCGTTCGAGACATCCTCAACCAAGCGTGCAGACACGCCCTCGACCTGGGGCTCATCAACCAAAACCCGGTACAGAAAACCATCGTGCCCAAGGCATCCCGCCTCAAAAGCCAGCAGGATGATACCCTTCATGTCATCCCCGAGCGCGACCGTCTACAGATGCTGGAGGCCGCACGCGGCGATATCCGCATGAACACCGCCATCACCGTGCTGCTCTACACCGGGATGCGCATCGGAGAATTTCTGGCACTCCCGTGGCGCAATGTGGATTTTGAGCGCGGCGTTATCACCATCAATCAGGCCATCACCACGCAAAGCACCTACGAGGACGGCAAGGTCGCCCAGCGCACCATTGTCATTGGCGACACCAAAACTCAGTGTAGCGTGCGCAAGTTCACAGTGGCGCCGGTGGTGATGGAGGCTCTGCAAGCATGGCGCGAGGCCTTGCCGGGGCACGTCAAACGGTCGATCACCCTCGATCTACTGGCTCCCGATGCCATGGTGTTCCCCAACGACCATGGCCGGATGCGCACCTATGACGACTTTCGCACTACCTACCGGCGTTTTCTGGACGAGAACGGCCTGCCCTACTACCCCATCCACAGCTTCCGCCACACCTTTGCCACCATGCTGCTAGAGAGCAGCGTTAACCCGCGCATTGTGCAGAAAATGCTGGGGCATCGGGATATCGAGACCACCCTGGGCATCTATTCCCACGTGCTTCCCGAGGTCTATTCGGGAGCAGCGGACGCCCTCACCAAGGCCCACACCGCGCTATTTACTGCAAATATGTGATTTTTTTGACTGGTCAGTCAAGGCGCCCGCCCTTTAATTGCAAGGGTTAAAGTGTCAAAAAATCTACTGCAATTTTACTGCAAATGAGGGGTGAAAAGGCGGTATTTGACGATATTCCGTGGTATTTAGCACGATTTCAGTCCCGTGTTTCACAGGAATACAAAAACCCCCGAAGCCAGTAGCTTCAAGGGTTTCCAGGTTTTTTCGTGGTCGGAGTGACATGACTTGAACATGCGGCCTCTTGGTCCCGAATATGTATCGGGTCGAAAAAGCGGTGTTTTTGCATCCAACTCGGCCTGTTTGGTCGGCCTTTTCGCCTACACTGATGCCAAATCACCCGGTGAGTCCATCGGGTGATTTGCTATCTTGGGTCAAAACTTGGGTCAGAGTGAGCGAAGGCAACCGCTTCACTTTTGCACCACCCCACTCCACCAGATGGAGGGGAAATAGATAAACAAGATGAAGGTAACAAAGGGTACTCATATCGTAACTACGCCGATAAACTCATTTATATATTATCCCATTCCTGTGCCATAGCAAAGCCAAAATCTTTATCATACACTGCAATTGCCGCTTCAATCACGTCAGCGATTTCACAGAAGTCTCTATCTTGCCCTTTAATTTTCTCTTTTCGCAAGCCTGAGGTTAAGCTGGAAGCAGTTCCTAATAACGCAATGTGGGCATCCCTTGTTTCTGCATATGTTTCCTTTGTACTCATTTCACAATGCAATTTCATACAATGTAAATAGTGTAAATGCGAGTTTCGCTCTTTATAGTTTGTTGATGAAGGAAGCGCTCCTTCGAATAGCATATGACTGAAGGGATTCTCCATATACGACGGAGGTGCCATTCTTGAGAGCAATCCCATTCGCATTGCGACATCAAGATATGTAATTTTGTACTCAGAAAAGGCTTGAGGACAGTAATACCAAGTTGAACGCCTGCTTGGCTCGGCATCATCAATTGTTTCAAAGTGATCAGGCTTAAACCACCGTGTATTAAGAAAACTCCCAGCAGCAATTGCATCACATTTTGCTAAAGCAAGGCATAGCATTTGATGGCTTGCATATCCAACGATGGTTATCTTCCCTTGGCGTTTTATCCCTGCAACCAAGGTAAGTAAGTTGTTCACCCATAGCGGGTTGTCAACAAGATAACCACCAGGGTGTTCACAGACGATATAAACCCCTTCTACGCTCCAGTGACTGGCATATTCAATAATGCTCTCCATTTGAGCTTCGTCAGACAAAACACCACTCGTAAGCGCAATAGTATGGATTAAACTACGTCCATTTGCAACCTTTCTCGCTTGCTCAACGACAGAGAGTTGTACTCTATGCCATAGCTCATTAGCTACACTCGTCGTGTTTGAAGGTAGTATAAACGCTTCGGTTTGAGCCTGCTCATTAATTTTAGCAATCGCTGCAAGCACTTTTCCATAGTCACCGAGCTCGATATTTGTAATGCCTGTTTGTGGCCAATATGAATATGGTTGTAAGTTCTTATGTATTTTCCGCGGGCTGTACATCTGCGGGTCAAATAGCACCTTTCCGTCTGCCTTAATAAGCGATTGGGCAAAAGAGGCAACCTTATCTTCAGGGATATTAAGGGGGCTTAGTATTACAGAAGCACCCTGCCAATACGAAGACAGCTCTGTACATATTGAGCGCATACCGTGACCCATTTGAATATATAACTCCATTGCTAGTTCCCTCCACCAGTAAATGTTGATTTGGCGGCAATTAACCAGCTTAATGCCTGTTCCGCATTTTTCGGACGACGCGAAGGGTATTTACCCATCAATGAACTGAGCAAACCCATAAACTGCTGTTGTGAATCGCCTTGAACCTGAAAGCTCACGGGAGTGATTGTTGCCGTCCGCTGTAGCACCTCAAAATGGCTTCTTGCGCCTTCGCTAAATGGGTTAGTGCCGGACAAGCACTCGTAAGTCACCACACCAAGAGAAAATAAATCTGCACGTGAATCAATATCATCTTTCAAATTATTGAACTGTTCAGGGGCAGCGTAACCTGGTGTGTGGGGGCCAAGAATTGCTTCTGTCTTCGTAAGTGATGGCAACCCTAATATGCGAGCTATCCCAAAATCCAAGAAATATACTTTCCCGGCGGTAGACACAATAATATTCTCCGGCTTGATATCACGGTGTACAATACCTTTTTCCTCAAGCGTCTTAATAAACTGTAATCCCTGTTCTAAAAAATCAACAGCTTCAGCAAGAGTAAAGTGTTCTCCTCTTTCAATACGTTTGCGTACTTCCTCACCATCTATCCTTTGTTCAAAGATATAGAGTGTTTCCTTACCCTCGTAGTTTACATCTCCAGTCCTATATATAGTCGGAACACATTCAAAACCCACCTGTTGCGTAATGGCAATTTCACGTTCAGAACGCTCATCGGTTTCGAAAAACAGTTTAAGAACGATATCCCCATACACCGGATGAATTGCACTAAACACAACTTTTTGCCCACCGCGAGCAATTAGCGATACATCTGTAAGGGTCGCTTTAAGTGTGTCAAAATCAATCATGCACTGTTCCTCCCTGACGAGCAATTACTTTTCCAATCCATTCATTAAACTGAAAAGACACATAACTTGATGGCAAAGCGAATTCTTTTGCTTCTACGACTTTTTGAAATTGCTTGCTCTTGCAATATAGGCCCAATCCATACCGCATAAATGTTCTTACAGTATCCCCATGTGGACACATTGTATTGGTCAGGGCGTATGATCGAGAAGCAAACCATGTATTGTGGTGAGTCTGTTCCACTACTTTGCTTATATCGCTCATCTTAGCTTCTATCGCAACAAGATTCGTTAAGCTAAACACATCTCGTAACTCGCGGGCACGCCATTCATGGTTGCGATAGGATATCAGCTTTGCATCCATCAGCTTTTCGAGCGATGTTACAGTTTGTTTTTCTGGGAATCCGAGTTTTGAAATCAACATGGCACCCGATGTTTTATCCGTCCCGCACAAGTAGGAAAGCAATTTTAAATCATATATGTCTAATCGTTCACGTTCGTCTGACCAGTTACAGATTATCGAGGGTAAGTATGAGGCAAACACAATATCAGGGAAGCCTGACTCAATTCGTGGCTCTACAAAAACAGCCAAACGGGTTTTTTTATTGTTTCGGGTGAATGTATGACAATAATACTCGATAAACTTCTCTACGAGTGCGTACTCCTCCCCCCGTGTAGTCGTGCGGGAATATAGACCAATATCAGGTTTACTGTGATCAAATATCATGATTTGACTCATTGATGCCTCACTCCCTCGACCCGTTCTATCTACCACAAACGAGAGCAAGCTTCACCATCCTCTCGTTATCTCCAAAAAGTCAGACCGCACGATACCATAACGCTTCAGTTCTTTCTCACTAAACGTTATGGTTTGTTCTCCTCACCAGTTTTCTGAAAAGACGTCTAGTGGACTCATAGACGCACTCCCCTAAAACCACCAGCGTGCCTTCCTTGGAGAACGCTATTGATTATCGGCCTACTTGACTCGTAACAAGCCCGCATTTTACCCTTCTGCTTCTGTCCAAGCGCCTGATTCTCCACGACCAGAGTGAGTGAGCATTGGTAATGATGCGTTAGTCACTCAGCCGCTTCACTTTGTGTTAGTATAGCATACGGATAGCAGTTTATCAACCAAATGCTCTATCCTGTCGTATAATAACCTCCTTGCATCCCTAATCACACGTCTATTATCCAGCAGAAAGAAAAAGCCAAAGGCATCGGTTTACCCCGACGCCTTTGGCTTATCCACTATCTCATGCACTCCACTTCGACAATCAAATCCGAAACACCCGGATTGAGTGCCTTCACCAGGTTTACAATCATGCTTTTAGCAACATCTTGCGCGCATTTGAAGGTGTATTGATTAGCCATCAATGATTTCTCGATTTTCAATTTGGCCTCAATCTCCTGCCTGTTGGCTAGATGCACGCCTTCTTGAAAACTACCATTACGCCAATCATCCTTAAACAAACGTCTAGAAATGGTGATGATTTTCACCCCAGTCAGCTCTGGAGAGGGGACGCGCACCAACACAAGTTGCCGATCATTGTCCACAATAAACTCTGCAGCCAATAGATCCACAACAAAGGTTCCCTCCCCCTCTACCTCCAGCCATGAAGTGATGTTGCCATCGTTGTCCTCTCGGTTTTCCGTGACAAACTCAATCGCATTAGCCTTTAAAACCTCCAGCCGCTCCACCTCTTCAAGACTGCCGATGGAGATAAGCACCCTGTTGCTGACATGATAGCGTTTCTCTGCCCGATCAAAAGCGTATTGGTAGAATGATTGGTATGCTAAATCTTTCTCTTCCTGATAAACGGCCATGTAATTGCCGGCAGCCGATCTCGCCCCTACAGTGATACTGTCAATCACCAAATATGTGCAGGCAGAAACCAACGTCAGAGCTGCTATGATATAAAATACAGCCCTATGTTTTCCAATAAACCTGAAAACTTTCGCAACTCTTGTTTCCGGCTTTTGCTTAACTGGTTTCTTTTTCGGTAATCCCTGAGAGGGATTCTCAACAGTAGTTTCTTTCAGATCATTCATTTAGAATCCCTCCCCTCAATCCCGAAACTCGACAAATACAACCGGCTTGGACAAGGATACCGCTTTTACCAGCTGCTTTAATTGGATTATCGCTGATATTCTGGCCGAGGCCATCATGGAAGTGTCACTTTCCAGCTTTTCTACCGCTCTTGACCTCATTTGACTAGTTGAGTTGATATAGGCCTCATGCCCTGCATCCACACTACCCGTAAAGCTATGCGTTTGATATTCATCCACTATCACAGGCTCCCCATCGGGATTGAAGTCCACTCTTGGCTGATCGAGCAGAATATGTAGGCCATCACTTCTAAGGTCAATTCCTGCAGTAGCTAAATCAACGGTGAATACAGCATTGTATTCCATTGAAATCAAACCGGCATAGAATGATGCTTCAAGATTACCCACTGTGAGAATATCGCTGACTGTTCCACTGGCAACCAGAACCTGCAGCCTATTGACTTCTTTGATTTTCCCGGACAGCTCAACTGTGGTATCTTCTGCACTCAGTCCGGCCGCTTTGCCCGCATTATACCCTTCAATTTGCCCTACTGTCAGACCTTCAATCGAACCAATCGCGCGACCAACCAGCATCCCAGCCCCCTCGCCTAACCCTCTGCCGGTAGATTGTGCGTTGAAGTGAACACTAATCAAAAAACCCAGGACGACGGCGAGGGCAACAAGACCTATAATGGGGTAGGCATCGGAAGGAATCTTTTTCCACCACTTTTTCATAGCCTCATTCTCCCTTCACAACCGTGATACCGAAGGTGTCTCGACTGAAAGCCTGTCCGTTCATATCCTTTGTGATGGTAACCGAGACCGTCTTTTTCTGATCATTTGCAATTATGCCATACCAAACATCTTTTGCGCCTTCGATGACATATCCGTCGGAGGTGATTTCATACTCCAAGGTAAGCTTCTGGCCTTCTTTAACCAAGATTCCCCCTGTCACAGTTGCGCCGTCCAGTTTGTAGATACAAGCTCCATAAGTATCATCAGGGACCAGTGTGATTTGATAATACTCCCCAATCGGATGCTCATCTAAAATCCTCTGGATATCCGCCAGGTACTTGGAGAACTGCATGGTTTTCTGGTATGTATCACTCTTGACCTCCTTGCCGGATACATAATACCCACTACTCGGAGCGATGGTGACCGTGACTTCCGCAGAGCCTTCCAAAATTGCGCCGGTTTTCAAGATTTCCCGTGTTTCAGCATCTCTGATGGTCACGCTGGCATTCTTCGGGGCAGTTGGTGTCTGGAAGGTCAAAACATCTACCACACTGATAGTGATTTTGACTGTTTTATACCATACCTTAGATGTACCCAGCTCGCCCTGCTCATAAATCGAGATGGGGGTTTGCCGTTCGGTTAGGCTATCTATCAGTCGATATTCGGCAGTTTTTTTGTTCGCGCTGTCAACCTTCTCTACAAGCACCTTAATTGCCGTTCCCGACTGGATTGCGCGCCCACCCATGAAAAGTGTGATGCCTGCCTCAGTGCCAATCTTCTGCTTCTCGATGATGGTATTGCTGGATGTGTACCAGTGGTTTTCATAGTGATAATCGCTTTCACCCAGTCCCGAAGCCGAGAGGGAGAACTGCATATCTGTGCCGACACTCTTGTCCAGAACAACCTCCAAGACGGGTTTGTGGTTGCCGTCTTCGTAAAAGGCCGTTTCGACACCATTGCCGCCGATAGTAATTATCTGCTTTTCATCCGCTGTTACTTCATAGGCTTCACCATTGGTATCGTTATTAATCCACCCTTCCCATGGCAGAAACTGCATGATAATTTTCGTTCCGCTGGTTGTTTGATAGCTGTTGCCAGTAATCTCTTTGTCATCTACCAAGTACCGGATTCTTCCACCAAACTCCGGCTGCGGCAATGCTACCATCACTTGAACACTCGGTATGAAACAAATGCTATTGAGCTGTCGCCTGGTCTCTTCCTCGTCACCCACAATAATCACATGCTCACCTCCGGCCAACCAATAACCAGCATCTACATCCCCAGGCTCATAGAGGATTTCCCGGCCTTTTGGCAGGTATTGTGGGGTTGTAATGACCGCCCCATAGCATGTAAAAATGATTTCACCATGCTCATAGATGTATTCAGCAGGGTCGAAGAGAAACTCGCCGCCTTTTTCCGGCACAGTCAACGTGTATCTGTACTGCCCGTCCGCAAGCGGCTCCACTGTCTGGCGAACCAGTTCTTGGCAAAGCTCAATTTCTGGCCACGCGCTGTCCGTCACAAGGATGACAGTGTCCCCATATCTCAGCTTGGGTATTTTCAGAGCTTGACCAGCTGATATATTCTGTATCACACCGTTATTGACTGATACACTTCTATTCTGGGTAGAATTGACAACCGCCGAAATATACTTGTGAAGCTCGACAGAGTAATCCTCAGTTTCATCGCTGGAATCTCTCCGCTCGAAGATGATGATACCATCCTCGTTGCTGTCGTAATAGCATTTCGGGGTAGAAGATATATAGAAATACTCGCTGCTATCATATTCGTAGCTGATGATGTAGGAGGTCACTGGGCTTACTTCGATTTGCTCCCCAGTTTGCTGTCGATCATTAATCGTCCATGTACCCGGCAAATCGTACTCTTTTCCCTCATCGTCAGTATAGTAGTCACGAAGCGATATTACCCGCATCTCATACGCCCCAATGGGCTCAATAGATAGCTCTGCCCTCTCCAGCTCCTCAGAAATTTCCAGGATAAACCCATCTTCTCCCGGTTGGACGGTGTCAGCCAGTTTTCGCCTCCCATCCTCATACTGGTAAATCCGGAAGCCGGAGAAGCGATACATACTGCTTGACACACCCTCATCCACAGCTACAATCGCATAGATGCTATCCCCTGGCGCAAGATAGCAGGACTGTGCATTCAAAAGCTCCGTGTTCGCTGCGTCAGAGAAGTATTGGATACTCAGATAGCTGTTATCCGCAAAGGTCACATGGGCGGCATCGGTTGGCACCGGCCCTTCTGTTGTCTCTGTTTCGCTTTCGCCATCATCCTGATGGTACCCCTGTTGTGTCAGCTTTCCCTCCTCAAGATAGCCTTGATATGTCTGGTAGTTAGCATCTTCGGCTATCTTCGATTGTGCAAGCATCTGTTCTTCGAGATACTCATCAAAATGCGCACAGCCTGATAGTAGCAGGCACAATGCCAGCAAGAGCCACAAAACTTGTTTTCTCATACTCACTTCCTCCATTGCCGGTATTTTTATAGGTGATGTCTTCCCCTCTAAGTAAGCTGTGTTTTCGACGCGAATCTAACCACACCATTATCACGATACTGATAGCTGCATATATTACTGCGGCGTTAAACGCCACAATTTGACATAAATATCATAACATGGGCTTGCTCTGTTTTCAAGACAACAGGTTTTCATGCACGCTTAATCTGTGAACTAGCTTTTCTATCCGACTTATAGCGCCTCATGCTTTGCATAGCTTTTGCCCAAAAGGATATCAAAAACCATATCTGATTCCCTGCCATTGTAGACGGTTATTTTATGAAACCTTTATCGCCGACTCTTCGTCAAAGGATACCCTGTCACCCACGAGGCTGTATCGCACAAATCCAGCTCAGAAAGGATTGAAACAATGCCAATTCTCGGCACACACTTCTACCAGATGAGCAGCGCCATCTTCCATCACAGCCTGACACCAATCCAACTCGCAGTCTTCAGCTACCTCGTCTCCTGCGACGACTCAAGAGAAAAGTGCTGGCCGTCCATGAACACCATCGCGGCCTGCTGCGGACGCTCCAAGAATGCCGCGCGTTCCGCAGTGGATGTGCTGGCAGCTCGAGGATTCATCCACAAGGTGGCGTCGTACAGCAGAAACCGCTATGGCCGCAGCCGACAGAGCAACAATACCTATTTCACCCTCTCGCTGCCGCCTCTCGAACAGCTTCCCCCGCATTGAGCCCGTGACGCCCTGTGTCGACTTTTCGGAAGCCCGGTCGACAGTTTACCCCATTCACCCCAAACTCGGAACGTGGGCCGCGTGTAGCCGAAGTGAAGCAACAGCACCGAGCATTTGAGGAGGAGCCACTCCCTACCGAAAAGAAAGCAGGATAAAGGCCGGGCGCCACCGAGCCACCCGACCGGTCACAAACGCCGGCAGTGCCG
>JGI994J12354_10004221_pt1 | contig 13024 bp, 11 predicted proteins | sample IntmicLarv3ML3BL_FD_12354 | JGI IMG/M metagenome (IMG submission 12354)
ACGGGCGAAAGCGAGCCGGTGGAGAAGCGCACGGAGGCATTGGCGGAAGGTGATGCGCCCATCGGCGACCAGGTGAACATGGTATTCTCCGGATGTCTGGTGACGGCGGGCAACGCTGTGGCCGTCGTGGCGGAGACGGGTATGCACACGCAGATGGGCAAGATTGCGGGCTACCTCAATAACACGCAGAAAATCCAGACACCGCTGCAAAAGCGGTTGAATAAGGTGAGCCGTATGGTCAGCGTGATTGCGGTTGTGTCGGCGCTGATATTGCTGGGCCTGGGCATTCGCCAGGGCGAAGAGTTCTGGATGATGATGCTTGCGGCGGTTTCGCTGGCGGTGGCGGCTGTGCCGGAGACATTGCAACTGATTGTCACGCTGTCGCTGACGCACGGCGTAAAGCAGATGGTCGAGCGGAATGCGCTCGTGCGCAAGCTGACGGCGGTTGAGACGCTGGGCAACACTTCGGTAATCTGCTCGGATAAGACAGGCACGCTGACGCAGAATCGGATGGCGATTCAACGCCTGTGGATTTCTGACGGCGAACCGTTTGCTGCAGAGGAAGCGTTCGATGATAAGCAAATGAAATTCTTGCGCTATCTGGCGCTGGCCAGCAACGCGACGATTGAGCAGGATGCAGATGGCAGCGAGCGCATTGTGGGCGATGCGACGGAAAGCGCAATCGTGCGGCTGATGCGCGACAAGGCAGAGGGCGCAGGCGGTCTGTCGTTGGGCTGGGAGCGGGTGAAAGAGATTCCGTTCTCCTCCGCGCGCAAGATGATGAGCTGCGTGTACAAGCGACCGGAGGGCGGGTTCCTTGTTTTGACGAAGGGCGCGTTCGACAGACTGCCGTTCGCGGCGGCCTCTGCGGAAGAAGAGCACGACAGAAAGCAGGTGCATGACGAATTCGCCGGGCAGGCGCTGCGAATCATTGCGCTGGGCAGCCGTGTTGTAGACGTGCTTCCGGCTGACAGCGACTTGCAGACGATTGAGGCGGAGCTTGCGTTCGAGGGTCTGATTGGCTTGATTGACCCGCCGCGGCCGGAGGCGACCGAGGCGATTGCTGTTGCCAAGCGGGCAGGTGTGCGCACGGTCATGATTACAGGCGATCACGTTGCGACAGCGAAGGCGATTGCGGCGCAGATTGGCCTGCTGGGCAAGGGCGAGAAGGTCATCAGCGGTCAGGAGCTTTTGCACATGAGTGATGATGATTTGATTGAGCAGGTGAGGGACTATGCGGTCTACGCACGTGTGTCGCCCGAAGATAAAATCCGTATCGTCGAGGCATGGCAGGAGAACGGCGAGGTCGTCGCCATGACGGGCGATGGCGTGAACGATGCGCCTGCGTTGAAGGCGGCGGACGTGGGCGTGGCGATGGGCATCTCGGGCACAGAGGTGGCCAAGAGCGCCGCGGACATGGTGCTGACGGACGATAATTTTGCGACCATCGTGGGCGCGGTTCGGCAGGGGCGCAACGTGTTCTCGAACATTCGGAAGACGCTGTACTTCCTGCTGGTGTGTAATCTGTCCGAGATTGTGATTATGCTGGGCGCGTTCATTTTGGGATGGGGCCTGCCGCTCACGCCGGTGATGCTGCTGATGATTAACGTGCTGGGCGACGGCGTGCCCGGTCTGCGGCTGGCGCATGAGACAAGCGACCCGCGTATCATGAGCCGCAAGCCGCTGGGCAGAGAAGAAAGCTTCTTGGGCGGCGGCCTGTGGAAAGCCATGATTCAGCAGACGGTAGCGTTCTCGGTGGTTGGCTTGTTAGCGTACTATTTTGGCGCAGGCGGCATTGGCTTTGTGCGGATACAGGATGTAGAGGCGAACAACATGGTGGGGCAGACAATGGCATGTCTGGTCATCGCGTTTACCAGTATTGTACATATCTTCACCGTGCGCGGGCGCAAGTCCATGTTCCGAATCTCTTTGCGGCACAATATGAAATTGCTGTATAGCGTTATCGCAATGATTTTGATGTTTACAGCAATGGCACTGCTGCCGCCGTTGCAGTTCCTGTTCGGGATGACGGGTATCAGCGGATTGCAGTGGCTGATTGTCATTGGACTCAGCATTGTGCCCAGCATCGTGGCCGAACTCGTCAAGCTGTGGCAGAACCGTAGCGAAAGCATTTTGAATAAGCGCCGCTTGGTGCATCACGTTGAGATTGATGATGTGTAAAATAGCGGTTGAGCGATTAATGTCAACATAAAAAGAACGCATGGAATGCGGCGCGAGCCGTGTCCCATGCGTTCTTTTGTAATTTGATTAATAGCCGCCTTCTTTGGCGAGGTTGACGAACTTGACGTGATTGCCGAGATACCGCAATTCGACGGTGCCTGTTTCACCGTTACGCTGTTTGGCGACGATGATTTCGGCGATGCCTTTCTTCTCGGAATCGGGGTTGTAGTACTCGTCGCGGTAGATGAAGCCGACGAGATCCGCATCCTGCTCGATGGCGCCGGATTCGCGCAAGTCGGAGAGGATGGGGTGGTGATCCTGCCGCTGTTCGCAGGCGCGGCTCAACTGCGCCAGTGCAATCAGGGGCACGTTTAGTTCACGCGCGATGCCCTTGAGCGACCGCGAAATTTCGGAAATCTCCTGCTGGCGGTTATCGGAGCGCTTGCCCGGACTGCCGCTCATCAGCTGTATATAGTCGATGACGATGAGGCCGAGGCCTTTCTCGAGCTTAAGACGGCGGCATTTTGCGCGCAGCTCGGCGGGAGAGATGCCGGGCGTGTCGTCCAGATAAATGGGCGCTTCGGACAGCGGGCCGATGGCCTGTACGATTTTCTCCCAATCGCTGTTGTCGAGCTGGCCCGTGCGGAGCTTGTTCGCGTCCACCATGGCCTCCGCGCAGAGCATACGGTTGACGACCTGCGCGTTCGACATTTCCAGGCTGAAAACAGCGACGGGAACCTTGTCACGCACGGCGGCGTATTGCGCGATGTTGAGGCCGATGGCCGTCTTACCCATTGAAGGGCGCGCGGCGAGCAGAATCAAATCGGACGGATGCAGGCCTGCTGTTTTGATGTCCAAATCGGTAAAGCCTGTCGAGATGCCCGTGATTTTACTGCCGGAGCGGTATGTCTCCTCCAGCGTTTCCACAGTTTCGACGAGCGCGTCATGGACGTGCATAAACTCGGTCATCGTGCGGTTTTGCGCGATGTCAACGAGCTGTTTTTCCGCCTGATCCATGATGTCGTCAATGCTGTGTGTGCCCTCATAGCTCGCGCCGGCGATATCCTCCGCAGCCTTGATGAGGCGGCGCAGAATGGCTTTTTCCGTCACGATGCGGCAATAGTGTTTGATGTTCACGGCGGTGGACACGCTGCCCGCGATGGCGGCAAGCATGTCGCGCCCGCCAATGCGGTCGAACATGTTGTGCTCAACAAGCTTGTTCTTGAGTGTAATCAAATCCGCGGGCTGCCCTGTGACAAAAAGCTCGGCCAGCGCCTCGAAAACCGCCTTGTAATCGGGGCGGTAGAAATCGTCCGCCTTGATTGTCTCATAGGCGGCGATGAGCGCGTCCTTGTCGAAGAGCATGGAACTGACGACGGCCATTTCTGCGTCGTCGTCATGCGGTGGTATGCGTGTCAATGGTGCTTGATCCTGTATGTCCACAGTCATCCCAAACTTTCTACAGAGATTGAATTTCCACAGTCAGCTTCAAAAGCACGTCTGTGTGCAGGCGCACATCGACCTTTTTCTCGCCGATGCTCTTAATCGGGTCGGTGATGGTGATTTTTTTCTTGTCGATTTTGATGCCTTCCTGTTTTTCCAGCGCCTGTGCGATTTCCTTGTTTGTAACAGAGCCGAAAAGCCGGCCGTTTTCGCCCGTCTTCATTTGAAGTTTGACGACTTTTTGCTCCAATGTCGTCCGCAGTGCCTGTGCGTTTTCAAGCTCGACCTGCTTCTTGTGCGCATCCGATTTGTTCTTGTTGTCGAGTTGGGTCATAGCGTCCTTGGTGGCTTCCTTGGCCAGATTGCGCGGCAAGAGGAAATTCCGTGCGTGCCCGTCCGATGCGTTGATGACCTGCCCTTTCTTGCCGACACCCTTTATGTCTTCCAATAAAATGACTTTCATTTGCCTGCCTCCTTCAAATATTCGTCGATTGCCTGTTTGAGGGCTTCCTCTGTCTCGTCGATGGTTTTGCCCTGGACTTGCGCGCCTGCCACTGTTTGGTGCCCGCCGCCGCCGAGTTTTTCGAGGAGGACTTGCACGTTCAGCGTGCCGAGACTGCGCGCGGATATATTGACAACGCCGCCGCCCGCGCATAGCACGAAGGAGGCTTGTATGCCGTGGATATTCAGCAGTTCGTCAGAGGTTTGCGCGGCCAGCAGCGTCGGGTTCTCCACCACGGAGGTGACGACGGCGATGGCGAGGTTTTCCTGATAAATCTCCGTGTTGCTGATGGTTTCTGCCTTGGCCTTGAAAGAGGCCAAATCGTTCTGGAACAGAAGCTTTACGCGAACGCTGTCCGCGCCGTTGCGCCGCAGATAGGCCGCCGCGTCGAATGTCTTCGCGCCTGTCTTGACAGAAAAGTTTTTCGTGTCTACCGTAATGCCTGCCAGCAGTGCGTCCGCCTCCACAGGGCGCAGACGAATTTCTGCCTTCACATAGCGAATCATCTCGGTGATGAGCTCGCTGGTGGAGGAGGCATAAGGCTCGTGGTACGCCAGCACGGGGTTGTCGATAGATTCCGTAGCCTTGCGGTGGTGGTCGAAAAGCACGATACGACTGGCATTCGGGTGTTCAAGCAGCTCGTGGCCCTCGATGATGCTGGGGCGGTGCGTATCGACAATGACGATGAGGGAGCGCGGCGTGATGAGCTTTGCCGCGTCCGCCGCGGAGATGAATGTCCTCTCGCGGTAGTCCTTCTCGTTTAGGAGTCTGTCGTACAGCAAGCGGATGTTCGATGTGACCTCGCCCAGCACGATGCTGCATTCGCGGCCCAGCGTCGTGACGATTTTGTGTACACCGACGGCGGCGCCGAGGCAGTCAAGGTCAATGTTTTTGTGGCCGAGGACGATGACATTGTCCGATTCCACCAGCAGTTCCGAGAATGCGTAGGCCTTCACGCGCGCGCGGACACCGGTGTTCACGCCGACTTCCTGCGCATGCCCGCCGAAGAATGTGTACTTGTCACCTTCGCGGACGAGCGCTTGGTCGCCGCCGCGCCCTAAAGCAAGGTCGATGGCAGCGCGGGCGTATTCCATGGACTGTGCCAGCGTTGTGCCGCCTGTGCCGATGCCGATGGAGAGCGTGAACGGGATTTTGTTGCCCATGTCAATCTCGCGAATCTGCGTCAAAATGTCAAATTTCTTTTCCTTAAAATATTCTAATTTGTCCTGTGTAAACAGGAACAAGTATTTGTCTTTTTCGAATTTGCGGACGATGGCATCGGCCTGCTGCGCCAAAGCGTTGATTTTTCGGTCAATCAGCGCGATGAGGAGCGGACGGCGGACTTCCTCCAGTTCGGCAAGCACCTCGTCAAAATTGTCCACGAAAACCAGACTGACGGCGAGATTGGCAACCGCGTCCGCTGCGCCGGAAAGAGCGGTATTGTCTTCAATGAAGCAAACGGCGGTTAACGTAGATTGTTCGCCCGCGTGTTCGACAGGAAAGGTCTGACTGAACAAAATGAACGGCTTTCCCTCCAGAAACGTGGTTTGTGTGGCGACCGCAGTATCGAATGAAGGCACGATGTCCGTGATTTTGGAGACAGCACTGCTTTCGAAGGGCGATTGAAACATGCCCGAAGCGCTCACGATTCGCTTGTTTTCTAAAATGACGCAGGGAAAGGGCAGGGCGTTCGCCAACAATGCCTGTGCAGAGAGCGAGTGCCATACGAGGGAGCCTGTTTGCAGTTCTTTTGGCGCGGTCTTGCCCGGTTTCGAGAGCAGGAAACGCAAAAAGGTTTGAACGGCTTGCTTCATAAACAGAACGGCTCCTTTCAATTGCACCAACATGCTATTTCCCATTATACCGCAAAATCGAGGCAAAAGCAATGAAAACAGTGCGATGGATGGCTGGTTCGTATAAACAAAAAAGCCGAATGAAAATTCGGCTTGGCAGGCAAAGGGAGTGAGAGGCAGATTAAGGCTGGCGATAGACAGGTATAATCAAGAGCGCACCTGTGCGGATGTTGTCTGTTTTCAAATCATTCAGCACCTTGATTTCTCGAATATATGCATGGATACTCAAACCGTCATGCGGATGTTCGGAGGCGATGCTCCAAAGCGTGTCCCCCTCGAAAATATGAACATTCATATAAGAAGGTTCAATCTTTTGTTCAGCTACAACGGATTGCACAAAGAAAGCGGCAAGGCAGAAAAACGCCGTAATCACAAGGAATTTAATCTTTTTCATAGAAAAGCACCTCCGAACAATAATTTAACTTAAGAATAAAGTTTCGAATTTCGTAACCTCATTGTATCAGAACAACATTTCCTTTGTCAAGAGGTTTTTCGAAAAATTTGTTTGCTTTTTTTGAAAAGTTGTGCTATACTTTCTGCAATGGTGAAAATGAAAGAAGGAGGATGGCATATGGAGAAGCTGACGCGGATGCAGAAAGTCGTCTATAACTATTTGAAATCGCAGATAAAGGAAACCGGCTATCCCCCGTCGGTTCGCGAGATATGTGACGCGATAGGATTGAAGTCTACGTCGAGTGTCCATGCGCATTTGGAAACGCTGACGGATAAGGGTTGGATTCACCGCTCGAAGTCGAAGAACCGTTCGATTGAAATTCTGGAGGAAGGGTTCTATTCGCCCCTGCGCGAGGTTGTGAACATTCCGATTGTGGGCACGGTTGCGGCCGGTGCGCCGATTTACGCAGATGAGAATGTGGAGGACACATTCCCGATTCCCGTGGAATACTTGCAGACCAGCAGCGATCACTTTATGCTGCGTGTGCGGGGCGACAGCATGGTTGACTGCGGCATTTTCAACGGCGATCTTGTTATCGTGCGCCAGCAGAATACGGCGACGAACGGTGATATTGTTGTGGCGCTGATTGATGATTCTGCTACAGTGAAGACATATTATAAGGAACGCGGACGTTTCCGTCTCCAGCCGGAGAACAGTGAATACGCGCCGATTATTGTGGATGAAGTGACGATTCTCGGCGTTGTGATGGGGTTGTTCCGTAAATATTAGAAGCTCGGGAAGCAGGCAAGGAGGCGGTGACATGCGCCGGGACGGACGTGCTGCGGACGCATTGCGTGTGTTGACGTTTACGCGTGGATTTATCAAGCATCCGGAGGGCTCGGTGCTGGTTGCGCTGGGCGATACGAAGATTATATGCAATGCGACGGTGGAAGATAGGGTTCCGCCGTTTTTGGCAGGCAAAGGGCAGGGCTGGGTGACGGCGGAGTATGCTATGCTGCCGCGTGCCACAGTGACGCGTACTACGCGGGATGTGGAGAAACTCAAGAAAAACGCGCGTGCCGTGGAAATTCAGCGATTGATTGGCCGTTCGTTGCGGATGGCGGTTGACTTGGAGAAGCTGGGCGAGCGCACGATTACGATTGATTGTGATGTGATTCAGGCGGATGGCGGCACGCGGACAGCTGCGATTTCGGGAGGCTTTGTGGCGCTGGCAGAGGCTTGCGAAGGGCTGGTGGCAAGCGGTGCGCTGGCGGAATCGCCGATTCGGCAGATGGTTGCGGCGGTCAGCGTGGGTGTTGTCGATGGCATGCCGATGCTGGATTTGTGTTATGAGGAAGATTCTTGCGCAGACGTGGACATGAATATTGTCATGAATCCGAACGGCGCGTTTATTGAAATACAGGGCACGGCCGAGCATCAAGCATTCCCAAACGAGACAATGGCAGAATTGCTGCGGCTTGGCACGTTGGGCAACGCGGCTGTGATTCGTGCGCAGAAGGATGCACTGGGCTGGGAGTAGGCGCGAATAGCGGCGTTTTCATGTGAGTCTGCCATTTTTTTCGGAGAAATTGTATTTTTGGGCTATACAAAATGCTCATTTTAGTGTATGATTGAGGAAATCTATTGATAGAACAATATGGGAGGAAATGAAATGGCAAAACGGAAAATTGGTGTTTTAACAGGCGGCGGCGACGCGCCCGGCTTGAATGCGGTTATTTATGGACTTGTGCGCGCGTGTACAGAGTCTATGGACTGTGAATTGGTGGGCTATAAATTTGGTTACAAGGGCTTGTATAATAACGAGTTTATGCCTTTGACGAAGGAAACCACTTCGGGTATCCTGCATCGCGGTGGCACGATTTTGGGCAGCTCGAACAAGGACAACCTCTTTGATTACACAGTTGAAGAGAACGGCAAAAAGGTGAAAAAGAACGTGGCGCATGTCGCGGTAGAGAATATGAAGAAGGAAGGCGTGGACGTGCTTTGCGTTCTTGGCGGCGACGGTACGTTGACTTCCGCACGCGATTTTGCGCGCATGGGCGTGAACGTTATCGGCGTGCCGAAGACGATTGACAACGACCTTTCTGCAACGGATACGACCTTTGGTTTTGATACAGCGGTGAACATCGTTGTCGAGAATCTGGGTCGCCTGCATACAACGGCGGAGTCGCATCACCGTGTTATGGTGGTTGAGGTTATGGGCCGCAATGCGGGCTGGATTGCGCTGCAATCGGGTATCGCAGGTTCGGCGGACGTGATTTTGCTGCCGGAGATTCCGTATACATTGGACAAGGTTGTTGCGAAAATCAACGAGCGCAACGCGAGCGGCAAGCCGTTCACGATTATTGTTGTGACAGAAGGCGCGATTGAAAAGGGCGGACAGGCTGTTGTCGGCAAGATTGTGGAAGACAGTCCCGACCCGATTCGCCATGGCGGCATCGGCGCGAAGATTGCCAATGACCTTGAAGGCAAGGTTATCAACGAGATTAGAAGCTGCCAGCTTGGCCATATCCAGCGCGGCGGCGAGACATCTCCGTATGACCGCGTGCTGTCTGTGCGGTATGCTGTGAAGGCGGCTGAGTTGATTGAGAAGGGCATGTTCGGCAACATGGTGTGCCTGTCGAATGGCCAGATGAGCCAGGTTAGCTTGGAGAATGTCATCGGCCTGAACAAATATGTAACGCCGGAACACGAGCTTGTGAATGTGGCGAAGCATCTTGGCATTTCGTTTGGTGTGTAATTGCTCTAATAAATTTAGTTTGACATAATAGGAAGAGGCCTTGGAATGGATATCCATTCCAAGGCCTCTTTGTTATATGCGTATTTGTGGGGAGAAGATTACTCCGCTTTCTTTTCTTCCGAAGAGTCTGTCTCGGCAGGGATTGTTTCGAGAGCGCGTTTTCTGCGATTCTTCCGGATGGTGCGGCGCACGAGAAGGACCGCAACAAGAACCAGAATGCCGAATAGCAACAGCGGAATAACTGCCGATGCCAAGAAAATCATGAACCCTTGCAGAAGCGCGAGAAGGTTATTGACGGAGCGGATAAAACTGCCCTTCATTTGCGTCCATGTTGTGTCCGGCTGAATTTTGATAGGTTCAATGACTCGGACTTCATTCAGATTGACGATGATTGTCGAGAACGATGCCTGCCTGTCAATTGTGTTCATGCGCGATTGATAGAGTTCGATGTCCGTGCGAATTTCGGAGAGCCGTTGCTCCAGCAGAATCAAATCGGAGACTTCGACGGCCTTCTCAATCATGCCCAAGAGACTTGTTTCCTGCGCACGAAGGGCGTTCACGCGGCTTTCGGTGTCAAAGAATTCCGTGGTTGCATCGCGGGAGGTTTCCGAGGTGCCGAGGACGTGGCCGCTTGCCTCGATTTGGGTCTTGACGGATTCATATGCATCGAAAGGCACGCGGAATGTGAAGTCGCCGCGCTTATAGTCGCGGGAGTCGGACTGCAAGTACACGTATGAGGACGCGTTTTCAACAAAGCCGCCCGCGCCAATCACAATCTCACGCAGCTGCGCGGAGGCGACGGCATAGTCTTCTGTTTCCATGTTGATATGTGCGTTCAGAATAATCTTGCGCGCCTCCTGTGCGGCGGGCATATTCGATGTCATTTTGATTGAGGCATCGTCGTACATGACGTTGCGATTGGATTCGTACAAGATGCCGTCCCAATCTTCAAAGTATGCTTCTGATGCGACAGAATCCTTGCTGATGGTGAGGCCGCCTGCATTATTGGGCATAGCGTCTACTTGCAGCTGGCTCATGGCGGTGTCGTTGTAGCCTGTGCTGCAACCGCCGAGCGCGAGTGTTATTAACAGTGCGGCGCAGACGGCGATGCGTCTGCCGGGGTTTCGAAGATTCATTACTTATCCCTTCTTCCGATTCAGATTTCGTTTGATGATGACAGCGCTGCCCGCGACAAGCCCGATAAGCAGCAGGGGCAGCAGAATGCCGCAGAACAGAACAAGCGTGCTCTCAAGGAATGTTGCCGTGCCGTTCAGCGAGCCGATAAAGGCATTGGCCATGCTTGTGCCGAAAGTTTTGGGAATGCCCTGCACCCGCTCGGGAACTTTCTCGGTTAGGTGTATAGTGAAAACAGGGTTCGAAATGTTGCCTGCATGGCCTGTGAGTGCGCTGCGGTAGGACTCCATCTCGTTGATAACGGTTTGCAGGCGTGCGTCTACGTGCAGCATATCTTCTACGGTTGTTGTCTGCGTGAGCAGTGCCATAAGGCGGTCACACTCGTCCTGCTTGGCGTTAAGACGCGCCGACAAGTCTGCAATGTCGTAGGCGACAGTATATTGTGAGTGATCCTCTTTTTCCATCGTGCCGAGGGTGCTGAAGGCGGCCATGGCCGCGTCAAACTGCTCAGCAGGGATGATTTTTTCGATATAACTGCGGCGGTATGTGCCGCTCGTTTGTTCATTGCCATAGCGGTACGTGTCCAGAGAGCTTTCCAGCGTGATGCCTGCGAAGTCCTTGATGAATGCAAGCGCCGCGTCAAAGTCCTCTGTTGTGACAACGAGTGTGTATTGCTGCACGGTTTTGTTTTCCTGCGCGGTCAGCAAAGCGGTGTACACCGATGCAGGCGGCACGACTGAGGTGGCAACAGCCTGTATGCTTTGCGGTGTCGTGCGGCCTGCGGCGGATTCACGGTCATTGGCGATGTCCGTGGCAATATAGAGATGCCCATGGTCTCCCTGTTCTGCCGGAATAATGTCGTCATCCCTGTATGTTGCCGAGGCAAGCTTAGAGGAATCGGCAAACGGCACCGTTTTATGCGAGTTGAGCAAGCTTCTTGTGTTGAAGAAGGCGGAGAGTCCTCCCAGGCCCAAAACCACGGCCAATATGCCCGCCGCGGCAGATGCAAATGCGGAAAACCATTTGCGTGTGGGGAATGGACGCATTTTGTTGCCGCCGCCTGTTGCTTCTGAGGGCAGTGCACGAATGCGTTGCATGGCCTCTTCGTGGAAGCCCTGCGGCAACGCAAGCTCCGGCAAGTCGCCAAGGTTCGCTACGAGCGTTTGCAGGGATGCAAGCGCCTCTCGGCATGTCTCGCAGGATGCAATATGCGCTTCAAATGCGTCGCGTGAGAGTGTATCATCCATTTCATTGTCGATATATTGTGACATGTGCTCCTTGACTACAGTGCAGTCCGTCATACATAAACCTCCTTTCCGTAATGAATCCTATACGATACATTACGGTTTATGAACGTATCAGAATTAGTTTTGTTCCTTTGACTCGAGTATAATCTGGCATAGTTGCAGGCGCGCGCGTGACAATCGTGATTTGACGGTGCCCAGGCTGGTGCCCGTAGCGTCTGCCAGCTCGTTATAGCTGAGGCCTTTGATGTCCCGTAGCACAATTAGCGTGCGGTGTTGCGGCGAGAGCTGACAGATGGCGGCTTGCAAATCCTTCCGCCGCTCCTTGCGAAGCAAAGATTCCTCCGGGGTCACGTCGTCCGCGGGGAGCTGTTTTTCAATCTCGCCGTCTTCTGTTTGGATGAATTTATCCAATGAGTCCGCCGTTTTGTTTTTTCGTTTTCGAATTTCGTCGATACAGGTGTTGTTCGCGACGGTGTATACCCAGCTTTTGAATGCCTTCATATTGGCGCATTTATGCAAGTTTTTGTATATCTTAATCAAAACTTCCTGTGACGCATCCTTCGCGTCGTCCGCATTGCCAAGTACACGATATGTAATGTTGAAAATCAGCCGTTCATACCCCCGAATCAATTCCTCGAATGCGTCCATGTCGCCGGAAGCGGCGCGGCGTAATAAATCGTCGTTTTCAAAAATCATACCTTCGCCCCCTTTCCTGATACCTTTATTGTACAGGATTTGTCATATTATTTCAACATAAACAATAGCACAAACAATTCTAGGACGATTTCGGCATAGACAAAGTTGCAAAAGAGGGGCGGTGGGAACATATTTTTCATATAATGGCATAAGAGAGGAGGGGAAAATGTGAAAGAGAAGGCTTTGCTATACTATAAACAGGGCTATAACTGCTCGCAGTGCATATTGAAGGCGGTGGAAGCCGTGTACGGCATACCGGTTTCGCGCCAGTGCATGAACGCGTGCGGCGGGGTTTGCACCGGTTTCGGCGTGGGCGGCATGTGTAGTGTGCTGATTGCGGGCGTGATGGCGTTCGGGATGCTGTTTGACGAGGCGGCGGTCAAACGTATGCGCATCAAGCTGATGACGATGTTCCATGAGAAGCACAAGAATATGGACTGCTCCGTGCTCAAGGCACAGCGGCAGAGCGGCATGCACTGCGAGACGATTGTGTCCGATGTGGCGGAGATGGTTGAAAGAATCATTGCGGAGGAGCGGTAAATCGAGTATAATGAACCTTAGAAGCACACGAGCAGAGTTGTGCCTCTTTCATGGGTCAAGCAAGAGGCATAGCTCTGTGACGATGTGATTCTTAGGCTTCATTAAAGTGGTGCAATTTAAGAAGGAGTACGGGGAAGCGAGATAGAAAGGTCTGGTGTATGTGGCGAGACGGACAAAGGAAGAAGAGGCGGCGCGGCTCCGCGGCATGATGGCCTATGAAGAGGGGTGCTATGCGCGCGGTGTGCAGACGGTCTGCGGCGTGGACGAGGCGGG
>JGI994J12354_10004222_pt1 | contig 13022 bp, 10 predicted proteins | sample IntmicLarv3ML3BL_FD_12354 | JGI IMG/M metagenome (IMG submission 12354)
GTACTTGAGAAAACAATTATCACTACTTCCAACGGCAGAGATCTCGACTATTGATTCCTTTTGCTTGGGTATACTGAAGGACTACTATTATGTACTGTCAGAAAACCCTGATCGTTTTCAGAACATTTTTGATAACAATACTTATGAACTATATCAAAAACAAGCTCTTGATATGGTTGTTAACAAACAGTTAGAGAATGATGATGAAACATTTCTTGAACTAATTCTTGCTCTGGGCAGCAACAATGAGAATTTTTCCAATGTTAAAAAGGCGATTGAATTAATAGCTAAAGAATCACTAAAGCGAAACAAGCCTTTCGAGTGGCTGGACAAAACTCTTTCTTTTTATCAGTCCGTAGAGTGCCTTGACAACTTACCAGCAGAACTACTCTTTTATTTCTGGCAAAAACATATTTCATTAGTTGATAATATGGCAATTCAATTAAATCAAATAAAGGACATCGCGGTTGAATATGATGTGTCAAATGAATTAGACTATTACTTGCAACATATGGATGTTTACTTGTCACAAGCAAAACAGAACATTAATGATAAAGATTATTTCGCTTTGATTAATAATTATCTCCTACTTGGCTCACTAGAACTACCTGCTGCAAAAAAAGCTCTTGGCTCAACCAGCGAGGAGTATATGAGTGCTCGTAAAGTTATCAATGGATTACTAGATACTGCCATAAAAAATTATGCTGAAAGTGAAAAAAGTATCTTATCAAAATTGAACTATCAAAAACCGCTAATAGAGTGTTTGATTCAGTGTACTAAAGATTTTCTTGTTTTCTTCAAAGAAATAAAAGAACAAGCTAAAGGTATAGATTATGTAGATATGGAATTATTAGCGATTGAGATTTTGCAAAGAAACGACCATGAAGTTGGGAAAATACTGCAAAACAAGTATGAGGAAATAATGATTGATGAGTTCCAAGATTCCAATGATATTCAAGAAACGTTAATTCAAGAAATATGCAGAACAAACAATGTCTTTAGAGTAGGCGATATTAAGCAGTCAATTTATGGCTTTAGAAATGCTAAACCTGAATTGATGCGCAAATACATCAACAATCCCGATGAACTTAACAAAGTTATTTTTCTAGCAAATAACTATCGTTCCAAAAAGAACATTGTTGATTTTAATAACTTGGTATTTGAGAAGTTAATGAATCTTAACAATTATTCATCTAATTTCAGTAAAGAAGATATTGCTCAAATTGGTATTGATGCTCAAATTCATAATGATGCCAATATTGATTTAGATATTTTGGTTACTAAGGGTATAAAAGAGGGTTTCAATGATTATTCAAACTCGCAGATTCAAGCTCGCTATATTGCTCAAAAAATAATCAACCTTAAGAATAGTTTTCAACACAAGCAATGGAAGGACTATGTTGTATTAGTGAGAAGCCATGATCGCAAAAGTGAACTCAAGAAAGCTTTTGAAGACTATGGTATTCCTTACCAGTTTTCTACAACAACAGGTTTTTTCTCAGATTTTGCTGTTACAACAATAATTAGTTGGCTAAAATTATTACTTAATAGAAATGATAATACAGCATTATTCACAATTCTTAATAGTCCTTACTATAATTATGATGATAATGCCTTGGCGAAACTGAAGTTGGAAAAAGCAGAACTAAGCTTTTGGGAATATTTAGTTAGCATTGATGAACAGATAATTCATGATTATCAAGTGCTGAAGAACCTTGTTTATACTTCTTCCCCAGCAGATATTATTACTGCCTTATTTCAAATGCAAGATTTCTATAGTTATTCCACGACTGAAAATCAACGCAATAACTTGGACTCTCTATTTGAAATGGCCCTTAATTGTACAGCAAACGGATATTGCTTTAGTCAATTTGTAGACTATATTCTTTTGAATCAACAGAGTGATATGGGTGATGCCATCTCGCTAAATGAAACAGCGAATGTGGTAAAAGTATCTACTATTCATGGTTCCAAAGGGTTAGAATTTCCCGTGGTTATCTATTGGGCGGCAGGAATCAAGAAAAGCCCTAAAGAAAATATCAGAACTGATGAAATCTTAGGCATTTCGCTAGATTATGTTTCGCTTCCAAAACGGTTTACTTACAGTACTATCGTCAAAGATGCGATTACCACTAAAAAAGTTAGAGATGGTATTGAAGAAGAGTTACGTATCCTATATGTTACCTTAACCAGAGCTAGAGATAAACTCGTAATTGTTGATAATGTTGCAACTACCCCAACATATACTAACAACTTTTCTACAACTTATGTCGAAAACAATCCTAAGGTTTCTTCAATACTAGCAACTCTTTTTAAGAGTTTCCCTAGTGATATCTTCAACCCTAGAATCATTGATGAAGCATGGATTGAAACACCAGTAGATGAAATTACACGTCAACAGAGGCTTCTTACACTGCCAAAATATAAAGGGCCATCTACTATTACTACAACTGCTAGCCCTTCGTTATTAAAAGGTATAAAAGTATATCCTCTGGTTCTAAATAGCGAAAACAAGGCTACCAGAGGTAATAGGATGCATAAAGCTATGGAGCTACTATCGTTTGAGAATTACAAAAAGGATGACCTTGACAAATTACCACTAGAGTTATCCGTAAGTGAAAAGGAAAGAATTGACAGTTTCTTTTCTCATCCTATGTATGACACTATCAAGGCGATGAAAATTGAAAGGGAATTTCCGTTTATTATTAAGCAAGATAGCAACTACTTAAATGGCAGAATGGACTTAGTGGCGTTTGGTAGTAACAAAATTGTTCTAGTTGATTTCAAATCTGATCAAAATGTAACAAAAGAGGAATTAATTGATAGATACTCATCCCAAATGCAATCATATAACCAAGCATTAAATATTGGCTATGAAAATTATGATATTTCTTGTTTCATCTATAGTTTTGAGTTATGTGAGTGGATTGAAATTAATGTATAAAGTAAAAAAGGCCAATGGCCTTTTTTAACGTTTAATATCCATTTCGAAATCCACATCGTCAACTTCTCCAAAAGAGAATACTGTTGTAAATGAAATTTGTTTACTGCCAATTTCGCTGATTCTTTCAATATCAATACTCAAAATACTATTTGATTCTTCTCCATAATACTTACCGAACTGGGCATTTACAAGGTTGAAAGGATGTATTGTATTTATTATTACATAACTAGCTTTGCCAAATTCACCACTTGTCTTAATATCCATATGAATAGAATCACCCTTCATTTCAAATTTATACATTTTCCAATCTTTTGGTAAATTTTTCCATTTATTTGTTTCCAAATCATAGGTAATATCTACTTTTTTAGGATTCTTATTTTCCCATACCAAATGCTCAAAGTCCAATTTTAGAATTTCATCTTCAGTACTATGAACATCTTCAATTCTTAGGTAACATCTATCATTCAGATTGCAATAAAAACCTAAAGAAGTTTGCATGCCAAATGCTGTATCTTCGATATAATAATTAGCCAGTTCAGCACCAATAAATTTATATTCTTGAGAAAGGTTAACAATCTCGATATCAACGAAAAGTTTCCCTAATATGATGTTAGTTATTTCAACTTTTCTCTCGTTTTGCCCTACTACTTTGTTAATAGCAATTACCTTAGGTTTTGTTAAATATTTGTTGCTAATTACTTGAGTCATCAATGATTCCTTCTTTTCCCAACCAATTATGGTATTATAACTAGAACTATAAATTTCGATGATTTGGTCTGCTTGAATTGGACTTTCAAACAAATAGTCAATGAAGTAGTATTCATTGCCGTCTTCTAAACTGCGAGTGCAAGAGGTGTATGCTTCTTTATTATCAATACTTACAGTTAATGGTGCGGGATAATATTGTATAGTATAGTCTCCATCGTTGCTATACATTATCATTCCACCATTATACGCTGGTGAAATAGGGTTGAACTTTGCAATAATAGTTGCTGAGTAGACATCAAAGATTATTCCTAAGATTTCAACTTCAATTTCAATCTTCGCATACTCTTTTTTATCATAATCGAAATCAATATACTCCCATTTGAACACACGATCTATTTTTTGATAGTTGTTACTTTTCAAATATTCGTCATACTCAGTTTTTGGTCCTTTATCCATAAATTTAAGTAACTCAGTTATATCTTTCAGTGGTGTCCTCATAGCAAAAACATAAAACTGCGTTGAAGCATTTACTAAAATAATAAAGACTAACAACAAACTCGCTACGCTAGCTAAGCTCCACTTAATTATCGGTTTCAGTTTGTTTTTACTTTTTATTTGTTTATCAATAAATAAATGAGTATTAGCTGTTGCCCGGTAGTCACTATCTTTTGACCATTTGTCAAATTCTTTGTTATTCATACAATTCCTCCATTTCTACCTTTAGTAACTTTAGTCCTTGGTAATAGTGATATTTAACGTTTGATTCTTTCATTTCTAGAACTTCAGCGATTTCCTTAAAAGATAATTCGCTGAAATATTTCAAAACAATAATATTCCGGCATGTAGTGGGTAATTTATCAATATAATCGTTCACAAAATCAAATGATTCATTTTCGACTACGATTTCATAATCATCAACTAATTCAACAAACTTATTGTTTGTTCTTAAGTAATCCTTACAATTGTTAATCAGGATTCTAATTATCCATGTTTTCAAATACTCTGGCTTTTTTACCTTCTTTCGATATTTAAATGCCCTTATGATTGTTTCTGACAAAATATCATCGACATCTAAATTGCCTGTAATTTTAATAGCTATCCTAGTTAATTCGTCAGCAATTTCATGAAAGTAAAGAGCAAGGACTTCATCATCTTTAAGCGCTTTTTTTAGGTCATGATTTTCCACTATGCTTCTCCTTCCAACTATTAGACAATAATAGAACGTATTTAGTTAGTCATTAGCCAAATTATACTTTAAATATTCAGTCAAACACCCTATAGCACAAATGATTTTCTTATGTACAAAAAAAGCAGATATTTCTACCCGCTATTCTTTATTGAATAAATCATATACATTACTTACTGGTTGGTTATTAGTAATTGCTTCAATTACTTTTGCTAGCATAAATCCAACCGATAATACAACTATTTTTTCTTTCTTACGTTTATTTTTTAGAGGTATTGAATTGGTAATTACAAATTCTTTCAGTGCTGATTTATTAATCTTTTCTAAAGCATCACTTGAGAATACTCCATGGGTGCAAGCACAGTAGATTTCTTTTGCCCCATTATCATCCAGCATTTTCACACAGCCCATTAATGACCCACCAGTATCAATAATATCATCAACAATAATTGCCGTTTTACCCTTAACATCACCAATTAGATGTAAAGGTTCAGAAACATTTGGTGCTGATCGTCTTTTATCAATAATAGCTATTGCTGAACCATCCAGACAATCGGATAGTTTACGGGCTCTTGTAGCTCCTCCATGATCTGGGGAAACAACCACGATATCACTTAAATTCTTATGTCTGAAATATTGCCCGATTAATGAAACCGCCGATAAATCGTCAATAGGAATATTGAAGAAACCTTGAATTTGGGGAGCATGTAAATCAATTGTAACTACTCTGTTTGCTCCAGCAACTTGTAGTAAATCAGCCACTAAACGTGAAGTAATTGGTTGTCTTGCTCGTGCCTTTCTATCTTGTCTAGCGTAACCGTAGTAAGGCATAACCACTGTTACCTCTCCTACACTTGCTCTTTTGCATGAATCCAGACAAATGAGAATCTCCATTAAACTCTCGGAAACAGGACGGCAGGTGGATTGAACGATGAACACATGTTTACCACGAACTGATTCTCCTGGCTCAACAATGATTTCTCCGTCCTCAAAATGTTTTACTGAACAGTTACCCAATGGAATACCTAAATACCCCACTATTTCTTCGGCTAAGTCAATACTAGATGTAAGTGCAAATACTAAAATATCTTTTACCATGTTTTCCCCTCTATTTTTTCTTATATTTCAGACCAAATCCTTTTTTTATCTCTTGCCTTGGCCGAGCAATTCCCATATCTCCATCTTCTACATCATGATCGATAGTAGAACCTGCTGCTAAAAGGGCATTTTTCCCTATTTTTATTGGCGCAATAATATTAACATTACTACCAATAAAGGAACCATCGCCAATCTCCGTCGTGTATTTATTTTTACCATCATAATTAACAGTAACGACACCACAACCGAAATTAACTTTTTCACCAACAATGCTATCACCGATATAGGTTAGGTGAGCACATTTGGTATTATAACCCAATTTACTGTTTTTAAGTTCAACAAAATTTCCAATTCTTACTTTATCAGCAATTTCGCAACCATTTCTCAAATGAGAATTAGGTCCAATTGTAACTTCGTTTCCTATTTTGCTATCAGTAATACGAGAACTATCAATGGTAGTATTATCACCAATCTCAACATCTTTTAGATAAGTATTTGGTAGAATGGTACAACTTTTTCCAATTACCACTTTTCCTTCCATTGTAACGTTTGGATAAACGATACTGTCTTCACCAATAAATGTTTCAGTCGATACATAAACCCGCTCAGGGTCAATTAGTGTCACTCCATTATCCATTAATTTAGTATTTAGTTGCTTCTTTATCCATTGCGTTGCTTCCGCCAGCATTTTCCTGTCATTTGGTCCAGTCATCTCTTCACAATCCTTTGCTATCATGGCGTTTACCCTATGTCCGTGTTTCTTAAATATTTCTACTAAATCTGTTACATAGTATTCCTTCTGGGCATTATCATTATTAAGTTCATCAATGTATTTCCACAACAACTTGTTGTCAACACAATAAATGCCTACATTGATTTCATCAATACTAATCTCTGTTTCATTACAGTCTTTATACTCTACTATTTTTTCCACATTGTCATCTTTATCTCTAATGATTCTTCCATACCTTAGTGGGTCAGGCATTTTTGTTGTTAATACTGTAAAGTCCGCTTCTTCAGCTTTCTTGAATAAACTCTCAAGTGTTTCCGCTTGAATCAAAGGGCAGTCTCCATTATATAATAGTGTTTTTCCTTCAAATTCTTTCAATATGCTAGCTTGCATAACCGCATGTCCGGTGCCTAATTGAGGTTCTTGAAGAGCATAGTTTACTTTATCTTGTAGATAGTTTTTTACATAATCAGCACCAAAGCCTACTACCACGACAATCTGCTCAACATTGGCCTTTATTAAGTTATCATAAATGTGACCAATCATTGGACGATCAAGTATTTGATGCATAGTTTTTGGTAATTCTGACTTCATTCTGGTACCTTTGCCAGCAGCCATTACAATTGCAGATCTCATGATAAATCCTCCCTTTAATATTGTATCTAAAATCACTCTTGAAAAAAAGGGTATTACCCTATTATTTTCGTTTTTGCAACAAATTCATACCTTGTTTTAAACACATCTTTAGCTGACTCAATAAGTTTCTCATTTTCACTAAGTGCAAAGACTGTAGAACCGCTTCCGGACATTAACACCATTTCGAAACCATACTCCATTAGCTCATTTTTTATTGTCTTAATTTCTGGTACTAGTTCAAATGCACTCTGTTCTAACGTGTTCTGTAAGCTATCTTTAATCATATGCTCATTACCAATTATTAAGCCTTCACGCATTAACTCTACATTAGGGTGAATAGTATTAGTGAAATCCAGTGTTTGAAACGCTTCTTTTGTACTTACGCCACGACTAGGCTTAACTAATAAAACATGATATTGCCCTTTGATTATAAAGGGGGTAATGAATTCTCCTATACCTTTGACTAATGCTGGTTTATTTACTATGCAAAAGGGGACATCTGCTCCAATTTGTTTTGCCAAAGATATAAGCCTTTCTTCGCTAAGGTTAAGTTTTGCTAATTTATTGATGGCTCTAACAGTAGCAGCTGCATCACTGCTTCCTCCAGCTAGGCCTGCTTGCATAGGAATTCTTTTCTTTACATGAACTTTATAATTTGATCTAATGCCAAATGTTTCTTTCATAATTGTTATGGCTTTATAAATTGTATTACTACTATCACAAGGCATATTACTATCGTCACTTGTAATCACAATCTCTGCTGCTTCTTCGATAGTCAAAACATCATGCAAAGCCAAAGGAACCATCACCATTTCTAATTCATGGTAACCGTCATTCCTTTTTTGTACCACATTCAAACAGAGATTTATTTTGGCGTTTGCTAATTCAATCATGATAAATCACCTCGTATAATTGAATAAACTCCTCTAGATTGCATGTTTCTGCTCTTCTATTGGCAAGAATATTGGCTTTCTGTAAATAAGCTTGCGCTTGTTCTTTTGGAAACAACAATGATAGATTGTTTACTATCGTTTTCCTTCGTTGTTCAAAACAAGTCTTCACTAATTCAAAAAATCTATCTTGGTCCTTAATTCTTTTATCCAAATCAACTAATGTGAACCTAATTACTTTGCTTTCAACTTTTGGACGCGGAATAAATACTTCTTTTGGAACCTTCATGACCATTTTAGTATCAGCTCGATATTGAGTAATGACACTTAACGCGTTGTAATCCTTTGTAGACACTTTGGCAAGAAATCTATCCGCTACTTCTTTTTGCATCATAACTGTAATATCTCTAATTCCTATGCCACTTTCAAATAGATGAAACAAAATGGGTGTTGTAATGTAATATGGTAGATTTGCGGCAATCGCTATTTCATAACCCTCTTTAATCCAATTCTCAAATTCTTGACATAAATTCACGGTTAAGAAATCTTGATTTCTTATTTCGACATTATCACAATCGCTTAATGTATCAGCTAATACAGGGATTAGTTCATTATCTATTTCATAAGCAAGAACTTTCGTAGCTACTTTTGATAACTGTTGGGTTAAGGCTCCTATACCAGGGCCTATTTCAACTACTAGTAGTTTGTCCGCCTGGGGAATTGATTTTGCTATTCTTTCTACAATTGAAGGCTCAATCAAAAAATTCTGCCCATATCTTTTCTTAGTATGCAGTCCATATTTATCCATTATTTCCTTGGTTCTCGAAACAGTGGCTATTGCTTTATACATTTTTCAATATCCTTTCCAAATCATCATGTGTTGCCTTTACCATATTTAAACGATGATAAAAGGTTTTCGCATTCGCTATACCAAGATGTAATTGCTTGGCTAAATGTTCACGTTTTTTGCTACTTCCAGCTCCAATTAACCCAAGAGAAATAAACTCATTCCAACTAAGAGTTGTTTCGTTATTTCTTGAATTAACAATATGTTCAAAAGCTTCAATAATTTTCTCTTTGCTAGCATGCTCAATCCCAACCTTATTTTTACCCTTAGCATCCTCTTTTAAAAAGTAAACATGCTTTGCATTAGGAACAAGTTCATTGATACGTTGTCTGATTTTGTTTCCTGGGCTATCTGGATCAGTACAAATAATCACTTCTTTATACTTAGCGATAGTCACAATATCAGCCAAGACATTATCTGGCATACTCAATCCTTGGGTACAAATAAAATCTGCATCTATAACTTGCTTTAGTTTAAATTCATCATTTTTACCTTCAACAACAATCAAAGCATCTATTCTCTTTAAAGTTTGCATGCATATTGTCCTTTAGAATTCTTTTGCCACTTTCCTCGCTTAATAATCGTAATTTTAGTTTTCTTGGAGGTTAACCATTTGCCATAACCAATTTGCATATCAGATTCTAAGCCAATGAATAAATCAATTCTCTTCCCATTTATTGCCCCACCTCTATCTAATACTATTACTTGGAAAGGAACATTATTTTTAATACCTGCCCCCTCAAAGCGATGGTTCTCTATTTCTAGCACTGTACAAAATGGGATTGATTTATCAGCCGCAATAATATAATAACCTTCGTAGGTAATACCTTTTGTATAACTACCATCATATTGTCGAACTCCCTTATCTTTTTCATAGTGAATTCCCGAAGCGAAATTACCTACCCCTGTTTTACGTCCTGAGCATCCAACACAATCAACTCCAAAACGTGAGTATACTGGATAGAAGTAGGCGCCTACTTTTACTTTTGAGCCTCTTTGGTATTCAACATCTTGCGCTTCTTGAATAATTACATCAGAAATTGGTGTTTTATCAATCAAATTACCTAATAAATCATATTTCAATTCAAAGCCTTGGTAACTAACTCCTATTGCTCCTTCTGTTGCTTTAGAATACAAAAAACTAGGTCCTTGTTTTTGTGATGTCTCTACTTGCTTGGTTTCAGGAAATTCAAGGAAACGCGACTCACTAGTTTGATATACTTGAATCACTTTATTGTCACTATGCAATACAAATGATCCCTCGTTATTTCCATTTGCATAAATTGAATTTACAACGGGACAACTCAACACGATAAGCCCTAGTAGAGCCTGACCCCATTGATAATATTTCATATTAATGATTTTTCGCCATGACCAAACAAGAATCTCTTTTGTTTCGAGTTCCTTTATTTTAGCTATCATTTCATCAAAACGTTTTTTCATTCTCTCACCTATTTCTTAAACAATTTACGGTAATTTTCTATCATCTGCGACTGGACTTCTGCAATTGTTTTTTCTTTTATCTCTGCTACTTTTTCACCAACATATTTGACATATGCAGATTCATTTTGTTTTCCCCTAAAAGGTTCAGGAGTTAAATATGGACAATCCGTTTCCACAAACATTCTAGTTAAGTCTAAACTCTTGACCACTTCTTTAGGCATGATAGCATTCTTAAAAGTCAGTGGTCCAGCAAAGGAAAAATACATTCCTAATTTTTCATATCGACTGGCCATTTCAACGGAACCACTATAGCAATGCAGAATTCCTTTTGCAATAGGTTGGTGTAACCTTAAAATATTGAACGCATCTTCATGAGCATCTCTTACATGTACTAATATCGGTTTATTAACCTCATTAGCAATTTCAATTTGGCGAATAAATGCTTCATTTTGCAAATCATTAAATGTTTTGTCCCAATAGTAATCAAGCCCTATTTCACCAATCGCAATAATTCTATCATCATTGGCCATTTTAACCAAATAATCCCAATCATTTGCTGATAATTCTCTAACATCAGAGGGATGATAACCAAAGGCTAAATCAATTAGTTCGTATTTTCGCTTGACTTCAAAACCATATTCTAGTTCTTCTTTACTTAGACAAATGCATAGAATTTTTTCAACATTATGCTCAATTGCTCTTCTTATGTATTCATCAAAGTTCTCTTTAAATCTTTCATCAAGTAAATGAGAATGACTATCAATCCAATAACTCATAGTTACTTACCCAAACAGAATCTACTAAAAATCTCGTCAAGTAAATTCTCCTTACTGTAGTTTCCCGTGATTTCTTGAAGTGCATGATATACATTCTGCAAATCGATAGCAACTAAATCTAGTTCAATATGTTGCTCTAAAGCGTTCTTTGCTTCTAGCATTGCTTGTTTTGCCTGGTTCAATAATGCTAGTTGTCTTTCATTACTAAATGTTCCTTCTTGAATAAGTTGATGATGGGTTTGGTAACGGCTATTAATTTCATCAATCAGGGCTTGAACATTTGCTTCTTTAGCGCTAATAGTAAGTCCTTGGTATTTGGTATCAAGATCTGATTTGTTATAAACAATAATTCTTTCTTTTCCTTCTGTTAATGAGAGTAACTCTATATCCTCATCCGTTAATTCCGTACTATTGTCTAACACCACGATTACTAATTTTGCCTTATCAACAACTTCCTTACTTTTTGTAATTCCTATTCTCTCAATTTCATCAGCAGTTTCTCTAATGCCAGCGGTGTCCATCAAATGTAAGGTAATATTCTTTAAGCGTATATCACCTTCAACCACATCTCTTGTTGTTCCTGCTATTTCAGTCACAATAGCTTTATCTTCTTCCAACAATGCATTTAACAAACTGCTTTTACCAACGTTAGGTTTTCCAACTATGGCAGTAGGAATACCTTGTTTTATCAACTGACCACTGTTTGCCTTTTCTAACAAAGCATCAATATCCACTAACCACTGCTTACACTGTGGTAGCAGTATTTCTTCTGTTAGTATAGGTACATCATCATACTCTGGGTAATCTATATTAACTTCAATGTTTGAAATCATTTGTGTTAACTGTTCAACCAATGGCATAAGCAATCTACTTACGCCACCTTTCAAAGATTGAATTGCCATCTGAAGATGATCATCATGTCTAGCTTCTAGTAAGTCCTGAATTGCTTCCGCTTGAGTTAAGTCAATTCTACCATTAAGGAATGCTCTTCTGGTAAATTCGCCTGGGAGTGCTAATCTAGCTCCGTTTGCCAACAACAGTGATAGTATTTTTTTCGTTACAAACTCTCCACCATGACAATTAATTTCAACCACGTTTTCTGTAGTAAAACTTTTTGGCGCTCTAAAAACGCTTACTAGAACCTCATCTAAAGTTCTATTAGTAAAGTTATCCACAATTTGGCCATAGTGAATGGTATGGGATTCAACTTGTAATAAGTCTTTAGAAAAAACTCTGTCAACTATAGAAATAGCCTCTTCGCCACTAATTCTAACAATAGCAATAGCTGACATATTTTCGCCACTTGCGATTGCAGCAATAGTATCATTAAGCATCAAATCCCTCATTTCTTCCTATATTTTACTTCATTTTGTTCTTTTTGCCCACACTTAAGAATCAGGGAAAATTATGGGAAATTGTCAAAATTAGCACTCTAGTGTTGCGAGTGCTAATAATTGAGGTTATAATGTGATTGTAATCAGAAGAGGATTACTGATAGTAAAAGGAGGAATGAAAAATGTTACTACCAAGAATACTTGTAGCTGATTTATTCGATGATGTGTTCAAAGATTCTTTCTATCGTCCTTCCAGAGTACTGTTCTCTACAAATCCTAGCAACTTGATGAAAACGGACATTAAAGAAACAGATGCTGGTTATGAATTAGCAATGGACTTGCCAAGTTTCAAAAAGGAAGATATCAAAATTGAAATTAACAATGGCTATTTAACTATTAACGCTACTCAGAACTATGAAAAAGATGAAAA
>JGI994J12354_10004223_pt1 | contig 13021 bp, 8 predicted proteins | sample IntmicLarv3ML3BL_FD_12354 | JGI IMG/M metagenome (IMG submission 12354)
TCCCACCGCCAAACCCACCGCCACGCCCAAACCCGTAACACCGCCCCCCGGCCCCATCGCAGATGATGGAAGAACCGTCATGATCAACGGCCAGGCCCAGCCCTACACCCAAGCCCTGTATTGCGAGGTAACTGCCTACGCCGCCACGGGCAACAAAACCGCGTCGGGCACATGGCCGTCGGTTGGCACCCTTGCCGTGCAACGCAGCCGGGTTTCGTTTGGCACCCACATCTACGTGCCAGGCTATGGCGTCGGCGTTGCGGCCGACTGGGGCCCATCCTCGTACGACAACAAACCCCACCTTTGGCTGGACGTCTTTATGGACAGCCAATCCGAATGCCGCCAGTGGGGCCGCCAATGGATTACGGTTTATATTCTAGATTAAGGCGCATTTGGCAATGAACCGCCCCTGCGCTTGGATGCGCCCTGCAACCCGCCTGCCGGGTTGGCTTTGAACGTCCCTGTTGGGTTAGAAAAAGAGTTTATGTTTCCTATTTTATTTGACGGTGCGTTTGGCACCTATTATGAAGGCGACTCCCCTTGCGAATGGGCCAATCTTCGGGCCCCGCAGGGGGTTTTGGCCGTTCACAGCGCCTACCTTGCCGCGGGCGCAGGGGCCATCAAAACCAACACCTTTGGCGTCAATGACGACCTGACCCCAGACGCCTCGGCCCAGCATCAGCTGATTGCCGCAGGGTTTGCGCTGGCCAGCCGCGCCGCCGCGGATTTTGCGGCCCGGCAAGCCGCAGTAGGTTTTGCATCGGCCCCGCAAGCCGCCGCTGACTTTGCGCCGGCTGAGGATTCCCCCACAGGTTTTGCGGCAACCGACGAGACCGTCGCAGATTTTGCGCCAACCAGAGCGACTGCCGCATCCTTTGTGGCGGCGGTGTATGCCGATATCGGGCCCGTGGCGCAGGAGGATGCGGCGGCACAGTNCCTCCGGCTGGCGCAAGCCTTTTTGGATGCCGGAGCCACCCATTTCCTCTTTGAAACCCAAGCCTCGGCAGCCCCCCTGGCCACGGCCATGGCCCACATTCGCGCCGCCCTGCCGGGCGCTGAAATTCTGGTTTCCTTTGCCGTGTCGCAGGATGGCTATTCCCAGGCCGGCGTGCACTACCGCGCACTGTTTTTACAAGCCGCCGCGCAGGGTGCGGACGCCGTTGGGCTAAATTGCCGCTGCGGCCCGGCCCATATGCAAACCCTGCTGGCCGATGCGGCCGGATTGGGAATTGCCACGTGCAACGGCGCGCCCATCCCCCTGCTGGGCATGCCCAACGCCGGGTACCCCGAAAACCGAAGCGGACGCATGCACTATCACGACAACCCCCAATATTTTGCCACCCATTGCCGCGCCATGGCCGACAGCGGCGTGGCGTATATCGGCGGCTGCTGCGGCACCACGCCCGCGCACATTGCCGCCGCGCGCGCGCTGCTTGGGTTGGGCGCAGATTCTCCGTCAAAAGAAACGCCGGGCAGCAACCCGGACGCGCGTTTATCCGAAAAATCCTCCGCCGCGCCCAAGGCCACAATGCCCACCGCGCCGCCTTCGGCCCAAAACCCCGCACCACCGCCAACCCCGGCCGAACATCGTGCGCCGCTTCCCACGGACGAGGGCTCCGCGCCCCCGCCGTCGTCGACCGCAAGCCGCGCGCCTTCTTCTCCCGCCCCGGCCCGCATGCCTTCACCCTCTCCCGCGCAAGGCGTTGCGTCTTCGTCGCCTCCCGCCCCGGCCCGCGCATCTTCGCCACTCCCTGTGCAAAATCAGGCGTCTTTTTCTTCCTCCACCGGTCGGCCCTTGATTGCCGTAGAGGTTGCCGCGCCGCTAGATGCCGACCCCACGCATTGTTTACACGCCGCGCAGTCGGCAAAGGACAGCGGTGCGGATTTCATTACCATTCCGGATTCCCCCCTCGCCCGCGCCCGTGCCTCAAGCGTGGCCACCGCCGCCTTTTTGCAGGCGCGCGCGGGCATCCCCGCCATTCCGCATTTGTGCTGCCGCGATCGAAATCCCATTGCGCTAAAAGGCGATTTGCTGGCGGGGCACATGCAGGGATTACGTCATGCGCTGTGCATCACGGGCGACCCCGTGGCCGAGGCCGGACGCGCGCAAGCCCGAAATGTCTACCATTTAAACGCATTTGATCTGCTGAATTTTGCTTCGCACCTCAACACTGAGGCCTTTTTCGGCTCGCCCTATGAACTGGGGGGGGCGCTGAACATCAACGCCACCAACTTTGAGGTGGAGCTGGACCGCGCCCGCCGCAAACGGGATTGCGGGGCGGTTGCCCTCTTTACCCAACCCGCCTTTGACGCCGAACACGTGCGGCGCATTGAACAAGCCCACGCCTTGGGCATGCGCATTTTTGCAGGAATTCTGCCCCTGGCGGGCTACAAAAACGCCGTATTTTTGCACCACGAGGTTCCGGGGATGCGCATTCCGCTCGACCTGCTGGCCGATTTGGAAAATCTGGAACCCGCGGCAGCCGCTGCGGTTTGCCTGGATTTTGCCCGTACCGTCACTGATCAACTTTTGGGTGTGGCCAACGCGTTTTATGTGATTACCCCGCTTAAGAAAATCGCGCTGTCCCAAGCGGTGGTGCGGCATATTCGCGGGGGTTAGCGCCAGATATCCCTGCATCGGCTTGCCGTTGCGGCGGTTTGGCACACGCGCGCGAACCCGCCTTAACGCTCGCTTTATTTGAACACACGATCGGAGAAAATCATGCTCATCATCGGTGAAAAACTCAACAGCTCCATCCCCTCCTCCCTGGCGGCCATGCAGGCCCGCGATACCGACGCGCTTTGCGCCCTTATTCAAGCGCAAAATGAGGCGGGCGCGGATTATTTGGATCTCAACGCCGCGTTGGTTGGGGGCGATGAAGTGGATAATCTGCTTTGGTTGGTGGATCTTGCCCTGAAGAACGGTGCCAAGGGCATTGTGCTGGATTCGCCCTCCCCCGAGGTACTGGAGCAAGCGCTGACCCGCGCCATCAAAGCCCGCCCGGAGCTTGGCCATTCGGAAGAGACGCCCCGCGTCATCTGCAATTCCATCACGCTAACCACGGCCCAGCCCGGGCTGGTGGAAGCCATTGCCTACGCGCGCGCCGGTGTGGTGGTGATGCCCATTGAGGGCAGTTTACTACCCCACAGCGCGCATGGGCGGGTTGCCTTGGCGCAGAAAATGGTTCAAACGCTAACGGCGGCGGGGGTTCAGCCCGGCTGCATTTTTGTCGACATCATGGCCCAAGCCCTGGCCACTACCCCCAACGCCGGGGTCACCCTGCTGCAAACCCTGCAGGGGATGCGGCAAATTCCGGGCGTACAAACGGTTTGCGGACTTTCGAACATCTCTTTCGGCCTGCCCGGCCGCGCCAAGCTGGCGGCATCGGCCCTAACCATGCTGCTGGCCGGCAACCTATCCGCCGCCATCCTCGACCCCACCTCCCCCGCCATCCAACAAGCGCTGATACTATCCGCAACCATCCTAGGCGAAGACGATTATTGCATGGATTACATTCGGGCGTTTCGAGAAAAAGCGTTGTAATCGGCGAGCACGGGAAGGGAGGGGGCCAAAGGCCTCTGGAGCGTGGACTCGGAATGGTCCGCGCACAAAAGCAGATGGAAGAGGCCGTTGCCAAAAGCGGAACATTGCGAGGCCGCGCGAAACCCTTCACGCCGATGAAGTACCAATTGCACAATTGTGAATGCGGGAAGGGCGCACTGGGGACAATTATTGCATGGATTACATTCGGGCGTTTCGAGAAAAAGCGTTGTAATCGGCGAGTACGAGTTGTCAGGAAAACAATGTTCGCCCCTGCAAATTCAGATACCAAATTTAGGCATCAGGCTCGGAAATTAATTCCCTACACCAAAAAAGGACAGCCCTAGCTGCCCTTTTTTTCGTGTCCATTTAAAAATAAACCACCAACCACAACCCGCCTTTACAGCCCAAACAGTTTGGCGGCGTTGCCATACAAAACGGCCTCCCGCTCAGCTTGGGTGCGGAAGAGTTTATCCAGCATTTCCAGTTCATTGACCGGATTCCACATGGGGTAATCCGAGCCAAACAGCAGGCGGTCGGTGCCAAAGGCATCCATCAGCCCGCGCACCTCCGCGGGGGTGCAAGCGTATTGGGTGGATGAAGTATCCACATACACGCCGGATTGCCCCAGCACCCGCGCGCCGGCTTGCCACTCCGACCACCCGCCAAAATGCGCGCAGATGATTTGCAGCTTGGGAAAAGCTTTGGCGATGTTTAAAATTCGCGCCGGCTTGGAATATTGCGTGCGGTAGTCGCCGGTATGCACCAGCAGGGTCAGGCGGCCTTCCATGCGCTCGTAGATGCGCATGGCTTCGGGACAATCGGCGTTAAAGCTTTGAAAATCCGGATGCAGCTTGATGCCCTTGAGCCCCATTTTAACGGCGGTTTCCAGCTCTTCATCCAAATTTTGACTGGCCGGGTGCGAAGAAGTAAACCCCACCAACTTGCCCGGATGGGCTTGCACGCAGGAAGCGATAAAGTTGGTCAGCGAGCCAATTTGCCCCGGCGTGGTGGCCACGGCGTGCACCAAAAAGCCTTCGATACCCGCCTCCGCACCCACGGCAAGCAGGGTATCCAGGCGGCCGTCCATTTGAATCGCAATGTCATAAAAGCTACCGATACCCGCCACCGCACGCGCGGCAATGGCTTCGGGATAGATATGCGTGTGAACGTCAAAAATCATAAAAAAAGCTGTCCTTCATTACTATCATTTGCAGCGTTTGCGGCGTCTCGTACCTGCGTCCTTGAATTCGCCACGGAATAAAAAGAAAATCGTAACAATCGTTCCCCCAGATAGCAATCCACCCAAAAGAATCGCCCCTGCCAATGAACCACTTGCAAGCTCGCTGTCGTCGATTGTTAGTCCCCCGTGCTCAGGTGCTTTCTCAAAGCTGATGAAGCGGCGTCCTTTGTATACTACATCATCTTTGTATTTTTCGTTAACGTTTGCTGCCTCAATGTGCGTGAGCACGCCTGTTTCGCCTTCTTGGAAAGCGTTGTAGACCGTTCTTATCGGGCTGTACTTATTGCTTACCAGAAATTCTTTTAACGAACCGTCCGAAAGGCTGAACTCAACCAAATAAACCGTTCTGTCACTATCGGTCCCCTTTTCCACTACCACCCTTTTTGCGCTAACCTCTGCGTATTCATGTTGTTCCGGCCTGTTCATAAAGGATACTTCATATTTTATCCCGTTGAAAGAACTGATCACAGCGATCACAGCAAGCGCAACAAATGCGACGAAAAGCAATATCGTGAACGCTCTATCCCGAACAACCTTTCGGCGTCTTTTCACAAACTTTTTATCCATGTACAGCCTCCCGGCATTTATTCACCCTTTTCGTCGTTTGTCCCGCTTTTTGCGGGCTTGCCCGCCAGCGCCCTGCGGCTATCCGGCATACCCATGCGGTAATCCAACTGCCATGGAATCACCACATCCTCGGGTGCCACGGTGATGCCCTGACGGCGGGCGCGTTCGGTGACGATGTACACGCACGCTTGGGTCAGCGAGTTTTCCCCCTCGCGCAAATCAGGAATCACCAGACCGCCGTTTTCGGTAAGAATGTCCCACGCCTCGTCCAGTCCACCCGTGCGGGCGATTGCATTGGCATACAAAAAGCGCACCATGGGCGAAGCGCGAACCCCCGAATCCAGCGTGCCATAGATGGCAACGATGTGATGATATTCCTTAGCTTCGCTTAGGTTTTTCATCACCTCTTTGGTCAGAGAAACATCCCCCGGGCGCATAATCAGGGCCCGGCGCGAATGCAACGCGCAGCGCGTGACGTCCCCCCGCATACGGCAGATGTTGGCCAGCGTGTACACCGCCCACACATTTTGGGCCAACGATAGACTTTTTTGCGCGGCTTGCTCGGCCTCTGCGTATTGCTCCCGCGCATAGGCGCACAGGGCCAAATGCAGCCACGCGCACCAGTTTTCGGCCTCCTTGCCAAAGGCTTGCTTGTCCTCATCCGCCCTTTCGGCCGCGGCCCTAATACCCGCAGGCTTGGCCGATGTAACATCCACGCCCACGGCCAGCTTGAGCCGCCCGTAATATTCCTCTTGAATCATATACGACACGGGCGGCGCGGTGGGGTCGGCGCAGGGCAGGGTGCCCTGTTCCAAGAGCTGCTGCCACGGTTGCTGCTCCGGCCCGGTTTGGCCAAAATCCAGATGCTCAAAGGCGCTTCGGCCTTGAGCCTTTGCCCGTTGCTGCTCCAGTGCGCCCCAACCCGCCCCGTGGGATACCACACGCGCCTTTTGGCAGGCCATGGCCTTGCCCTCTTTCAAATAGCCTTCCAGCACCGAAACAGGCAAATCCTCCTCCAGCTTGGCACGCACGGCCTCGACGGCTTTCGGCCACTCGCCAAAGGCGCGTTCGGGCGCCACCTGAATGGGGCCGTAAGCCTCCACCCATTCCCACACGGTGCGGGGCGGCATGGGCAGGCATTCGCTTTGCGTTTTGGTGATTCCGGCTTGGATTTCCGCATAGTTTTCGCAATCCTCGCCCAACAGCGCACGCTGCCAGTTTTGCCCGGCGCGGCTCTGCCCCCATACAAAAAGCTTGCGTCCGTGCAGACGGGCAGTAGAAGCGTGCACCAAACCATAGCCATCCGGCTGAATGTGCGCCTCAAATTTCCGGCTGTCCTCGGGGATATCAAAAAAATGATCCACCGCAACGGGATGGCGGTCGGGGTAGGTGGGATCCGTCTCGCACGCGGTCAGCGACACCTTGCCCATGCCGCGTCCTTCATCAATATATGTGGTGGTATACGAATCCAGCGCGGGGGCGATTACCCGTCCGCCGGGACATTCGGGCACCGCGATGTTGCTCCACCAATACATGGGCACCACGTCATCCGTGTGGTTGTGCAGACGCACCCGCAGCATCAGCTGACGCGCGTCCGGGGGCAAAAAGGCATCGATTTGAAAGGTAACGCCGCGAATGCGTTCGAACTCATACAACCGCAGCACCGGGGTGCCGTCCGGCCACGTGGTAACGGCGCAAAACAAAGGCGCACAGGTAAACACATGGTGCAGCTGGGTGCCCATGTTAAACTCCACGCCCCCGGCCACCCAAGCCCCCCGCGCCGCCAAATTGCCCGGCTTGAACACCGAATTCTCCGTCAGCAGCTGCCGCCCCGTGTTTTTATCCAAAAGCGACCACAGCCGCCCGCCCATGCCGGGCAAAAACTCGGCCCGTAGATGTTGATTTTCCAGCACGGCCATGTCCCACTCAAGGGCATGGTCGCCGCGATCGAAACGATCCTGCATACCATACGGCACAAAGCTTCGCACCAGCCCATAGCCGACAAACAGGCCCTCGTCCTCGTCCAGCTGATAGCGGGGCACGGCGGGCCAGCCGGAATACCGCAGGTTGGGCAGCACGCTTGTTTCACCAAGCGCGGCACCCCGGATGTGCTTTTTTTCAAACGTTAGTGTCGTCATATTAACCTCAATGTGTCAACCACAGACTGTGCTTGGCATGATCGCGCAAGCCGCGAATCACACCGCTGACCATTGTATCGGATTTGCGTGAGGTTTTCAACAACGGCCGACAGAAAAATCGGGGTCCCGCATGAAAATTGGGTTGACAATCGTGGGCGCTTGATTGGCCCGTTGCCGTGGGCATCTAAAATTGATTCCGGTCATGAATGAAAACCACCGCATCGGCAAAGAATAGCCTTGCGCTCATCAATCGCTGCGGCCGCGCACGTTACCACGTCATTACCCGCACCGCGATTGGCGATCCAAAAATCCGCCACCAAAAGGGGTAAGTTTCTATGAAATCATTGGCTTTTCTTGTTTCTCTTGTGTTATCGTTAGGCGGGCTTTCCGTCGCCGCGCCGGCGCCGCCCATCGAGGCCTTTGGGCAGATGCCGGACGGCCTGATCCTGCCCGACGCACAGCCCAATTGCGTAACGCTGGTCGACGGCCTGGTGACGGTTGAGGCCGATCCCTGCGGTCTGCGCCTGACCAAAACCGACGCGCAGGAGTCCTTTGTATGGGCAAAAATTTACCCGCTTCAGCCGGATGAAACCGAGGCCGATTATCGGTTGACCGTTACAGAAAATGGTTTTGTCGCCGGCATTTCTTCGCCGCAAATGGCGGATTCGGTTGTGGCCGGGTTTTCCTTCGAGGGCGAGCTTTTGTGGCAATATGCCGTCGCCGGGCGCGTGCTGGAGCTGGCCGCTCATGACGATGAAATCAACATTTTGTACCAGGATGAGTCGTTGGGCTTGGTGGTTTTGGACGCCGATGGGCTGGTGGTCACCGGCCGCGCCTTTTCGCAGATGAATGTTCAACGGTTTGAGTGGCTGGACGGCGGTGCCGTAGCGGTTGTGGCCATGGAAAATCAGGAAAAACATGATGCCATCGTCTTTTTTGATGAGAACCTCGAAATGCTTTGGACGCGCCCTTTTGTGCAGGTCGAGGGCCTGTGCGTGCTGGGCGACGGCATTTTTGTGTTGGAATACTACCCGCAAAGCAATGTGTCGCCGCAGTATCGGCTGCACCGGCTGGATTTTGAGGGCATCACAGATTTCACCAACACCCAGCCCGGCATGGCCATTTTGTATTTTGGCGCGGCGGGCGGGCAATTGGCCTTTCAAACCCCCACCCACGTGCTGATGCGGGACGCCGAGGGCACTCCCTGCGGTAAATTTGAGTTCAACGCAGGTGAAATCAGCCAAATTTCGCCCATCCCGGACGGCTGGCTGATTTGCTCCCAAACCGAGGATCAGCTGGTATATTCGGGGTATACTGTGGCTTGGCAGCCGCGGTGGCGGATCCTCCGGTTCGCCCTTCCCGCACCTGATAATCAGGAACTTGAAACTTCGCCGGCGTGAAGGGTTCCGCGCGAACTCGCAATGTTCCGCGTGCGGCAACTGCCTTCGATACACTTTTTGCGCGCGGACCATTCCGCGCCCTCGCTCCTGGGCCTTCGGCCCCTCCCCTCCTCCGGTTCGCCCTTCCCGCACCTGATAATCAAGAACTTGAAACTTCGCCGGCGTGAAGGGTTCCGCGCGGCCTTCCAACAGCCCGCACCTCGCAACGAACTCTTCCTTCCTACTTTCGCAGCGCGGGCCATTGCAAGTCCACGCTCCAGGGGCATTCGCCCCCTCCCCTCCCATGGCGAGCCGGGCACAGTGTCTCTTCAACAAAACTATTCGCCCTCGCATACGGAGGGGACCGCGCCTGCGCTCAGTTTTTGGTGGCCAAACGCGCCGCCCAGTTGTGGTGCCGGTTTCGTTCTTCCTAAACCAACGCGTAGGGGCGAACAGCGTTCGCCCGCGCCAACCAACCGCCAGGCAGGCCGCCCGCCCCCAAATTCATCATTAAGCCTGGTAGGGCCACATCATTCATCACTTTTCATTGCGACCGCACGCTTCGCCGCAGGGCGCACACGGCATAATCGATGTCGTCAAAGGTGTTGCCAAACCCGGGTGATAGACGCAGCGTGCCCTCTGGCGTGCCCAGCCATGCGTGGATCAGCGGGGCGCAGTGCAGTCCCGCCCGTGCACAAATGCCTTGTGCGCTAAGCTTTTGGCTGAGCTGCCCCGGCGAGAGTGCCGTGCTTGTCACCGAAACCACCGGCACATCGGGGTCGCGGCCTTGGGGTAAAATCACGCGCAGGGTGGGAATTTCCCGCACCCCCGCAAGCAGCCGCGCGGTCAGCTTCATGCTGAAGGCCGCGCGGTGTTTTTGCGCGGTCATGTATCGTGCCGCTGCCGTCAGTCCGGCCAAACCGGGCAGGTTGGGCGTACCGCTTTCAAAGGCGTCGGGCACCTCGTCGGGCGGGTCGAGCACCTCGGAATGGCTGCCGGTTCCGCCCCGCAGCACTGCGGCCAGCGGAATCCCCTCGCGCACATACAGTCCGCCCGTGCCCATCGGACCGCATAGTCCTTTATGGCCGCAAAAGGCAAGCAGATCAAAGGGGTGATCGTCCAGCGCGTAGGGCAAGTGCCCCACGGATTGCGCGGCGTCCACCAACAGCCAAACGCCACGGGCGCGGCAAAGCTTTCCGATTTCTTCCAGCGGCTGGGCCAACCCCGTGACATTCGAGGCATGCGCCATGGCCACCAACCGGGTGTTGGGGCGCAGGGCCTCGGCCACCGCCAGCGGGGTGATGCGCCCCATGGCGTCCGGGCGCAGATGGGTAACGGCAATCACGCCATTTTTTTGCAGCAACGCCAAGGGGCGCAGCAGGGCATTGTGTTCCAGCACGGTGGTCACCACATGGCCGCCGCCCAAGGGCAAGCCCATCAACGCCATGTTGAGCGCCATGGTACAAGAGGGCGTCAGCACAAACTGCTCGACCGCTCCGCTTCCAAAGCAATCGGCCACGGCCTCGCGCGCCGCCGCCAGCACATGCCCCGACCGCAGCGCCGCGCTGTGCCCGCCGCGTCCGGGGTTGCCAAACCCAAATTGCAACGCCTGATTGACGGCAGAAGCCACGCCGGGCGCGGGCGGCGAGGACGTTGCCGCGTGATCCAGATAGACCATTTGGATAATCTCCTTTGTTTTATCGCTGATGCGGCTTCCGATTGGAAGCCTTGGTCGGACGGCTTGCGGAAGTCCTGCGGGGTGACTGCAAAAAGCCCGGGTCGGACGGCTTGCGAAAAGTCCCGTGGGGTGATTGTGAAAAGTCCCAGCAGAACGTCTTGCGGAAAGCTTTGTTGGGTAATTGTGAGTAGCCCCGGTGGCCGACCACGAAAAGCCTTATTAAACAGTTCAAAAAACCCAAGGGTATTTTTTTCGGCGCACACATCCGAAGGTACAAACCGGCAGCATCCGGCATATTTTATTGTATGCGCACAATGCCTCGCCTGCGCCCGGCACCGCCTGTGCGCGACATTCACCAACCGGCACCACGTTCGCCGATTTGAAAGCACGCCGACACCGCCCTGTGCGCGGCATCCACAGCCGCTCTTGCAGCGAAGTCCGTGCCGCCATGCACCACCGCCATGCGTGTGCATTCGCACGATATTGATGCGGCAATAGTAATCCGCAATCCCTTGGCCAACCGCAGCCAGCCACCCCGACCACCCGCAATCCGCACCAACAAAAATCATCTTAATCAGGAGAATGTTATGCTAACCTTTATTGTTTTTTCCTCGCGCAACCGCGCCCTACGGGCCGAGCGGTTGCTAAACCAACGCGGCATCCCCGCGCAAAACTCCCCCACCCCGCGCGGAACGGGCTCCCCGTGCGACCTTTCCTTGCGCATCGCCTCCACCCACGCCTCTCGCGCGTGGTCTGTGTTGACCGCCGAAAACCTAGCCCAAGGCGTGCGCGGCATGTTCGCCCAGGCCCAAGACGGCTGGCAGCGCCTGCGGTTTTGATTCGTCATCCGCGTTAACCGCCGAAACCGCCCCACCTGTGCATAGCATGTTTCCCCAAGACGGTTGACAGCGGTTGTGGTTTTAAGGCGCAAGCCATCGGTTTGAGGCATTGGCCACGCCAACCACCAAGAGCGCAATTCGCCCGTGTGCGACATGCTCGCCTACTTTCCAAAAAACAAACCTCCGCCCCCATTGCTCCCTCAACCCTTTGAGCGGAGCAATTATTTTTGCACAATGGTTGTACCGCCGCCGCAATGTGATATAATAGTAAGGTGGTATGTTTGCGCCCCCGACGGACCTTGGGGCATCGAATATAATCTAGGTATCCACTGATGAATGGCCGGCACGTCATCTCCGGCGTCCTTTGGCTCCAAGCGACACATAGCAAAAGCTTTCATATTCTGTTCAATATGCGCGTTTTTGCCACGCACCACTTGAAACCAAAATCCACGCAAATCTGGCGCCCCCCACTAATCAGTGGGTACCAAGGAGCCCATCTTGTCCAACCCCTTTATTCATCCCGCGCGCAACCGCTCGCCCCAGCATGTCGCCGTGCGGGTTATGCCGCCTCCCACGCTTGTGGCTATTCCCTTGCGGCAGCACATTGGCGCACCCTGTTTGCCCTTGGTTGAGGCAGGTGGGCGGGTTTTGATGCACCAACGCATCGGCGGCGTGCCCCCCGGCGCGCTTGGGGCCTGTGTGCACGCGTCGGTCAGCGGCGTGGTGCAAAGCATCAAACCCTTTCGCCTAACCTCGGGGTTGACCTGCGATTGCGTGGTCATTGAAAATGACTTTTTGGATGAAAAAGCCCCCTGCGATTGGTCAACGGGCGAGGCGGACGCGCTAACGCCAGCGCAGATCATCGAAGCCGCCGTCGGCGCTGGGCTGGTGGGCATGGGGGGCGCGGCTTTTCCCGCCGCCATCAAGCTTTCGCCCAAAAGCCCCGTGGACACCTTGATTCTCAACGGCGCGGAATGCGAGCCCTACCTCAGCTGCGACAACCGCCTTATGCTGGAGGAGGCTGAGCTCATCCTTCGCGGCACCAAAGCCGCCATGCGGACGCTGGGCGCAAATACCTGTCTGGTAGCCATTGAAAAAAACAAGCCCAAGGCCATTGCCGCCATGCGCGAGGCCGCAAACGGCTCGAATATCGACGTTCGTCCCCTGCCCGCGCGGTATCCGCAGGGGTCGGAAAAGCAGTTGATTGACACCCTGCTTCACCGCCGCGTACCCTTGGGCAAGCTGCCCGCCGACATCGGCGTGGTGGTTTTTAATGTTGGTACCATGGCGGCGCTGGCCCGCGCGCTTTCGGGCGTGCCCTGCACCGAGCGCATCCTCACCGTGGCGGGCGACGCCATCGCCGCACCCTGCAATCTGCTGGTGCGCACGGGCACCTCGCTTGCGGATGTCTTTGAAACCGCGGGCGGGTTTACGACGGATCCCGGCAAGCTCATCGCGGGCGGCCCCATGATGGGCGTGGCCCAACCCGACCTTTCGGCCCCGGTGATGAAATCCACCTCAGGCCTATTGGCTTTTTCCCCAAAAACCGCCGCGCTGCCCGAACCCACCGCCTGCATCCGCTGTGGATTGTGTACGCGCCAATGTCCCATGGGACTGCGCCCCGGCACGCTGGCCG
>JGI994J12354_10004224_pt1 | contig 13016 bp, 12 predicted proteins | sample IntmicLarv3ML3BL_FD_12354 | JGI IMG/M metagenome (IMG submission 12354)
AGTGGTCAATCATTCCGGCCTTTGGAGCCGGTGACAGCGGTTCGAATCCGCTCGGGACTATTCTTTCTTTTTTTGTTTTTATTGTTTTATTCTTTTGTTTTATTCTTTTGTTTTTCATTTTTTGTTTTTGTTTTTGTTTTCGTTTTTTGTTTTCGTTTTTTGTTTTCGTTTTTTGTTTTCGTTTTTTGTTTTCGTTTTTTTCAGGTCTCTGTTTTCTTTTTATTTTAGTTTTATAAATTTCTTCTAAATGTTATTTATTCTGTTATATATTTGTAGATAACAACTAAATTTTTATACTCTTAGGTTATACGATTATTTACGCTTGGATTTCAAAATCCGGGTTTTTATTATCAAATTAATTCAAACGAACTAACTTGGGGATATTATGATTAACAAAAAATTACTTGCAGCAGTTTTAATACTTGCATTGATTACCTGTATGTTTTCCGGCTGTCTCGGCGATAAAATTGTCGGAACATGGAAAAGCGTCAATTCAAATTCCACGATTACATTTAACAAAGACAAAACATTTTCAGCTCCTCTCATAAGCGGTACATGGGAAAAATCCGGCGACGAATATATTTTATATTCTGCAAGCGGTTCCAAAATTGGGTCAGCTGTTTTTGTTAATAAAAATCTGCGTATTACAATTGCCGGATTTATTACCGGCGAATATACGAAGCAATAATTTTAAAAATCAAAAATAAATCTTTAATCCAATTGTTCATCTGGTTTTTCAGATGAACATTTTTTTTTGTTTTTCAAAAAACATTTTTTCAAATCTTCTTATTTTCGTTTTTCAAATCCGTTTTTCATAAAGTCGTTTTTCAGCTTTTCAATTTGGCCGCAATTCTCCAACTGAAGCGCAAAAATCCCGAAACAGGGTTTAACATATTGAAAAAACAAATCATTTCCTTTGATGCCGACAGGAAACGGCCTTGATCCTTTCAGCAGCACGCCGAGAAGCTCATAGCCGCCCGGAACAAGCCAGACATCCTCGGACTTTTCCAAAATTAAATCTTCGCATTCTGAAAGCGTCATTTCGCTGCCGATAATTATGACTTCTAAATTTTTAACGCAGACCATTTTGAGATACCCGAGGCTGAAGTTTTAAAAATTGGAATTTATGAATTTTATGGGATTACAAAAAAAGATGAAAAAGAGGAAAGAGTGATTGAATTTTGTTTTACTCAATCACTAAATTTTTAACTTTGATGCCGGACTCGACAATCTTTCCGACTTGTTTTCCGCCGGTCATTCCGATGACGTAAGGTGCGACTTCTTCGGGGACGATGATGATAAAGCCCATGCCCATGTTGAATGTCTTGTACATTTCAAGGTTGCTGACGTTGCCCTGTTCCTGAAGGAAATTAAAGATCTCAGGCGGCTCAATCGGTGTGTCAAAATCAAAACCGAGATTTGTAATTCTTTTTAATTTCAAAAGACCGCTGCCGGTTATGTGTGCCAGGCCGTGGACCTCATGCTTTTTGATAACGTCTAAAACTTCCATGTAAATTCGAGTCGGAATTAAAAGTTCGTCTCCGATTGTTGTTTTAGGGTTGTAGGGGCAGTAGTCATGATAATCGTAAGGGGACTCTTTGATGATTTTCCTGACAAGGGAGTAGCCGTTGCTGTGAACGCCGCTGCTTCTCAAACCGATGATGACGTCGCCGACTTTTATTTTTTCGCCGGTCAATATGTCTTCTTTTTTCACGGTACCGATACAGGTTCCGGCCAAATCGAATCCGCGGATAATGTCCGGAAGCGTTGCCGTCTCACCGCCGACGATTGACATTTTTGAAATTTCCGCGCCTTTTGCCAAACCGATGCCGACTTCCGCGGCAAATCCGTCTTTGTGTTTTTCAAGAGCTAAATAATCCACAAAACCAATCGGCTCGGCACCGATTGCCAGCAAATCATTTACATTCATGGCAACGCAATCAATTCCGACTGTGTCCCATTTTCCCATTTCATTCGCAATGAGCACTTTTGAGCCGACACCGTCTGTGGTCATAGCAATTGCAAATTCTCCGAAATCCATCAAACCGGCATAGTGTCCGATTTCCGTCAGCGGCGCACCGAAACCTTCTCTTTTGTATGTCATTGTTTTTGTCAAAGATTTTATGGTATCTTCTTCTTGACGAATGTCCACGCCGGATGTTGCGTAAGTTGATTCTTTCCCCGTCATTTTTTTCCTCCGATTTTTGTGAATTTATTTTGTTTTTGATTATTTGGTTTTTGATATGATTATTTGGTTTTATGATTTGAGTCTTTTTATTATTTCTAATTTCAATCACTTTTTGCTTTTCCCGCCGGTGGCTTTATCTAACTCAAATTCCGTATGGAGAGCGGCAACCGCGGTGTTGACATCATTAATGCTGACAACACAAGAGATATTATATTCGGATGATCCCTGACTGATCATGATAATGTTAATATTTTTGTCACCGAGCGCTGTGAAAACGCGTCTGGCAACTCCGGGCGTTCCGGCCATTCCCGCGCCGACAACGGCGACAACGGAAATGTCTGAGCGATAATCGACAGCATACGCCTCTCCCAATTCCGCCTTTAAGGCTTTAACTGTTTTTGCGCGGTCGGATTCATTTACGACAAACGAAATGCTGGATTCGGAACCTTGGCTGATCAATCGAACGCTGACGTTTTTATCGGCGAGAATTGTAAATATGCCGGCGACTTTACCGACAGATCCGATCATATCCGCGCCGGAAACGTTAATCAAAGCAATTTTTTTAATCATGCTGACGGCTTTGACAATATTTTTTGATGGTTTGTTTTCGGAAATCACGAGGGTTCCGTCAAAGTCCGGCTTAAACGTGCTTTTCACACGGACGGGAATGTGGTGCTTCATAGACGGTTCAATCGCACGCGGGTGCAGTACTTCTGCGCCGAGAGAGGACAGCTCCATAGCTTCCTGATACGAAATAAATTGAATCGTCTGCGCCGTCGGCACGATTTTTGGATTCGTTGTCATGATGCCGTCCACTTCTTTCCAAAGCCATATCTCATCGGCTTTTATGCCGACACCGAGAATAGACGCCGAATAGTCTGAACCGCTGCGGCCGAGAGTGGTTATATTTCCTTCCTCATTTTCACCGATAAAACCGGTGACAACCGGGATCGTATTTTTCAGTTCCGGTGACAAACGTTCGCGGATGAGGTCGTATGATTTGGAAAGCGGCTTTGCGCCGCCGAATACGTCGGTTGTCAAAACGCCTGCTTCTCCGCCTGTGTATGATTTTGATTTAACGCCGAGTGATGCGATTGCACCGGAAACGATGGGTGCCGCCAATCTTTCGCCGTAGGAAGAAATATTGTCGCGGGAACGCGCGGTTAATTCTCCCAAATAACAAATGCCGACAAGTGCTTTTTCAAGCTCATCGATTCGGGTTGTTATAAATTCGATTACTTCCGCTCTTATTTTTTTATCATCAATGGCATCATTGACGGCGGCAAAATGTTTGGATTTGAGAGATGCAATAAATTCCGTTACGATTGTCACTTTTCCCTGGTCGCAGCCGTTTGCTGCCGTTTCCAGCAGACCGTCCGTGACGCCGGCCAGTGCGGATGTTACCAACACAACTTGGTTGCCTTTGTCAAAATAACTTTTCGCCAACTCGGCAACATGGCGTATTCTTTTTCCGTCCCCGACGGAAGTTCCTCCGAATTTCATGACAATTTTCATAATTCCTCTATCCCGTGAAATAAAAATTCATTTTGTTTGATCATTTTTGATGATTTATTTGTGATAAAAACTATTAAGCCTGTTCTTTTTTTCAAGGTGAAAGATATTTAAATAGATTATGACGCCAAAGAACATATTCAAATAGAAATACGGCATCCATCCATTCATTATTTTTAACAATTAACGAATTTATTTTTAACAGCTTTAACGGGGTAATATTTCATGAAATATATTGTTATTATCGGAGACGGCATGGCTGATCTTCCAATTTCCGAACTGAACGGCAGAACCATTCTTCAGGCCGCTCGCAAACCAAATATGGATTACATGGCAAAACACGGCAGAGTCGGTCTGGCAATGACTGTTCCCGAGGGGTATGCTCCCGGAAGCGATGTGGCGAACATGTCTATTTTCGGATACGATCCCGCCGTTTATTACACAGGCCGTTCTCCGTTAGAAGCACTCAGCATGGGCGTATCACTTTTTGACGGCGATTTGGCTTTTCGAACAAATTTGATTACAATCGGCAATGCCGACGGAACTGTCGGTCCGAACGCCCCTGATTTTTTAGACGCGCACATCATCGATTACAGCGGCGGGCACATTTCCTCCGAAGAAGCCGAAGAATTAATCCGAACAATCGAAAAAGAACTCGGCACAGACAGGTTCAGATTTTATCCGGGAATCAGCTACCGTCATCTGCTTGTTTCCAAAAACAATTTCGGTAAAGAAGGTCAGTTTACACCGCCGCATGATGTTTCCGGGAAAAAGGTGTCGGACCATTTGCCGAAAACGCCGGCCGGAGATTCCGACTCTGAAAAACGGATGCGGGTTTTTATTGATATGATGGCGGCATCTTATGATATTTTAACAAATCATCCCGTCAATCAAAAACGCATTGCTGAAGGCAAACTTCCTGCAAATTGCATTTGGTTTTGGGGGCAGGGAAATGCGCCGGCATTTAAGCCATTCCAAGAGCTTCACAATAAAACGGGGGCAGTCATTTCTGCCGTTGACCTTCTCAAAGGCATTGGCATTTGTGCCGGATTAGATGTCATTGACGTTGAAGGCGCAACCGGCTTTTTGGACACGAATTATAAAGGAAAAGCAGATGCAGCCATTGCTTCTTTGAAAGACAAAGATTTTGTTTTTGTTCATATCGAAGCGCCGGACGAGTGCGGTCACATCGGCGACTATCAGAAAAAAATGCAAGCGGTTGAAGATTTAGATTCAAAAATTGTGGCGCCGCTTTTAGAGTTTGCCAAGTCCTCAGGCGAACCCTGCCGTATTTTGGTTATGCCGGATCATCCCACGCCGGTTTCACTCAAAACGCACACATCCGATCCGATTCCTTTTGTTTTGTACGATACGCGAGAATCAGAGGCGGACGCTGTTGAAATTTATGATGAAAATTCCGCTCGGTCCGGCAGTTTCAAAACTGTTTATGCGCCCGATTTAATTTCAATTTTGATTGAAAAACATCTGTGATTAATTCTTTCTCCGATAGTCGATTTGAATTAATCTTTATTCTTTTTTTTCTTCATTTTTGAATTGATTTTTAAGTTGATTTTTGAATAGATTAATATATTTCAAGCTCGTGTAATCTCAAAATAAAATATTTTATTTCATATCTGATTTCTAATTTTCATACAAAAAATTCATTCATTTCAATTGAATTAAAAAAATGTAAAAGGGGTTAAGGGGAATGAATCCGTTTCAGAAAAAACAATCAAAGGAAAAGGAATGTGACTGTGAGGAAGAAATCGAAAGTAAATCTTCTATGAATCAGTTTTTCAGCAAAATTACGTCTCTTGGAAAGACAAACAAAGAAAGCTTCGGTGAATTCCGTCAAACGCCTGTCATGGATTTGATTGAGCGTAAGAATGATATCGTCTTAAAAGCAGATCTCCCGGGCGTTACGAAAAATGATGTGACGCTTGAAGTTCAGGACCGTCTCCTTACAATTCGCGCCGAATGTCTCTCCGACATCGAAGAAGGAATTTATATTCGTCGCGAGCGTTTTTACAGAAAATATGAAGGGTCTGTCAATATTCCCGTTCAAATTGATGAAGAAAAGGCAACCGCCAAACTTTCAAACGGTGTGCTGACGGTCTTCCTCCCGAAAAAAATTGATACAATCGATGTTCAGGATTAAATCGATTGCATTTTTCTTTTCTTTTTTTAATTTTGTTGTTTTTTAATTTTGTTGTTTTTTAATTTTGTTGTTTTTTGTTTTTTAATTCCTTTTCCTTTTTTCTTAATCTCTTTTCCCTTTTTTAATTCCTCTCTTCCCGGTTTTTATCTTTGCTTAAATCCGTTTTCATTTTTGTTTTTTTGAAACCTTTTTATTTCATCAAATAGTTTCACTTTGCATGCTTATTATTTATACGGAAAAACCCAATAAGTAAGCCTGCAATTTTGATTTATTTATCGGAGAAATGTCATGGCGGCAGAATTTGAAAAACAATTTATTAAACATCCGCTGATCCTGGAAAATTCTGTTGAGCAGCGCCTTTATCAGTTAAATATTGTTTCCGGCTGCACCTCTAAAAATTCTCTTGTTGTTCTTCCGACGTCTCTTGGAAAAACGGTGGTTGCGCTTTTAATCATGGTAATGCGGCTTGAGAAAGCGGGCGGCAAAGTCTTGCTGCTCTCTCCGACCAAACCGCTTGTTGAGCAGCATTATGCTTTTTTCTCGAAAGTGATGAAACTCCCAAACGGCAAAATTCAAGCGTTTACGGGAAGCGTCAGTCCCGAAAAAAGGAAAGATATGTGGCAGGACGCGTCTGTTATTATTGCAACGCCGCAAGTGATTGAAAACGATCTTATTAATTCTCGTTTGTCGCTTAAAGATGTTTCCTGCATTGTTTTTGATGAGGCGCATCGGTCGGTCGGCAATTACGCTTACACTTACATTGCCGAAAAATATCAAGCGACTGCCGATTCTCCTTTGATTTTGGGAATTACGGCCAGTCCCGGCAGCGAAAAAGAAAAAATTGATGAAGTCTGCAATGCTTTGTTTATTGAAAACGTTGTCGTTAAAACGGAAGCGGATGCGGATATTAAACCTTATGTTCATGGTAAGGAACTTGAATGGATTTCACTGGCGCTTCCGAAAGAATTAGGCGACATTCGAGACCTTTTGAAGAAAATCGTAGACGAGCGATTAAACAAACTTTCCGAATACGGCTATTCGTTGAATAATAAATATTTGTCCAAAAAAGAATTGCTTTCGCTTCAATCACTTTTATCCTCTGAAATCCGCGGCGAATGCGATAATCCGAATGTTTTTGCCGCCGTTTCCGTTTTGGCCGAAATTATGAAAACTGAGCATGCGGTCGAACTCATTGAAACGCAAGGAACAAGAGCGCTGTCGGCTTATTTGAAAAAAATGGATGATGAAGCCGGAACAGCCGCGGCCAGCAAAGCTGTCAAACGGTTGGCGTCCGATCTTTATTTCAGGCAGGCGCTTCATGCGGCGGAAAAATGCGATGTCGAGCATCCGAAATTCTATGCTGTTCAAACCCTTGTCGGAAATCAGCTTTCAGAGTTTCCCGATTCGAAAATTATTGTTTTTACCAATTTCAGAGAAACGGCCAATATTGTCAAAGAAGCACTGTCGGAAGTTTCAGGCGTTCGCCCAATTCGTTTTGTCGGTCAAGGATCTCGTTATAAAGACAAAGGGTTGACGCAAAAGCAGCAAACGGAAATTCTTGATCAGTTCCGTGCCGGCGAATATAATGTGCTGATTGCCACCTCCGTTGCCGAAGAAGGATTGGATATTCCGTCGACAGATATGGTTTTGTTTTATGAGCCGGTCCCTTCCGAAATCCGCAGCATCCAAAGAAAAGGGCGCACCGGACGTTTCAGTACAGGCCGCGTCATTATGCTGATTACAAAAGGGACACGCGACGAAGCTTACCGCTGGAGCAGTCAAAGCAAAGAAAAGAAAATGCTTTCGGAAATGAAAAGTTTGCAGAAGAACTATTCCATCCAGCCGGTTCTTAAAAACACGGAAGGGCAGCAAACGTTTTCGGATTTTGAAAAAGAATTCAGGGAAAAAACCGAAAAACGCCTTTCGGAAAAAAATGATGCGGCCGCCGACAGTATGGATATGGCTGCCGATAGTATGGGTATGGCTGCCGATAATCTTTCGAATGCCGGCTCTGAGCTCTTCGCAAATTTAAGAGAATCTGATAATCGCAATCCGGCACCTTCAAGAGATTATGCTTTTTCCGAAAACTTCCCCCCGGATGTTTCTTCTACCATTGATTCCGAATCTTTCTGTTTAAAAATTCTGGCGGATACGCGTGAAATTAAAAGCGGCGTTTTGCGTTATTTGGAAGCGTTCGGTGTTGAATTGAAAACGGCAAAATTAGACGTGGCTGACTATGTTGTCAGCGACGATATGGCGGCTGAAAGAAAAACGGCGGCTGATTTTGAAGCGTCATTGATTGACGGCAAACGCAATCTTTTTTCTCAGCTCATTGACTTGTCCCGTGCTTACAAAAAACCGGTTCTCATTATCGAAGGCGCCGACGCCGCCGGAGACAGCCGGCTGAATCAAAACTCCGTTCGCGGCGCACTTTTATCCATTGAATTTGATTTGAACGTTTCTGTTTTTTACACTAAAAATGAAGAAGAAACGGCGCTTTTGCTGAAAATGATGGCTAAAAAAGAGCAGATTCATGAGAAAAAAACCGTCAACCCGCACGGCAAAAAACCGGCAAAAACAACGGGCGAGCAGCAGGAATATACGCTCTCCTCCATTTCCGGCGTCGGCCCGCATGCAGCACAAATTCTTCTCCAAGAATTCGGGTCGCTCAATAATATTTTTAATGCGACGGAAGACGAACTTTGTCGGGTAAAAGGAATCGGAAAAGTGACGGCAAAAAGGATTCGCGAAGTTGTGGAAGCCGAATACAAAAAATAATAAAATAATATCATAAAATCGGCGACACGATTATAATTTCTTGTAAAGTATGGAGCAAAAAGGGGAATTTAAAATGAAAAATGAAAAAGCGGTTGTTATTTTTTCCGGCGGTCAGGACAGCACCACCTGTCTTTTTTGGGCGATTGAAAAGTTCGGCAAAGAAAATGTCATGGCAGTTTCGTTTTCCTACGGTCAGCGTCACTTCGCAGAATTGGAAGCGGCAACAAACATTTGCGGCAAAAATGGTATTCGGCATTTGGTTCTTCCGATTGACATTTATTCGCAATTGGAAGCTGTGCCGTTTTTGAATGAAGTTCAATGTTCATTGCTGAACAACGATTTAGAAATTAAGCAAGAAGCGAATTCCGATTTCCCGAATTCCTTCGTTCCTTACCGCAATCTTCTTTTTTTGATCAATGCTGCCATTGCGGCAAAGTTTTTCGGCGCGGAAAATATCGTTATCGGCGTTTCTCAAATTGATTACAGCGGTTATCCCGATTGTCGGGAAGAATTTATCCGCGAAACTCAGAACCTTTTCAAAACGGCAATGGGCGACGATGAAAATGTTGTTATTCACACGCCTCTGATTCATTTAACAAAAGCGGAAACATGGAAAATGGCATCGGATTTAGATGTTTTGGATTTGGTTTACCGTGAAACCGTGACCTGTTACAACGGCATAAAAGGAGAAGGGTGCGGCGAGTGCCCGGCGTGCCGAATTCGTCGGCAGGGCTATCTTTCTTTTTTGGAATCTCAAAAATAAATTCAATTATGAAAAGACGTTTAAATTTTCTGGCAATTCGAGCAGAAATAAATCGCCCCGCCCATGTATTGCTCTTTTGAAATCGGTCCGCTGCAAATCGGACATGGATTTTTAGATTTAAATGTTTGACTTGACAAAATGGTTTGGTATCCTCCGGCTTTTCCGCACAGATCTTTTTCGGTATTGCGTCCGCCTTTATCCGCCATTTTTTGAAGTGTTTTTTGAATTGAATCAAACAGTTTTTCCTTATCGGTATCCGTCAGCGTATTTATTTTTCGTTTCGGATGGATGCCGGCATTAAATAAAATATCTTGAAGAACGCCGTTTCCCAATCCCGGAATTCTTTGTTCGGTCGCCAGAAATGCTTTGGAGCTTAATGTTTTCTTGGCTTCCGCCGTCATTTTTTCAAAATATTTTCGTGTAAATTCATCGGAAAGAGGCGACGGCTTTTCCCGAGCGGCCGCATAATACGGATTATCCATTTCTCCTCTCGGAAATGCCCACATTCCGCCGTACATTTGAATCGTGCAAACCAATGCGGATTTATCATCGAATTCTAACAATAGCTGATGTTTTTCCGGAATCTTTTCCTCTTCCCCGAACAAGCGAATATTGACGCCTTCTCCGAAAAGAATTATTTCTTTATCGGTTTCCATTTCAACATATCCTGCAATGGATTTTATTTTCCGAATTGTCTTTCCTTCAAGCAAAGCCGGATAATTTTTCGGGTCGCCGTTATAGAATGCGAATCCGTGAGGCGATTTGCCGGCAATGACGGTTTGAATAGTTCGGCCGCAGAGGGGCTGCATTTGTTTTGAGATGGCGCAGGCTTCGGGAAGTTCCATCATAAAGATCACATCTTTTGTAAATATCAAAGAAATAGGAATCTGCCGGCGTATTAATATATAAAAAAAGATTGGCGGCGATTAATAAAGCCGCTCAATGAGGTCTAATCCTTTTTCGATAATTTCCAAGCTTTCAAAAATACGCCGCGGATCGGTTTCATTTTGCATTTCTTCGGCGACAACGGATAATTTCAAAAGAATCAGCTTGCGCAGGTGTTCTTCTTCGGCGGAATAAGCTGTCGTTTCAATCGTATAATCTGCTTTACTGTTATTTGATTCGTTCGGTGCGGCTTTTGTTTTATTCTTCTCGGATTTCTGCGGGACATCTGTTTTTTTTGCCGGAACGCCGGGCGAGCGGATAATCGGCATCTTATCTTTTGAAACAGGTGTCGGTGTGCTGTCTGTTTCTGTGCCGCTGCAAAGCGGGCAGATGATTTCTCCTTTAAATCTGAAAAGAGGCGCACCGCAAGCGTCGCAGTGGGTTGCAAGCATTGTGCCGCCGCTTTCAAGGAATCTGGATATTTTTTTTACATTGTCATCAGTCATAATTTTCCTCTGTTGGAATTATAAAGAGCTGCTTTTTCTTATAATTAACTTTTAAGATTTCTCAATTTAAAAGAGTCTGCAGATTTAATGTTTTTTCTATCTCTGCCGCGTTTTCATTTCTTTTTCTCGAAAGGTTAAATTTAAATGAAAGATATACTCTACTTAAACCATTATTCGCAAAAGACGAATTAAATTTTATTATAAGTTATTTTAAATCCGTCTGCCTGTCGCAGGCAGCGGTCCGGTTGGTGCAGGTTTTTACTGTCAATTTTATGTTGATCAATTATTTGATGCGGATTTAAATGCTTTTACTCAGGTGATTTTAATGTCAGCCGAAGAATACAAAAAAACTATTGATCAGTGTATCGTTGAATTGGATATGATTGCAAACGATACGTCCGTTCCGAGAAATATCAGACGTTCCGTCGTTGAAATTATGGATGTCCTCCGCGATGAAAACCAGGAGCTTTTCCTTCGCGCAGCTTCCGGGTTAAAAACACTTTCTGATGTCAGCTACGACCAAAACCTTCCGATGCACACGGGAACATTAATCTGGAGCATCCTCGGAAAACTTGAAACAATTCCGCCGGAAGTCTAATTTGTAACCGGTTTTTCATTTTTATTCATATGTCGCTTTTTCTGTCCGTTTGCATACGCAGTATTATATGGAAGTTCGTCCGAAGACATTGTATCGGCAGATGTGCCGATAACTCAAAAATGAATTACAGTCCGAGGAGAATAAAAATGAAAAAAATTCTTAAACTCTTGCTCGTTATTTTAATCCCGTTCGCTCTCATTTTTCTTTTGAAGCATCACGGATGCGAATGTGACGGATGCTGCGGCAAAAAGAAAAGTAAAAAATCAAAAAAAGCATGCAAATTCTAATAACGGTTCCTAAAAATAGTTATTGAAAATATCGTTCTTAAAGCGGGAATGATTTTCTTCCCGCTTTGTCTTAATTCTTTTTCATTATGAATTTTTATTTTAATTCTAAATTCATTTCCACTTGCTGTTTTTTCATCTTCGGCTTGCTTCACGCGCAAAAATAAATTCGCGCATCAATTTTGTCGCCAAGATTGCGGATTGTCCGTTATCATATTCGGGTGCGATTTCAACGACATCAAAGCCGACAGTTTTGGGCGCAAATGCCCGCAGCACTTCGCGCACTTCTCTGTCCGTCATTCCAAACGGTTCGGGCGTTCCGAGGCCCGGACAGTAAGCCGGATCCAGCGCATCCATATCGAGCGACAGATAAATGTGGTCGCTGTCTAAGTATTCTGCCGTTTCTTTTATGACTTCTTTAATTCCCATTTCGCAAACGTCATCGGCGGAGAAGTATTTTATGCCGGTATCTTTGGCGTGCTCCCATTCTTCACGAGGACCGCTGCGGATTCCGATGGAAACGTATTTTTTCGTGATGTTGTCAATGATATGTCTGGACACGCAAGCGTGATTGTTTTTTAAGCCGCGGAAATCCGTTCTCAAATCAAAATGCGCGTCTAAAACAAGAACGGCAAAATCATCTTTTTCATCGCAGGCATCATAACAGGCTTTGACAGGCGCATACGAAAGCGAATGTTCGCCGCCGATCATAATCGGAAATTTCTTGTCGTCGACAATCCTTTTTGCATCTTCGTAAACCCATTCCAGCGTTTCGTCAATATTAACGGATACAAAAACGTTTCCGGCATCGTGAACCAGAATATCGGTCATATCCAAATCGTATTTCGGATTGTAAACTTCGAAATTGATTGCTACTTCTCTCATTCTATCCGGTGCCCAGCGGCTGCCGGTACGGAAAGAGGATGTATTGTCAAACGGAACACCGTATATTACGTATTCGGCGTCATCATAATCATAAATTGCGTCAAAAAAAGTTGTCGGTACGAACATTACATTCCTTCCTTATATTTCCCTAAATGCCATCTCAGCAGTCTGTTTCTTTTTTAGTCCGCCGGACGGGTTGTATTAGCCAAGATGTTATCAGAACTCCGAATATTTAAAAATTCGTTTTTATTTAAGATTTGAACACGGAAAGGAAACAAAGAACAAAGATAAAAAATGAATTGAACAGAAAAATGAGAATCATAAAAAAAGAGTAAGCTGTAAAAAAAGAGTAAGCTGTAAAAAAATAAACTGTAAAAAAAGTAAATATTTGAAATTATTAAAAAAAAGTAAATCCGCATCGGCAGTTTATTCTGCTTTGCGGACAACTTTTAATATTGT
>JGI994J12354_10004225_pt1 | contig 13010 bp, 10 predicted proteins | sample IntmicLarv3ML3BL_FD_12354 | JGI IMG/M metagenome (IMG submission 12354)
TATATGCCGGGTATTCGTCCGCGCTGCCGGTAAACGGTGCTTCGGTCAAATTCTCGATTTTCGCACTCACTTCCGCCAGATCATCGGCCGACGCAAACGCACTGCCCATCGAAAGCAGGCACACCATCAGAATTGCAAGATAACGCGTCATGTTGATTTCCTTTGCTTAATGAAAATGTCTTCAAATCTCTAACGGCAACCGGGAACGAAGCGTGACGAGGATCGTTTTTCTCGCCAGCGCAATATTATAAAATTTGCGAATTATTCCCGACCGGTTTGGATATTGGCGGGAGCTTCGCGTTTGACATTCCATCGTTGTCGCAGTCGGACGGAATCAAGGCCGCAATATCCATAATCCCCGCGGGATTCGCCTCGTTTGCCGAGATATTCAAACCGAAGCGTATGTTTTCCGATGGGCAGAGTCATGCTTCCCAAATTCAGTTCTTGAATTTTCAACTCTTCGCTGAAGAAATCAACGCGATTTCTCACAGATTTTCCGTCGAGAAGAATGCGATAAATTCCGTAATCATCGGCGGACGTCATACGAAGCGTCAATTGGCGATATTCTTCTTTTTCGATGTTGAAATCAACTTCAAACCAACTTTCATTATCGGCAGGCCGGAAGAAAATTTGCCCATCGCCGGTCCAATCGTAGCCTTTCTGGATTGTTGCCGTCGCATTTGGGGACAGCCTTTGCGCCGCATTCAAATCTTTTCCTTCGATAATGACATCGAGATTCGGCAATTTCCGTTCCTTGGCCGTCGGCAATGTTGTGAACCGCTTGGGTTGCCCGACCTGATACCAGAAGGCCACGGTCGCAAAATCGTCGTTTCGTTCGACATGTCCGCGGTTGGCACCTTCCTTGAGTTCGTCTTCAGAAATCCAGCCGGTATCTTCGATTTCAAAACGCAATGATTTTGTAAAACGAATGGGTTCCGCAATGTGCCAACGATAAATGGTCGTATGCCAACCGACCATTCCCCATTCGCCTTCAAGAATCGAAACGCCAAAATACGGATAGGTTCCCGTCCCCATCCCCCAAGCATTCAACGCGTAATCTTCCGTACCCGTGCCTTGAATCGTGGGTTTGGTATCGCCATCGACGTAGAATTTTTCGTCTCCTTCACCAAACCATTCAGGGCTTCGGGCACGACCACTCAAAACGGTCCCCACATAATGGCCTTTGCCCTCGGCATCAAGAATCAAATAGTCGCGACCCGATTTGGTCGGAAATTCCTGGCGATATTGTGCGCAAAAATAAGGCGTTTCCGGGGGCAGAGAGTCTTCAAGGACATAATCGACTTGAAAATAAAACGAGCCGGACATTTTTTCGCCTTGGTTTTCCACTTCGATTCTCGCCGACTTGTAAAACGGCATGGCCCAAAAACAGTTATAGGCATCTCCACCTTCCACTTGAATGGGCAGGGAATTGATTTCCGCCCGTTGCCCAAATCCGGCGGCGAAGAAATCCCCGAAAGGCGATTCAACAGCCGGTTCTTCGGCGCCGTCCCAATACATTCGCAAAACCAATTCGCTATGGTCCGCTTTGCCGTCCTGGCCAAGCCAGTCGGGGCGTGGGTCGGGGAAGGTAATCCACATATGACGAATGACGCCGGCCCCTTTGATGTCGGCAAGAACCAGTTTTTCGCCGGGAGGAATGTTCCTTTGATCCGCGTTACTGCTACGGTCGGGGTGGCCCGAAGTGGAACGCATGGATTTTCCCGTTTGAAGTTTTGTCAAAAAACCCAATGGGCCTTCAATCGCTGCTTGTTGAGCCGATACGGTAGACGCAAAGACGCAAAAAGCAATAAGAACGACCAAAATACGGCAATGTTTCATTAAAAAACCTTTCGATGATAAGAGTGTACTATAAAAAGTTTTCAACAAAGATATAAATTCGAATATTGAGTACACCAATGGCGGCCCGGAACACAGTGAGTACAACGAACGGAGTGACTGGTGTGGGTCGTATCAAAGTACAAGCTTTCACTGGAAAATAAACAGCAAGAACAGCAGGCATATTTTTATCCTGTCCAATAGCAGGCGTAAACGAAGCGTAGCGCAGTGACCAGAAAAAACGTTATCATGCGGTCACTGCGTTCTCAGCTGCCATTTTTTGTTCGCATAAATCATTGCGTTGCATTTCGCCAAGGCAATCGTCGTTCAATTTCGTCTTGCCAATTCGTTTTGCGTTGTGGGATTTCCGTAAAATGCGTTGCAACCGCAGGCGTCATGGCCTGCAATTCGCGTTGTGTCGCAAGGACGGCGAGTGCTCCGGCTTCGCGAAAGATCGCTCCGATTATCTCGTATTCGTCGATGGGCCGCTGCGGCAACTCAAAACATGTAATAATCATTCGCAACAATGGCCTGCCCTGTCGCAAAAATGGCAAGCGGACAAGCAGTTCACGAATGTGCGGCAATGTCGCTTCGGCGATGACAAACGATGCTGGATGTTTTTCGACCGCATCATCAAGTTCACGGGCCGAATCAACAAAAATCGCCTGTTCCACGACGAGCGAGATATCCGTTATTTTTGAAGGTTCGGTCTGTTGCAACCGGCTGAGAAAAAAACGCCCCCATGAACGGGTTTGCTCCCACAAGAGCAACCGCCCCGATTCGACCGGCAATTGCGGCATCCGGGAAAATAATTGGCGATTCGGCATTTTCAGTATTTTTTACGATTTTGTTGTTTCAATTCCCGCATCATGCTGTTGATGGCCAGCGAGTAATGATAAACGGCCTTGGCAAAATCTTCCGTGTTGCCGGCTTCAACGGCGAGTTGTTCGTTATGGTCGATATCGGACCAGTTGATGTCCCATTGTTCGTCCTGTGCCGCATCGCGAAGCTGTTGCATCGTCGTAGCCAGTTTACTGACGAAATTCGGTTCCGGCGAAGCGTCGACCCGAACGTAAGGCCCTCTACCATAATGATGATTCGAATAATCTTCGTCTTCTTTTTCGTCACCGGTTACTGTCCGACCGGCAAGGAAAAAGAAAGCACCGCCGAACAGAAGCGTAATAATGGCCGCGACCATGGTCGGCCACAGACTTTCCAAATTCATCACAAGCGAGTAGCCGCTGAGCAACAGCCCTAGAATTGCAAAAGCAAGACAAATCCATGCCAAGAACGAAAATGTTTTGCCCGAAATGGCTTTTTCGACCTGCATGCTGCCCGACCCACCAGATGTCAAATCCAGCGGCGCGATCACCTTAGCCGAAATGGCTGTGATATTGTCCGGACCGCCCCTCAAATTAGCTAGATTGATCAACGTTTCGGTCGCATAATCCGGTGGCAGCACAAACAAAATCTGGCCGATTTCGTCGTCTTCAACCTGTCCGCTCAATCCATCGCTACACAGCAAAAAACAATCGCCCGTTCGAATGGGAAAAGGCCCTTCGAGGTCGACTTTCAGATTTTCACTCGGCCCCAGCGATCGGGTAATGACGTTTTTCGGAATGTAACTGGGAATGCGGTCACGTGGGATTTTGCCCGAGGCACGAATTTCCCACACCAAACTGTGATCGAAGGTCAATTGCTCGAACACGCGGTCGCGCAATCGATAAACGCGGCTGTCCCCGACATGGGCCACCACCGCACCAAGGGGCGAAAGCACCAGTGCATCGGCTGTTGTACCCATGTCATAAAAGGCAACGTCTTTTTCCGATTGCGAGCGTATCTGCTTGTGCGCATCATAAACCGAATTACGAAGCGATTCGGCAATATCTTCATTGTGGCGTTTGGTGTAACTTAATGCGATAGTGTCGGTTGCGATTTTACTGGCCAGTTCGCCCGCTGCATGTGCCCCCATGCCATCGGCAACGATCAACAGGTGTCCGCGTTTGGCAAGCTGCTGCAAACTCGGAGCCAAAACAACCGCGTAGGAATCCTGATTATTCGCGCGTCGCAAACCGACATCGCTACGTGATGACACGCGAATATTGTTTTTCCAGTTGTTCCCATCGTGACTCATGGCCAATTACATTTTGATATTTCAAAACGGCTTCGATAATTTATTTTATCCACAGATGACGCAGATTAGCGCAGATGTTTAAAATTGTTATTTCATAAAAATCTGTTTTATCTGTAACATCTGTTGATAAAAACTAAAGTTGTTAAGCCTTTTGTTTTTTGGTCGCTTGCATCAGGCCGTAAATTGCCGCAGCAACAAGCAGCAACAGCACAATGGCAATCAAGGGACGATAGAACAGCCAGGCAACGGCAATCACAAGGAGCGACCAGGCCATGCCACCCAAAAAGCAAAACAATCCAACACCGGCACCGACAAGGTTACCGAGGAACGGCAAGACTTTGAACAAGCTGGGAAGGATGCTAAACATCATTTTCAGGGACATAACGACAAGGATTATGCCGATGATTCTCAATATCCACATGAACATTGTGTTGGCACTGTGTTCGCCTTGAAACATTTTATCGGCACTGACCACACCCATGCGGAAACTTGAAAAGGTTTTACCGTTTTTGGCCGTGTACTGGCCAAATGTCGAGCCGTTCACTTTGGCGATAATCGAAATTTCCGCCGGAAGCACTTTCGTCAACGTGATTCGCACATCACCAATTTGCGGCACGGTCGGGCTGGTTCCAAAATAAACGACATTGCCCGTAATATGAATATGCTCAGGACGCTTTTCTTGCGGAACATTGGCCGGTGTTGTTTCCACAGGTGTGACGTCCATGGATGTCGTATCAAAGGACACCGCGTCAAATGATGTCGTATCCAGTGTTGTCGTGTCCAATGTTGTCGCACTCGGTGTTGTCGTGTCCACCGGCTTTTCTTCCGTTTGCGGTTTTCCGGTCAGAACATTTTCCCACTGTCGGATTTCCTCATCAGTCAACTGCACTTCCGCAGCTACTTCACCGGAAATAGACGACTTGATGAAATCCGGTAACGTATACGCACCAAAAGTGACGGTTTCCGCTATTTGTTTCTGATCATCCACCGTGGCCAAAATGGTATTTTTGTGTTCCGCTTCTTCATCGAACGCACCGGAAGAAATGGGTTTCGCACTCCATTGCTTTTCATAAGTGTATGTCGTGACGGTTTCCTGTCCGCCGCCGATTTTATCGCGGGTTTTTGTCGATGTATTTTCGTGCCATTGATAGTATTCGACCTTACGAGACAATTTGATGGCATTTTCGTTGACGCCAAACAGATCGTCACTCAGAATATCCTGTGTTGTGGCCAATGCGGACGCGTGAACTAGTTTTCCTTCATAAGCCGGATCAACGGACGTGACGTTTTCCATGGAAACGGCGGCGGATTCCGCCTCTTTGATGGCCTTATAGGTTTTGATGTAGTTCCCTTCGTTCCAAAACAGGAGAACCGTACCGAGTACAAACAGGACTGCCCCTACCGCGATTCCTTTGAGCGAATTGGACAATCGATCTCCATAACTGGATGTCGTCGTTTTTGAATGAGTCATGGTTTCATCACCCTGATTTTTAGTGGTCATTATTGCGCAAGTACGTTTTTTCGTGCGTATCGAATAAACAAACCTACCATAAATAATGGATAATTGTAACAATTGATTCCCGCATTGGCAAGAGATTTATGGAATTTTCCCATTTTCTGGTGTACTCATTTCAATAACCTCGGCGATATGGTCATCTTGATGATTTGTGATAGAATGGGTCATCGAATTCTTTGCCGCCGAACTTGTTCGGCGTAACTTGTGTCAGTATTATTAAACACTCGCCAAAAAGTAATCCGCAAGAACAGCAGCCGGGAACGCAGAGAGCCGCAGGCGAACGGAGTGACCGGTGTGGGACGGTGGCATCATCTCAAAGCGTGGATTTCTAATCCGGCTTGAATCGCGAAATAACGCGGGCTTGAGATAGATACCACCTGATCCGGTCACTTCGCTAACGCTACGTTCCCGGCTGCTGTTCTTGTGTAAAACCTGTGAATAATGGAAACGATTTGGCTTTTTATATTCTGGCAAAGACCTTAACCACTCATTTTTAGAACAGCAGCGTAAATCATGAAACGAGCGAAAATCACCGTTATTGGGGCCGGTAACGTCGGCGCAACTACCGCACATTGGTGTGCCGCCGCCGAGTTGGGCGACATTGTTTTACTTGACATTCCGCAAACCGAAACCATGCCGCAGGGCAAGGCCCTCGACCTGTTCGAAGCGTCGCCGATTATGATGTACGACGCGACAATTACCGGCACAACCGATTACGCCGACACGGCTGATAGCGATGTCGTCGTCATCACGGCGGGCATTCCGCGCAGGCCGGGCATGAGTCGCGACGATCTGTTGACGACCAACGCGAACATCGTCGGATCGGTTGCGGCGGAAATCAAAAAAACCAGCCCCAACGCCATTATCATCATCGTCAGCAACCCGCTCGACGCGATGGCCCAGCGAGCCATGCAAGTCACCGGCTTCCCGCGCGAACGCGTGATCGGCCAAGCCGGCGTGCTTGATACGGCAAGATTTCGCGCGTTTCTGGCAATGGAACTCGGCGTCAGCGTCGAAGACATTTCGGCCATGCTGCTCGGCGGTCACGGTGATACGATGGTTCCGCTGCTCAGCTGCGCTTCGGTCGGCGGCATTCCGATTTCGCAACTCATCCCAAATGACCGTTTGCAGGAAATCGTAGCGCGAACCCGGGACGGCGGCGGCGAAATCGTCCGGTTGCTCAAAACTGGTAGTGCCTATTACGCCCCGGCGGCAGCCACGGCCCAGATGGTCGAGGCCATTGTTCGCGACAAACGCCGTTTGATCCCTTGTGCGGTTTATTGCGAGAAAGAATACAATGTCGGCGGCTATTTTGTAGGCGTACCCGTTGTGTTGGGACACGGTGGTGTGCAGAAAATCATCGAACTTGACCTCAACGCGGAAGAACAAACGCAATTCCAAAAAAGCGTCGACGCCGTAAAAGAACTCGTCGCCACAATGGCCAAACTCGTTGGTGCGTAATTGTGGTGTTTTCCGTTAAAAAACAAGCCGATCACAATTTTTTCCTGTTACTGATATGACTTATTATAAATATTTTGCCGTTCTTTTGTCGTGTGTAATTTTCCTATTTGTTTTGGGATTTTCGCCGATCATCGGCCAAGAAACCGATACGCCGATGCTTCCCGAGAGCATTGATTTGACGAACCACTTTGAAAAATGGGAACTGCGTCGTATTAACCAAGGCAGTCGTCCGACCTGTTCGGTTTGTACGGTTGTGGGGGCCATTGAATATGCTAATGCCATGTTTGGCAAGGCTCCCCGTTGTTTGAGTGTCGAATTTGCCAACTGGGCGAAAAACGATGCCACGTCGCAAAAACAGGATGGAGGATTTTTCAGTGACATCTGGAAAGGCTATCAAAAGCATGGTTTATGTTCCGAAGAATTGTGTCCTTACGGCAACAAATTCGAACCGAAATTTGTTCCAAACGACGAAGCCCGCAAAGAGGCAAAAACCATTCACGATGTTTCGCTCGAAATCCATTGGATCAAACGCTGGAATCCGAAAACCGGGTTGAGTAACGAGCAGTTTACACAGATAAAAACCGCTCTGGGCAAGGAAATTCCGGTTTGTGTCGGCATGCGTTGGCCGCACAAAGCCCGGCAATCGCAAGGAATTTTATTGTCGGTTCCCGAAGAAGATGTTTTTGACGGACACAGTGTCTTGTTGATCGGTTATCAAGATGACGAATCTGTTGAAGATAGCGGATATTTTCTTATCCGAAACACGAACAACCCGAAGTCAAACGAAAAAATTTCGTATCTTTATGTCAGACAATTTACCAATGACGCGATTTTTATTACAGTCGAAAAACAATCGACCAATAATACGCAAAAATAACGGTCGTAAACGGAGCATAGCAAAGTGACCGGAACTTTATCCGATCGTTTCACTTCATTTCGTTTACGGCTGTTATTATCGCGTGTGACGTTTTTTCAATTCCTACAAATCAATAACCGATACTTGGGGGATTCGGGTTCAGGAAGTCTCTTGGTGAACGATAAATGTAGGAAGGGTGACCCGGCTGCATGCCTGGTGCGGCGCTGAGTCCATCAGCATAGCTCCGTCCGGTTCCCCAACCGGGAGCTAAGCCCTGACCATTGGCACCATAACCGGGAGTGTAAACGTAACCGAAATCAGGTCCGGCACAATGAACTTCCCGTCCCAAAAGGCGAGCCAGGCTACCACCACCGAGTAACGGAAAACTGCAACACGGTGAGCCACAGGGATCGCAGCATGTTGACATGCAATGGTTGAAAGGCCGAACCAGTTTATCGCCGAAAACGCCTTGTCCCACGCACGAATTGGCATAATTCTTTTGGCAAAATTGCTGATAGCTCGGAAAACCGGTATTACAACAATTTTGGGCATTCGCAACACAAGCAAAGGCCACAAAAAGAATTGCGGCAAATAACGGAGTTACAATGGTTTTTGTCATTCCTTCTGTCCTTTAAACTATTGAGAGCTGGCGGTGACGATAAATTTTAATTCAGTTACTGTCAAAATGACGCTGTAACACTCCTTGCTAGAGAGTTGCGACTTTTTTTCCAATGAAATCATGAACCAAGATAAACGAACATTCTACTCGCTTTGGTAGATAACGATCATTGGTTTTATTTTTTATCGACGAAAAAAAGACTGAATCGCGTCAAAACCGGAAAAATCCCAACGGAAAGCACTTTTTTCGCCGTACAACCCCTATAATTTGCCCGGATACTCACGCGGCGGCGGGAAGGGTATCTTCTTGAGAAAAATCGACCTCACTGTTTTTTTGTGCATCTACATTTTTTTCCCGAAACAGGATATTCCCGAAATGATTGCGGACCACAATCTCATTTGATTGGGCCAACCATTCAATTTGCACGGAATCTCCAATAAAACGGTAACCTGCGAACATGGAATCACACAATAATACCTGCTGCCGCAGATGTTTTTTCTCCTCAATTCCTTGCTGTCGCATGAGTTGAGTAATCGCCAGATAAATCGTGTCCGTGGCTTTGGCTGAAATAAGCATGTTTCCCAGAATTTTCCAACACAAAAACAACATCTATTTTTACAAAACAAACACACTTATTTATGTCGGAAATTTACCGATGATGACTTGATTGCATCCACCATAACCCAATTTTTCGCGTCAAATTTCCCAGATTGTCGTTTTTCTGGTAAATTGGCCAGAATTTTCAGTGGCAATTGATGTGCAACATTGGTATAATGGACTTTTCAGCGGAATCGGCTTTTTATCGATATCCCGTTATGGTCAAAGAAGATAAACAAAATTGCCGAATATTTTCACAGGAATTTTAGGTCTTTGTCTGGTCGGACTTTAAAATTCTCTTGTTTAACTCCAGTACATATTGAAAGTGTGATGTCATGAATTTTGCGAAGGGCTGCACCGTCGGAATCGACCTTGGAACAACGTTCTCATCAATTGCGCAAGTCAATGAAAATGGGGAACCCGTCCCGCTCGAAAACGAAGATGACGATGTCGAGACTGCAAGTCTTATTCTTTTAGCGGAATCGGGACACGTCATTGTTGGACCGAACAGAAACCGTGCCGCGATGGAAGAACCGGAAAATGTGGTCGAACGCATCAAACGTCACATGGGTGTAACCAATTACAAGCGAATGTTCGATGGTCGCGAGGTTACACCTGAGTTAATTTCGTCGCTTATTTTGAAGAAACTCAAGCAGGACGGTGAAAAAAGAATCGGCGAAATCGGTAATGTAGTCATCACGGTGCCCTACTATTTCAACGACTCCCGACGCAAGTCGACGCAGGACGCGGGAAGGATTGCCGGTTTCAACGTCATTGATATTATTAACGAGCCAACGGCCGCAACACTGACTTATGCTTGGTCTCGCGGTGAATTGGGTGTTTCCAATATCCAAATGGACCGACCGCGACGCATTCTTGTCTACGATCTCGGTGGTGGAACATTCGATTCGACCGTTGTGGAATATACACCGACTCATTTTCATGTGCTGGCCACCGATGGCGATGTCAAACTCGGCGGCATTGATTGGAATGACCGACTCGTCGACCACATCATGAAAGCCTTTCTTGAAAAGCACAATGTCGACGCGTCCAATTCCGCCAAGGCGATTCAGGTGTTGCGAAATGACTGTGACATGGCGAAAATTCAGCTTAGCGAACGCGATGAAACCGCTGTTACCTTTCGCCATGAAGGCAAATCCATCACCGTCCGTATTACCCGGGATGAATTCGAGAAAATGACACTTGATTTGTTGCAACGTACAGCCGACACGACCGAATTCGTACTCGAACAGGCCGATCTTGAATTCGGCCAACTTGACGCAGTTGTACTCGTCGGCGGTTCGACGCTTATGCCACAGGTACGCAACATGCTCAAGAACCTGACAGGCATCGAACCCTATACCGAACTTGACCCGCACACATCCGTTGCCAAAGGGGCGGCCATACACGCGGCTATTCTCGAAGCGAAATACCGTACCGATGATTCCAAAGGTAGCGATAAGATCAAACGCATGTTTGAAGGTATCAATCAAGAAGACGTCAACTCGCATGGCTTGGGCGTTGTTGCCATTGATCCGAAGTCGGGAAAAGCTGTCAATCACATTATGATCCCGCGCAATACGACATTGCCTTTTTCGAAATCGCAAACGTTTCAAACAAACAAAGACAATCAGTCTCGTGTCAGTGTACAGGTACTCGAAGGCGATGCCCCCGACCCGGTTGCCTGTTCGTTCCTTGGAAAATGCCGCATTACCGAGTTACCGGAAAACATGCCGAAAGGTTCGCCCATTGAAGTGACTTATTCTTTCGACAAGTCGGGCCGTATTTCGGTCTCGGCACGCGACAAGGTAACCAACAAAGAAGCCAATATCGACATCGAACGCCGTGGTGCCCTTTCCGAACAACAGGTCGACGCGTTTATCGAAATTGCCTCTGAATACGTAGTCGAGTAGTTGGAAATTGTGGATTGTGAACAGTGGACTGGTAATTCATCCACAAATCATAATCCACAAATCATAATCCACAAATCATAATCCACAAATCATAATCCACAAATCATGGCTCTTGATGTTTACAAAGAATGGCTGGGAATCGAAGAAGTCAACCGGCCGCTTAATTATTATCAGCTTCTTAAACTCAAGCCTTTTGAAGACAACACGTTACTGGTTCGCAAGCAGTATCGGCAGTTGAACGTCCATGTCAAAAAATACGCGACGGGCGATTTCATCGACCAGTCGCAGGCCCTTCTCAACGAGTTGGCCCAAGCGATGTTGTGCCTGACCGACATTGAGCGCAAAGCCGACTACGATGCTTCTCTGGGGCGGACGAGTGAAAATCTTCGCAAGTCGAAATCGTTCGAGGATGTTCTCGTTGTCGGGAAAATCAGTACGCCCGAACAGGTCAAAAAGGCTAAAAACTATGCCGATGCGGTAGGACTTGAAGTTTATCAGGCAGCCTTGCAGCACAAGCTGGCTCCGGCGGAAACGATCATGCTGGCTTATGCCGAATCAATCGGACTGCCGTTTATCAGTCTTGACGACATTGGCGTTGATGAAGAATATGCGCCACAGATTCCGCCGCTGATGGCCCGGCAACATTCGTTTGTGCCGGTCATGGTTAGCGATGGTAAATTGCTACTCGCTTCGCCCACGCCGATCAACCCGGATGTTGAGCAGGAGTTGCGAATGCTGTTCGACATGCCGATCCGTTCGGTCATTTGCGTCCCGAGTCAGGTCAACGATGCAATTGCCAAATATTATCCGAAAGACGCCAAGCAATTTGTCGCGAAGGGCGGCGATGCGGCCTCTTCAGCCATGTCGGCAGCTGATGTACTCGAACAGGTGGCTCTTGACCGCAAGGCACGGCTTACGCAGAAAAAGGAAAAGAAACCCGTCGAAAAAGCTCCGGAAGAACCTATCGGACCACTTTCGGACGAGGCGGCCAAACAACGAATGCAATACACCATCGTGGCCTTCAATCTCAGCGTCATGCTCATCATGGCCCTGTTCTATTTCGGTATCGGTATGACGGGCATGACGAAAATTGTACTTGCGGTGGTTTCGGCTGTACTGACAGGAGGAATCGCCGCCGGTGCAACATTTTATCTGTTCTCGCGGCGATAGAAATCGTTTTCATCAGAAATTAAACCGCCAAGAACAATACGTTTCAATCAGAGCCACGAGAGTTATCGAGCGGTATGATCTGTAACAGATCGTCAATATGCCGCTCCATAACTGTCGCGACTCTGATTTTTCGGTCTCCATCCATGTCTTATGTGATGGATTTGGCGTAAATGATCAGGCCGAGACCGACGAAAAATAGTAGGAACATCAGGGCCAACATGCGATTGGTTTCTTTGGGTGCGGTTTTGAATTCCCGCCAGATGAAAACTCCCCAGAAAGCGGAAACCATGGTTGCCCCTTGTCCCAGTCCGTAGGCGATGGCCTCGGAAGCGACATTGGACGCCACCAAGTTGCATGACATGCCAACACCCCAAATCGCACCGCCGATCAGTCCCCAAAGGTGGTCGCGCGACGTGCCTTTGAAATATTCTTTCGGCGCAACAGGTGACCCGACAAACGGCTTCAACATGACGAACGTGTTGAAAACAAAGTTGCTGACGAGTATCCCCAGCGCGAAAATGAAGTTGGCTGTGTAAACGGTCATTTGGCCGCTTTGCAGAACACCGTCTTTGAGCGTTGCGGCGGTCACCGTTGCGTTGGTCGTCCCATCGGCGTATTGGACAACGGCCAGCGATTTGGCCACGAAAAGATAAAACAGCGACATCAAAAGGCCGCAAATCACCGAAAGGATCAAGCCTTTGACGACAATGGAGCTGCTTTGATTCGGCAATTTTCGATAGGCCAGTGCGTTGACGACAATGGCCACGGCAACGAGTCCGACACCCAAAAACAGAAACGTGGGGTCGCCATCGGGCTTGTTGAGGTAATTGAGCAGCACGCCGAGTACCAACGCAAGACCGATCCCCACGGGAAACGCGACCGACATGCCGGCAATGGCAATCGCAGCT